>Ga0207991_1000933_pt1 | contig 18898 bp, 23 predicted proteins | sample ETN07SmetaG_FD_185786 | JGI IMG/M metagenome (GOLD analysis project Ga0207991, IMG submission 185786) | Marine microbial and viral communities from oxygen minimum zone, Eastern Pacific Ocean - ETNP2014F14-07SV275 (SPAdes) (version 2) | ecosystem: Environmental > Aquatic > Marine > Oceanic ... | reverse complement strand
CACCAGGAGATAAAATATCAGGATTCATTCCAAGACACATACTGCATCCAGCTTCTCTCCATTCAAAATTAGCATCAATGAAAATTTTATCAAGACCCAATTCTTCTGCTTGTTTTTTTACCATTTGAGAACCAGGAACTACCATGGCCCGAACTTCAGATGATACTTTATTCCCTTGAACTACTTTTGATGCTTCAATGAGATCTTCTAGTCGGGCATTAGTGCATGAACCAATAAAGACTCTATTAATTTTGATATCCATAATTGATGTTCCAGATTTCAAATCCATATACTCTAATGCTTTTTCTGCACCCTTTTTTTGATTGGCATCACCTTTAGAATATTCATCAGGGGATGGAACTGATTCAGTGACATCACAAGTCATTCCAGGATTAGTTCCCCAACTCACTTGTGGCGCAATATCATCAATGTGTAAAGTAAATTCTTTTTCAAACTTTGCATCACTATCTGTGTGAAGTGTATCCCTCCAAGTATCAACTAGAGATTCATAATTTTTTGGAGTAAACTCTCTACCTCGAAGATAATCAAATGTTTTCTCATCTGGGGCAACCAATCCAGCACGAGCTCCTGCCTCAATTGACATGTTGCAAATAGTCATTCTCTGCTCCATGGATAAATCAGTAATCCCTTCTCCACGATATTCAATGACAGTTCCATTTCCACCATCAGTCCCAATATTTTTGATAATAGATAGAACGATATCTTTGGCAGTTACTGCATGAGGATTTTTTCTTTTTCCCTCAACTCTAATCTCAAATGGTTTTGGTTTTTCTAGCCACATGGTTTGAGATGCCAAAACATGCTCAACATCACTAGTCCCAATACCCAAAGCCAATGCACCAAATGCTCCATGAGTAGATGTGTGACTATCACCGCAAACAATAGTTGTTCCAGGTAAAGTAATTCCTAACTGAGGACCAATCACATGGACTATTCCCTGGTTAGGACTATCCATGCCAAATAGAGTGATTCCAAAATCTTTACAATTTTTTTCCAAAGTTTTGATTTGGATTGATGATGTTTGATCTAAGATTGGAAGTGAGCGGTCAGTTGTTGGAACGTTATGATCCATTGTAGCAATAGTTAGATCAGGCCGTCTTACTTTACGATTATTCATACGCAATCCATCAAAAGCTTGTGGAGATGTTACTTCGTGAATTAGATGTCTATCAATGTAAATTAATGATGGTTCATTTTGTTTTTCTTCAACAATATGAGAATCCCAGATTTTTTCAAAAAGAGTTTGTCCCATGTTAATCCAAGTCTGGCTTGTATTTGAAAAGACCACCTGCAGCAATTATCTTTCCAATAATTTCTGAGAATGGTTTCATTTTGTATGTTTGATTTTTTGTGTTATTTTTAATCTCATTTGCTGAAACATCAATTTCTATTTCATCACCTTCAGCAATTCCATCATATGCATCCTGATCAATCTCAATTGGTAACAAAAATGCGCCATCAACTGCATTTCTATAAAAAATTCGGGCAAAAGATAATGCCAAAACAGCTTTTATCCCACAATGAGATAAGGCAATAGGTGCATGTTCTCTACTCGAACCACATCCAAAATTTTTTCCAGACAAAATAAAATCACCTTCCTTTACTTTGGAATGAAAATCAGGATCTAATCCCTCCATTGCATGAGTTGCAAGTTCTGCATAATCGTGAATTTTTAGATATTGACCAGGGATAATTACATCAGTGTCAATATTGTCTCGAGCATATTTTATGATGTTTCCTTTCATTACAAGTCCCTCGGGTCAGTAATTTTTCCAGTAACAGCTGATGCGGCTGCAACCATTGGGGATGAAAGATATGTTTGTGATTCAATGTGACCCATTCTACCTGGGAAATTTCTATTAGTTGTACTAATGCAGATTTCGTCTTTTGCCAAAACTCCCATGTGTGCACCACAACAGGCACCACATGTAGGTGGTCCAACTGTTGCACCAGCATCTAGGAAAATTTTCAATAAACCATTCTCCATGGCTTTCTGATAAATTGAAATTGCTGCAGGTAAAATTTCAGTTCTAATCTTTACTTTTCGTCCCTTTAGAATTTTAGCTGCTGCCTCTAAATCCTCATATTTTGCACCAGTGCATGAGCCGATATAGGATTTATCTAATTCAACATTTGGTGCTTCTCGAACTATAGTAATATTATCAGGAGAAAATGGTTTTGCCACAATTGGTTCCATCTCTGAACATTCATACTCAAATATTTTGGCATACTCTGAATCAGCATCTCCTTTAATCATTTGTACATTAGTTGCTCCTCTACTTGAAAGATAATCAACTACTTTTTGATCTGGTTCAACTATACCATTCTTGGCACCAGCCTCTGTAGTCATGTTACATAATGTCAATCTACTCTCAACTGACATCGCATCAATACCACTTCCTCCAAACTGCATGGTCCTATATGCACCACCATCATTTCCAATATCACCAATAATTTTTAGAATCACATCTTTGGCCATTACATGGTCGGGTAATTTTCCATTTATCTTAAAGTAAATCGTTTCAGGAACCTTGAACCAAATTCGTCCATTTAACAATACGTATGCAATATCAGTATGTCCTAATCCACATGCAAATGCACCTAATGCTCCTGTAGTGTTTGTATGAGAATCACCACCAACATAAACATCACCTGGCATCACCAATGCTTCTTCATGAGATAGAGTATGGCAAATTCCGTATTGACCCATCCCATACTTGAAGTGTTTTTCAATTCCATATTTTTTTGTGAATTTTGATAATTTTACAATATTTTCAGCTGATATTTTCTCTGCTGAAGGAACAAAATGATCTTCAGCTACCCAAACTTTGGTAGGATCCCATAACTTGTCAACTGAAATTCCTTGTTTTTTTAATTTATCAAATACTTTGATTACACCAGGGCCGGATACATCATGCATCATTACCTTGTCAACATTTGCAAAGATTACATCATCAGGGGAAACAGATGATTTTCCAGATGCACGTGCGAGAATCTTCTCAACAATATTCATAATCAAAAAAGCTATTCCTATAGATTAAAAGCTTTACAGAACAATAAAAAAGAAAAACAATTCTCAGAATACTATGTCATTAACTGTTTTACCGCTCCTATCAAAGAGAATGGAGGGAGAATTTGATGTTTTTAAGATATTATTTGAGACATTAGAAAAAAACAATGAAAAATTACAGGAAGGAGATGTGATTGTGATATCTACAAAATTCATATCAAACTCACAGGGCAGAATCATGGATTTGCCCAGTGTAAAGCCATCAGAAATGGGTAAAGAGATTTCAGAAACATATCAGCTAAAACCGCAAATTGCAGAAATTATCATCAGAGAATCAGATAAAATTTTTGGAGGGATTGGAGGATTTGTAATTACATCATCAGATAATATTATGGCACCAAATGCAGGAATTGACAAATCAAATGCAAAAAAAGATAAAATAATTTTGTATCCTACAAATCCATATCTTGTTGCAGAACAGCTTCGCAGAAAAATTTTCTTAAAGATGCTAATTCACGTAGGAATTATTCTAGTAGATAGCAGGTTAATGCCTGCAAGAATTGGAACATCAGGTGTGGCAATTGCATGTGCAGGAATTGAACCAGTATTAGATATGAGATCAAAAAAAGATCTTGATGGCAATCCACTAAAAGTGACATTTCAGGCAGTTGTGGATAATCTTGCAACAATTGCTAATCACAAAATGGGGGAGGGTGCAGAATCAAAACCATTTTCAATAGTTAGAGATTCTGGTGCAAAACTGACTGATAGAAAAATCAGTCCATCAGAGATGGCAATATCTCCAGATCAATGTGTATACGTTAGAGGATTATCAAGTCCACCAAATACTACGAAGTAAAACTGGTTTTGCTTTAAATATAGGAATTCAGTGAAAAAAAATATGGAGTACGTCACCAAATATCCAAAAACTATTTCATTTCTTGATGGGTTAAAACACAAAATCGATGTTGATAGTAAAAACGGGGTAGAGCAACTCCACATTGTTGTAAAGAAAAGTTTTGATGAATTAATGAAAATGTTTGCAGAAGAGGGATTCACTAAAGTAAAATTTGAACACAAACAACCAGACCAAATCGGAAGCGGGATAAATCTGAAATTAAGAAAACCATGGGAGATGCATATTAGAATGGTTGATTTGAAAAAGGGATTAATTGGAATTCATGCAGAAGTCGAAGTCTCAAGAGATTATTTACAGCATCTTTTCTCTCAAAGAACTCCAGTAGTTTATGAGGTTGAAGAAATTCTAAAAAAATATCATGTAGAGTATAATGTTTGGCACAATAAATTAAAACAAAACGTTACAGAGATTTTAGATAATTACAAAGTCAAATTAGCAACACCTGGAATTCCAGTAATTGCATGGAAACCAATGTTATATGTGATTGTAACTATAGTGTTTCTTTATGGCTGGAAATTTTTTGATACTATCTATTAGACTAAACACCAAGTGTTTCAGCTTTTGTCAAATCCAAAAATACCTTATCACCAACTGAAAGACCCATGTCTTTGTATTCATGCATCTCAAGTTTTAATTGAGTAACAGAACCTTGTGCACCCATTCCACCCATCATCTTGTTTAGATCCTTCATCATATCATTCATGTTTGAGAATCCCATAACTTTTGGTGTCCCAAATGCTGGTTGTGGACTAGTAGTTCCCTCTTTTAGATCTTTTATTGAGGATAATGAAATTACGACATATGGTGCCCCATCAGGTGCAGAATCGATACTTTTTACCACATATTCTTTCTTCATATTGAAGGTAGAAACTATAGCAATATAATTTTAAGGTGAATTTGTCATAAATTGGCTCTAGATTGAAGATTTAATTACAATTTTTGAGATTTAGAGTCAATGTCTGAAACTATCAAGGCCACATTGCAATATTATGGAATTTCACCATGGGAGATTGAGGTACTGTATGAATTTCTAAACTCACACTTTACAGTTATTCAAGATGAGATTGAATCAAATGATGAGAATTTTGTGAGCTACTTGGAACTAAAAATTCCACTTACATTTAATGAAGAATTTTTTCAGTGGTATGATTTTAAGCGTTGGGAAAAAGTCAAATCAGTTTTCAAGGAAATGAAGAGAAGGCGAGGAAATAGTAATGCATTAAAAATCAAAATCAATTTTTCGGGAATTCCAAAAATTATTTTCATCATAGATATTGTGGATAGACAGAAATTCAATAATGCAATTGAGAAAATTGATTCAGTGTTAGAATTATTACAATATCATCTAGATCCTCAAAAAACACCAACAGGGATTTCAGAGATTATCTACAAATTTGATGCAACATCAGTTAGATGGTGTCTAAATACAGCAACATCTGAAAATAAAAAATACGTTTTTAGAAATGAATCATGGGAAGAGGTTATTTGAGATCTTTTTGTAATGGTTCAAGTAATCCATGAAGTTCTTTGTATTTTGATTCGATAAAACTCAAAGCCTCATCAAGTTTCTTTGATTTTCCATACTTGTAACGAATTAGTTCACGATGATGCCAAAACGTTACATCATCACCTGCAGAGATTGTAGTAAAATAATCAGTTCCCTTCAAATTATCGGGAATTGTAACATCATGAGGAAATAGCATATCTACAATAAACCATTCATCACCATCAGGATAATCAGAACCAGTTTCAATATCAAAGAAAATATGCAACAAATCAGATTGCATGAGACCATCATCATTTATCGTAGGATGTTTTACAGGAGATTTTTTAAAATCAAGACCAACTAATTCTGGCTCAAAGAAACCCTTGAGGATGGATTTTCTAAAAATTTTATTAGCTTCAGGAATGTTCAAACGCAAAATAATATTCCATAAAACTTGCCTATAACTTTTAGTTTCTAAGAAAAAAATGCTATTTTTGGGCTCAAATCACATTTCTGTTTTGTCTAAAATAATCAAGCATACCAGTATATTCCATTTTTGCGTAGAAAATTAATGCCAATTTGGAATTGTAATAATTGCAATATGCCAATGACATTACTTAATAAAATTCCAAACATATCATGTCCAAATTGTGGTAAAAAGATGATTGAAATTTCAGATTAATTTCACAGCATTCATCCAGTAATTAGAAGATAGTATTCTAACAATCATAATTACTGGTATTACCTCTACGTGGAGTACATATTTTACAATCAGGTAGGCATTTATCTTCAGGGCAATAGCCGCAGAACTGTTTCTTTTTTGTTGAGTTATTCAACATTTTTCTATACGCATCCAAGTTACAAAAGGATTATCCCAGATTCTATACGCTGGAGGCTTGAACTGTTTTTTAATAATAGACTAAGATAAGAATAAAATATAGTTTAAAAAATAATTGAAATTTATATACACAGATAGATTGGTGAGAGCATGAAAGTTGTTGTAATTTCGGGTAGTCCAAGAAAAAATGGCAATACTCAGATTTTAATGAAATATGTTTATGAATATGCAAAATCAAAAAATGTAGATACAAAATTAATCAATTTGTCAGAGGGTCAAATTGAATGTTATAGAGGATATGAGGATGAATACAATGAAGCTACAAAGAATGCTGCAAATGACATTACAGAAGCTGATGTATGGTTAATTGGAACTCCAATTTACAATTCATTTTTTAGTTCAGCACTAAAAAATTTGTTTGAATATATCAATTATAAAAAAACAGAAGGTAAAGTAGCAGGAATGACAATTTTAGCTGCAGGACAAATTGGGTTTACTGATGTCCAAACTCTACTCACCCAACTATTATCATACTTTAGAGTAATAACAAATCCAAAGGCTGTTTTTATAACTACAGATGACATTGCAGATAATGCAATTTCAAATGAAGATTCTAAAAATAGACTAAAAGCAATGGTTGATGAAACACTAGAATTAGCCTCAAAATTACAAAAATAGATTAGACTTCTAGTGAGTCTAAAATTTTTGAAATATCAGTATTAGAATAACCATTTTTAGAGATATTTTGTTTTGCTGGAGGATTATCCAAATAATTTGGAATGTGGTCTTGTATTCGAACTGTATATGGTGTAGTTATTTCATTTTTGTAAAATACACCAATTGGAATTTTGTTTCCCCACTCAAGTGACTTGATTAGTGCTTGAGATAGTTTTTCATTTACTTCAACTTCAGAATCATAATGGACTACTGGTTCAAATCCTTGCTCCTCTAGTTTGTAAATTCTTGAATGTCGTTTTTGGGCCTCATCCATCAAATCTGCCCCGGCATACCAATCTCTAGTGTTAAGATCATTGTATGTAGGACATGGTTGTAATACATCTAAAAATGATAATCCAGGATGCTTGACTGCTTGAATTATCAGAGATTTGAGATGTTTAATATCATAAGAATAACCACGGGCTACAAATGTAAAACCACTTGCAATTGCTAATCCAATTGGATTTACATTTGAGTTGGTATTTGGTGAAGGAAGAGATTTTGTTTTTTCTCCCAATCTCAAAGTAGGAGAAGCTTGTCCCTTGGTTAATCCATAAACACCATTATCAAAAATAATGTAAGTCATGTCTACATTTCGTCTACCTGCTGCAACAAAGTGACCTGCACCAATCCCTAAACCATCACCATCACCACCTGCAGCAATAATGGTCATCTCAGGATTTGCAATCTTTGCTCCTTGTGCAAATGTTAAAACTCGTCCATGCAATGTGTGGACACCATATGTGTTGATAAAGTGAGATGTCTTTCCAGAACAGCCAATTCCAGAAAATATTGCAGTCTTGTCTCTTTGTAATCCCATATCAGCTAATGCCATTTGAATAGCATTGACTATTCCAAAATCTCCACAACCAGGACACCAGTCATTATGGACATCTGTTTTAAATTCAGCTGGTTTAAGCGCCATGCATTAAAATCTCCCGTTTATCTGCTTTGTTTTGTACAATTCTTTTTAGTGAATCATACACTTCAGTACTAGTCATTGCACGTCCAGTGTATTTTAAGATAAAATAATCCACATCGCGTCCAACATTTTGTTTGAATAGTTTTGCTAATTGTCCTGACTGATTTGCCTCAACATCAATGATTGTTTTAGCATCTTTGAGTAATGATGTCACATAATCAGCTGGGAATGGATGCATCAATTTCATTTGAACTAATCCAATTGAGATTCCTTCTTTTTTTAGCATATCTATTGCATCAATGAGTGGTCCCATTGTAGAACCCCATGAAATAACAGTAAAATCCTCAATACCAAAAGAAACTGCTTGTTGTTCTTTTGGAATTCGCTCAAGAATTAAATCTAATCTTGACATTCTCTTATCCATCATTTTTACACGTAAAACTGGATCTTCTGTAATGTGTCCTCGCTCATCTGACTCATCTCCAGTAACCCAAAAGATTCCATTATCAATTCCCAATCTTGAACGTGGCGATATTCCATCATCAGTAAATTCAAATCTTCGGTATCCATCTTCAACTTTTTCTAATAGTTTACCTCTATCAATTGAAATCTTTTCTGGTTCAAATCGGGGACATGTAATTACAGAACTTGCATGAAATTTATCCATCATGTGAATTACTGGTACCTGAAAAGTATCAGCATAGTTAAAGCAATTTCCAGTATCATAGAAACTCTCCTCAATTTCTCCGGATGCATAAACAATTTTTGGAAAATCTCCAGCTCCAGCATACACTGAAAATAAAAGATCATCTTGTCCATGTCTTGTTGGAAGTCCAGTTGATGGGCCACTTCTTTGATAAGCAGTAATTACTATAGGCACTTCATTAATTCCTGCCCAGGCCAGCATCTCAGTCATTAGTGCAAATCCTGGTCCTGAGGTACAAGTGGCAGAACGTGTTCCAGTTAGAGCGCCTCCAATAGTCATTCCAATTGCACAAATTTCATCTTCTGTTTGGATAACTGCAGTAGACCCTGGTCTATCATCAATGATATCTAAAATCTCATTTGATTCAAGATATACGGATTCATCAGATGCTGGAGTAATTGGATAGTATGGTTGGAATCTACAACCAGCTGCCATTTTTCCTAATGCTGTTCCCTGAAATCCTTGAATCAAAAGAGTTCTAGGTTCTTTTTGTGTTCCAGGTAATGTGCAACCAAAGTTTTCAAATTTCACAGTAGCATAATTGTAAGAGTATGTTGCAGTTATTTGATTGATTTTTGCAATCTCTGGTTTCTTTGCAAAGATAGTCCCGATTGTTTTTTGTAAAGAATCAGGTGGCATTCTTACTAATCCTAAAGATAACGATACTCCAATTACATTAAACATTCTAATCAATCCTTTAAGGCGAGGATTTTCAGTTTCTTCAGATAAGGTTAGTAAAATAGATTTGAATGATACAGGGTAGAGTATAACACCTTTCTCTTTTGCGATCTCTAAAACACCTGCAATGGTAAATGGTTTATTTTTTGATTCTAATTCTTTGTGTAATCTTTCTTTGAAGGGTGCATCAAGAGTATGAACTGCATCTGTGGTTATCTTTTCAATATCTGAATCATAAATTATTCCGCCACCTGAAATTACTTCATCATAATGGCGAAAAATTGTTTCAGCATCAAAGGATGCCATTAAATTAACATCATTAACATTTGAATGAATTTTTTTATCAGCAATTCTTACTGTAAAATAGCTATGCTCACCTTTGATGTTTGAATAAAATTCTCGTTTTCCAAATACTTGATATCCCATTTCAGCGCAAACACGTGAGAAGATATTTGCACCAGACTCTACCCCACTTCCTTGTGGACCACCAATTAGCCATGTAAAATCAACTGTGCTCATGACATATCACATTCATATTGAATAATAATAATCTGTTTTACCAAATTGATCAACCTCCAGTTGCTGCATCAAATAAGGCACATTTACAATCATCTCGCTCCCCACAGTAAGGACATACACAGCCACATTTTTCAATAGAATTTCCACATTCTACACAAATTGCAAATTCCTCTTCTTCTTCAACTTTTGAAGACATTAAAACTGGTTAGAAAGAAATCGTATAAATGGTTTAGCTGATTCTTAGAAATAATGCAAAAAAAAAGAGTGTTTCTTACCAGAACACTTCATGAGTTTGCATTAAAAGAGTTGAGGAAAAAATATCAGATAGAAATTCATTCAGGAAAAATTCCCATTCCCAAAAATATATTGAAAAATAAAATTAAAACAATTGATGGATTGATTTGTTTCCCATATGACAAAATTGATAAAAAAATGATGGACTTGGCAGCAAATCTCAAAGTGATTAGTACGTATAGCGTAGGTTTTGATCACATTGACATTAGTCATGCAATAAAGAAGAAAATTCGTGTAGGATATACACCTGAAGTGTTAACTGATGCAACTGCTGATTTGGCATTTACATTAATCTTAGATGTAATGCGAAGAGTTTCTGAAGGAGATAAAATTATTCGGGGGGGGAAATGGAGGCAAATTTACGGTGCATATGATTATGTCGGAATTGATCTTCAAGGAAAAACTTTGGGGATATTAGGAATGGGTAGAATAGGAAGTACACTTGCTAAAAGAGTAAAAGCATTTGATATGAAAATAATATATCACAGCAGAAAACGTGTTTCAAAATCTAAAGAAAAAGCACTTGGTATAAAATATGTCTCACAAGAAAAATTATTTACGCAAAGTGATATCATTTCAATTCACGTGCCCCACACAGAACAGACTGATGCACTATTTGATTCAAAAGTGTTCAAAAAAATGAAAAAATCAGCATTTCTAATTAATACTGCACGTGGAAAGATTATCAAAGAAAAAGATCTAGTTTCAGCACTAAAGAAAAAAACTATTGCAGGTGCAGGACTAGATGTGTTTGAATCAGAGCCCATAGGAAAAAATCATCCGTTAACAAAAATCCCAAATGTAGTATTAGCACCACACATTGGAAGTTCCACAAAGGAGACAAGAGAGCAGATGGCAAAAATTACTGTAAAGAATTTGAATTTAGGATTGAGTGGAAAAAAGCCAATTTATTCAGTTGGGTATTAGAGAATCATTGAATTTAGGCATAAGTTTTCAAATAATTTCATGATATTTTTTATTGAAAAAACTCCAGTTTTTATAGATACAGTGTAAATAGTAGTAGATTGAAAAAATTCAAACATACGAATGAAGAATTAGAATTAGCTAAACTACAAACTGAAAAAGAAAAGAAGAAAAAAGCAGAATTAAATTAATATTTTCTCCTTGTCTTTTTCAGACAAGTTTTTTTTTAAAAATTAAATTTTTGAAGAATATTTTTGGTCTAGTGTATCATAGATTTTTTTTCTTTCAGGAATCAGTAACATGTTTTCATCATACATTTTTGTAAAAAATACGGCTAAAATACGAGTTTCATCTGAATCAAAAAATCTTACACTAAAACTAATTTTCTCGGGTTTTTGTTCCCGTACAAATTTGGCTGATTTTATCTTCTCTGAATCAATATGCATGTGTGCAGGACCATCATTATCACCAACTGTAATCCACTTTTCTTTTTGTTTTATGCTAAGAGGGCTTCTAATTTCACTGATTGCTGCCCCATTTTTTACAATAAACAAAATATGTTCAATTTTGACTAGATCAGATAATAATTCAAAAAACAATAATCATTCTAAAAATCTAAAATATTTCAATTTTTGGGTATTATTTTAGGTCAATTTGAATAAAATCATCAGCATCACCATGAGCACAGGCAGTTCCAACTGTTTTGACTAGTGAAAAATTAATCTTACCAGCATGAATTTTTCCCTCATTTTGAAGAAATTCAACCTTACCTGACACTATTTGTTTATGACGTCCACAAGTGACTCCAACCATGTATTCGTCTTTGTCATCTACAATTGATACGATAAACTCTGGTGGATTCACACATTGTTTTCCCTCTTTCATAACTGAACATCTATCAGGAAGCATATTGAAATTTCATTTGTTATTAGATATTAAGCTTGATTGAGGACACTATCAAAACTCCAGATGGACTCTATTGATTTTTGCTTGTAATCCAAATGTCCTTTTTCTTGAAGTTTTTGAACGATAAAGGCAGAATACGCAGGAGCACCAGTTGCTCCGGGGGAATTATAATTAATTATGTTAAAGGAATGTTCATTTTCAAGCTCCAGTACATCTGACAAGAATTTACCTTGAGGGGTAATTACTGGAGAGCGAATTCCAGAGGTTCCTTTCTTTGAGAAAAATTCTGGTTTGATTTTTGGAATAAACTTTTGGATGCGATTAATCATGGCAGTTTTTGAAATAGAACTTAGCCATTCTTTTGATATTAGTGATAAAAATTCAGAATCAAAAAGTAATTTTTTTGCATTACCAGATAGTACATCTTTGAATTTAGAAATTGATGTTCCAATGTCTCCAATGTATCCCTCATATGTTTCAGGACTTGGGACTGGAACTGCGTTGGGGCCAACTTCTGTTTTGCCATCTGCTTTTTTTATCCAGTGAGGATCAAGGAATGGATAACCTTTGAATTCTGCAACAGAATAGATAGTAGTCTTTACAAGATCACTATACTGAGGGTCTGCAACCCAATACTCACCTCTAAAATGAATATCAGAGTATTCTGTTGCCAGTCCAAACATTTGTGCAATATCTAATGAATTACCTCCTGCGCAATTTATCACAAAGTCAGCTGTAATATTTGCATCATCATCAAAAATTATTGTAGAGTCGTTTTGATTTTTTTTAATTTCTTTAACATTTTTTCCAAAAATAAAATTAGTTCCTAGGATATTTGATTCTTTTTTGATTTCATTTGTAAATGCACCATAATCAGTAGATACTTCTCTTTTAGAATAAATTGCTGAATGACATTGTACATTGGGTTCCATAAGTGAGACTTGTTTTGCATCTAAGAGTTCCAAGTCTTGTGATGGAATTCCATTTTCAGCACCCCAGTCCATATACTCCTCAAGACTTTTGTGTTGATTCTCATTAATTGCAATCTCTAGTACTCCAGTTTTTACCCATGGAACATTTGCTTTTTTTGCCAATGACTCCCACATGTTATATGAGATTAAAGCTGATTTTGCTAGAACCTTTTTTGTTTTAGGGTTTAGGTAAAAAGGAGAATGCACTACTGCAGTATTTCTACTGCTTGCATGCATTGCAACATTTGATTCCTTTTCAATCACACATAGATTCACATCATAAAGAGAGGAAAGCCAATAAGAAATACTAGTACCCAAAATACCGCCACCAATTATTGCAATATCGTATTTTGACATAACCCAATTACAGAATCAATGCATTAATTGATTCTGAATATTTTGTAGATAAGAAATGAGAAATTTAATCCAAATGGGCATAAATTTAATGAAATTATAGATAGACCACTACCAAACAGTACAATTTTTAACTTAAAAATGAAAAATCACGAAATAGGTCGGTATTTATAGTAAAAAAATCAAAATTTGTTAGGTAATATTTATGGTTTTAGAAGTAGTTAATGCCGATAGTATCTGTAAGCGTTGTGGAAAAAAATCAATGCTAACAGATAATGTTACAGGTGAAAGATTTTGTGGAAAATGCGGTTTTGTAATTTCTGAAACAACACAAGATACAGGTCCTGAATGGAGATCATTTTCTAAAGATGGAGGAGCAGACCCAACTAGAACAGGTGCTCCAACTACACTTGCAATGCATGACAGAGGATTGGCAACTATCATCAATCCAATGAACAGAGACGCTTCAGGAAAACCACTAACATCAGCTATGAAAAGTACAATTGAAAGACTTCGAACATGGGATAGTAGAAGTAAAGTAAACGCATCTTCTGATAAAAATCTCAGACAAGCATTAAGTCAGTTAGCAACACTAAAAGACAAATTATCACTTAATGATGCAGTTATTGAAAAAGCATCTTACATTTACAGAAAGGCACTAGAGAAAGGACTAGTTAGAGGTCGCTCCATTTCAGCATTAATTGCTGCAGCACTGTATGCAGCATGTAGAGATACAGAAACTCCAAGAACACTCAAAGATGTTGCAGATGCAGGAAACATAAAGAAAAAAGATATTTCAAGATGTTATAGAATTTTACATAAAGAACTAGATCTCAAAATGCCAGTAGTTAATCCAATTCAATGTATTGCAAGAATTGCAAGTAAACTTGGTATCAGTGAAAAAACAAAACGTTATGCTGCCAAAGTACTACAGATTGCTCAAGAACATGAAGAATCAGCAGGAAAAGATCCAATGGGACTAGCTGCTGCAGCACTTTACCTATCATGCGTAAAAAACAATGAAGACATGACTCAAAGAGATATTGCAGAGGCCTCAAATGTAACTGAAGTAACAATTAGAAATAGATACAAGGGTTTAAGATTGGACCAGGACGAGTAAATAGAGAAATGGCACAAACAAAACCAATAATTGCAATTGTAAATGTTGTAGCTTCTGCAACAATTAATCAAAAATTAGACCTTTTAGATATTACAAAAAAATTCCCAGATGTCGAATATCATCCAGAACAATTCCCAGGTGCAGTTTTCAGACTAAAAGAGCCTAGAACTGCAACCCTACTCTTCGGGTCAGGAAAAATGGTATGTACAGGTGCCAAATCAGAGAAAATATCAATTAAAGCAGTAAACACTGTGGTTCAAAAACTAAGAAAAGGTAAAATCAAAATTAAAAACGATCCTATAGTTACAATACAAAATATTGTCTCATCAATTAATCTTGGAGGTAAAGTTAACTTGGAGGAAGCAGCAAGATCACTTCCTAGAAGTATGTATGAACCAGAACAATTCCCAGGATTAATTCACAGAATGCTTGATCCAAAAACAGTAATTCTAATTTTTGCATCAGGCAAACTAGTTTGTGTTGGTGCCAAAGTAGAAGAAGAAATTCATCGTTCAGTAAATCAAATTCATGCTTTGCTTGAAGAAAAAGATTTAATGGTTTACGAATAAAACGTAAAAAATTATTTATTCAATACTAGTTTGATTTTAAAAAATTATCACGGTAGTCTAACATATATCCAAAACGCATCCTTGCTACAAGTAGTAATTTGAGGAAATGCAGTTCCAACTTGTAACGAAATTTCTTCTTCATCAAAAGAGGGATGGCATCTAATAGTACTACGGTCTATGTGACCAGAATATTTGTAAAATCCTGCAAACGTACATTTCTCACCAGTTTTGGGCATTGAATAATTTTGGAATATAATAGAATAAAAAAACATAGTTTAGATTTTTTAGAAATAAAATGGCGCCGGGAGGGAGATTCGAACTCCCGTTCCCTTGCGAGAACGTGCTTTATGGTTTAACAATTTCCAGGCACGCGCCCTACCAGGCTAGGCGACCCCGGCACAAGTCTTGCGACAAAAATTCTTTGTGAAATCTGATTATAAATTGTATTATTTTAGAATCAAAAAAACTATTTCCAAATCGTAACAGTAGTTGATCTTTCAACAATATTTCCTTCTTTATCCACACCATTTACAGTGATTTTGTAGAGACCCTCTAAAACAGGATTTCCATCATTTTTAATTTGGTCCCATGAAAAAATAATCTCATCTCCTGGTTCTAGTTCAGATACCACTTGAGCAGCAATTGGAGAATACATCAAAATTCCAGAGAGTCCAGTAATTTTCAGACCATATGATGCATCAGAAAAAACCAAAGGAGTAGTTCCAGAATTAATAATTTGAAGTTTCATTTCTTCACCTTTTTTAAAATCAATTTTTTCAGTAACAATAGATACAGAATTGCCTTCAACAAAAATCAGTTGATCGGTATTTTTTACATCAAGTAGAAATATTCCAAAGGCAAGAGCTGAAACTATACCAACTCCAATAAAGATTATAAGACTTTTTGATAACAATTTTGAAAATTAATTTCCAGGGGTTTTGTCTTTTGGAGAAGTTGGTTTGGTTCTCCATTTTTTAGGATACGTGTTTGGGGCCATGATAATTCTTTTTGTTTCAAATGCGTATCCCTTTGTTGCATCACGAATTTCTTCTTCAGACATGGTGGCTGTTGCCAAAGCAACAACTTCTCCTTTTTGTGTATAAACACCAACAATATCACCACTTTTCAGATTTTGTGAAATTCTTAAAATGCCAGGAATTGCAAGTTGGGCACCATGACACATGGCATCAACTGCAGAATCACGAATCACCACAGATTTTAATTCACTAAATGCATACTCTACAGGCTTAATCATGCCCATTAATCTACTAGCATCTTTAGTCTCCTCCCATATTGCAAAAGCATTTGCTAGTTCATGCATAGTAACAAGACCATCAGTTTCACGGAATTGATCAACTCTGGTTCGTCTTAATTCAATCATGGTAGCTCCTGGTCCAAGAATTTCACCTATATCATAATACAATTTTCTAATGTATGTTCCAGATTCACATAAAATTCGAGTTAAAAGTAATCGCTCTTTTTGCTCTAATACTTCAAATTCATAGATATGTCTAGAACGTGTTTGTCTTACCACAGCAGAACGTTGTGGAGGTTTTTGGAAAATTTCGCCTCTAAACATTTCAATTATTTCATTTAATTTTTCTTTTGATGGAAGTGAATGGATTCGTCCCAATGCATGATATTCTTTAGGACCCAAAAGTAAAATGCCTAATGCTTTTGTTGCCTCACCCAATCCTAAAGGTAAAACTCCAGAAACTTGTGGATCTAATGTTCCACTATGACCAATTTTTGGAAGTTTCAAAATTCTTTTGGCCCAAGCTACTGTTTCATGACTAGTTGGTCCGGGGGGTTTATCTAAAATTATGATTCCATAATTTAGTAATTGTTCAATACTTCGTTTATCATAATATGTCCCATACGCATCATCAGTAAAATCTTGATCAACTTCAACTAGATTTTCTAATTGTTTGAGTGTCAAAGTAATTTCCTCACAGTTTCAGTTGTAACATCAATTACTTGTTTTGCAGAGAGATTATCAGTATTAATTATCACATCAAAAACGGATTTATCATCACCAAAATCAAAATTATACAATTTTTTGTATAATGCTTTATTCTTATCAAATCTCTTTTTTGTTATCTCAAAGGCATCTTCAGAACTCATATTGTCCCGATTTTGCATTCTTTTTGAACTGCTTAAACGAGAACCCTCAAGCCAAATTTTAATTCCATCTTTGACTAGCCAAGGTAGTGTGTAACTGGTAATTACCATACTTCCCTGATTAAATAATTCAGATAATTTTTCATCTAATTTTTTATCAAATTCTGGATTCTTTTCACGTTGATTTAGAAATTTCATTCCGTCTTCCGTATCCCACCAATCATCGCCACCAGAATTAAAGCCGTGTTCTTTTGCCATTTCTTTTAGAACATCGCCACCACTAAGATATTTTAAATCAAATTCTTTTGCTAGTCCTTTAGCAACAGTTGTTTTTCCCACGGCAGGAGGGCCAGATATAACAATTGATTTTGTCAACTGAGATCCATTGATGTTTTGGTCAGTTTCATTATCATTCCACTAAACGCAATTGATGAGAGGAAATACCATGCCCATAGAAACACTCCATTTTCTCTACCAAAACAAACATGTTCAGGATCTAATGCCTGTACTGCATTACATGTTAATTGAAACATGTCTCCAGGAATTACATTTAGGGGTATTGGGGAGATAGCTACAGTGTATGTGAATAATTGTGGTAACACAAGATAAAATATCAAAATCAATGGAACAAAAGTAATCATCATAGGTCTCATATTCATCTGCATCATCTCCATTGACATTTTGTTCATGTATGATGATTTTTTGTTTAGTTCAGCTGTTCTTGCTACATCTTTAGAACGCATTGCAGACATTCTTTCTTTTTGCCATGCTCGAGTTTCCTTCATGATTCGTTTTAGTTTAGTTGAATCAACCATTTTCTTTCTTACAGCAGAGTTGAAGATATTTAGCATAATTCCAAATCCTGTAACTGCGAACATTGATGCAATTAGTCCTTTGACAATTGGATCATCACTACCCAAAACCATTCTTCCTTCGCCTCCAAGAAATTCAGGGAGTTGTAGAAAAATCGAATCAATCAAGAGTAATACAGAGTTTATTTCCATTTTTTTACAGTCCTAGCGCAGAAATTATCTTATCTGCTGCTTCATCAATCTTTCCCTCATCGTTAAGAATGTGTCTAACAGGTGTACCAGTGATCACAGCACATGCTGAAATCATACCTGTTTGATATTCTAGTTCTTTTCTAATGTTAATTAATGTGATATTATCCCTATTGCGAGTTTCATCTTGCATACGTCTGTTGTAAATTTCCTCAGGCTTTGCTGCCACTGAAATAAAGTTAGATGGTTTGATTATTTTTAAAACATATTCAGGTAATCCTGGATAATATCCTTCTGGGGATGTGATAAATGCATGAGTGTCAATGATTACAATATCTTCAGTTAGTGTAGCAATTTTTTCAGCAGCAATTTTTTGAAGATTTTGTTGTTCAGATATAGGTAATTTTCTCAAACCATCTCTATCTTGCAAACCATTTTCTTTTGCAATATCAAACATCAATGTTCCATAACTAATTACTTTAACTTGGATATTCTTACTTTTTAGAATATCAACAATCATTGTCAGTAAACTAGTTTTCCCAACACCAGGTATTCCTACCAATACGATTTTCTTATTTTCTGCCAAGTAAAGCACCCAATCGTGGCATTACAACTTCTACTTGCTCTCTAACTAGTTGTGTGTAATAGTTGATGAGAATATCTACCATAAGTAAAATTCCAATTCCAGAACCAAACACTCCAAGTACATCAGATACACCAGCCAATAGACCCAATATCATTGAGCCAAGAATTGTAACTGATGGAATGTACTTGTTCAATAATGCTTCAACAGGTTTGTTTGATCTTCTAAATCCAGGAATT
>Ga0207991_1000927_pt1 | contig 18963 bp, 8 predicted proteins | sample ETN07SmetaG_FD_185786 | JGI IMG/M metagenome (GOLD analysis project Ga0207991, IMG submission 185786) | Marine microbial and viral communities from oxygen minimum zone, Eastern Pacific Ocean - ETNP2014F14-07SV275 (SPAdes) (version 2) | ecosystem: Environmental > Aquatic > Marine > Oceanic ... | reverse complement strand
CAGTTGGCCGAACAGCGCGAGGAACTGGTCGCCGCCAACCGTGCCATGGACCGCCGCCGCCGCTTCACCGAGGCCGTGCGGCTGGCCCGGCAGGCACCGTCCCTCGGAGGCCCCGAGACGCTGATCACGCATCCGGCCAGCTCCACGCATGTGGGCCTGACCCCCGAGGAGATGGCGCGGGCCGGTGCCGATACTGCCGGCCCCGACCACGTGCCTTACGGCGCGCCGCTCGACAGCTTCGACAAATTCGACGCGGGCTTCTTCGGGCTGAGCCCGCGCGATGCCGCAATCATGGACCCGCAGCACCGCCGCTTCATCGAGACCGCCTGGGCCGCGCTCGAGAATGCCGGCCACGTGCCCGAGCATTTCGACGGGGCGATCGGCGTCTATGCCGGCTGCGGCCCGAACGAGTATTTCAACCACAACGTCATGGCCAACGCCGCTCTGGTCGAAAGCGCCGGCCCCTTCCTGTTGCGCCATACCGGCAACGACAAGGATTTCCTGGCGACGCGGCTGGCCCACATGCTCGACCTGACCGGTCCGGCCGTGTCGGTGCAGACCGCCTGCTCGACCTCTTTGGTGGCGGTGCACATGGCGGCGCAGGCGCTGTTGACCGGCGAATGCGACATGGCGCTGGCGGGAGGCGTCACGATCCTTTCGGGACAAGGGCAGGGCCATCGCTGGCGCGAGGGCGACATCCTGTCGCCCGACGGGCAATGCCGGGCTTTCGATCACCGTGCCGCCGGAACGGTCTTCGGCTCGGGCGCGGCGGCGGTGGTGCTGCGCCGGCTCGAGGACGCCCTCAACGACGGCGATCACGTATGGGCGGTGCTGAAGGGCAGCGCCATCAACAATGACGGCTCCCGCAAGGCCAGCTATCTCGCCCCTTCGGTCGAGGGGCAGGCGCGCGCGGTCGCGGCGGCGTTGCGGGTGGCTGGGGTAGGGGCGGAGAGCTTGGGCTTCGTGGAGTGCCACGGCACCGGCACGCCGCTTGGAGACCCGATCGAGGTCGCGGCGCTGACCCGAGCGTTCCGCGAAACGACCGACCGCGCCGGGTATTGCCGGATCGGCTCGGTCAAGACCGGGATCGGCCATACCGACACCGCTGCAGGCGCGGCCTCGCTGGTCAAGGCGGCGCTGGCGCTGCATCACCGGACGATCCCCGGCATGCCCCATTTCGAGGCCCCGAACCCGGCATTGGCACTCGAGGGGTCGCCCTTCGAGGTGGCGGCGGAGACGGTGCCTTGGCCAGCCAGCGCCGCGCCACGCCGCGCCGGGGTCAATTCGCTTGGCGTCGGCGGGACCAATGCCCATGCGGTTCTGGAGGAAGCGCCCGCACGCGCCCCGGCCATAGAGAGCGACTGGCCGTTCCAGCTGATCCGGGTCTCTGGCCGCAGCCGCGCTGCGCTTCAGGCCACTGCAGCGCAGCTTGCGGCACATCTGCGGGCTCATCCCGATCAGCCCTTGGCCGACGTGGCCCATACGCTGGCCACCGGGCGGCGCGCCCTGCGTCATCGCCGGGTGCTGCTGGCCGACAGCCACGAGGAGGCGACAAGTCTTCTCGAGGCGGGCGGTGCGGTGCAGGAGGCGCAGGCGGCGCCCGAGATCGTCTTCATGCTGCCCGGCGGTGGCGCGCAGCAGCCCGGCATGGGCCACGACCTCTACGAGACCGAGCCGGTGTTCCGCGACTGGATGGACCGGGGCTTTGCCGCCATGGGCGCGGCAGGGGCCGAGTTTCGGGAACTGTGGGCCGCGGCATCCGGCGAGGAAGCCGAAGCAGCGGCCGCCGTGCTGCGCAGACCGTCGCGGCAACTGCCGCTGCTGATGATCGTCTCGCATGCGCTGGCTCAGCTCTGGATCGGCTGGGGCGTGCGGCCCGATCGGCTGATCGGTCATTCGATGGGCGAGAACCTGGCGGCGGTGCTGGCCGGGGTGATGTCCTTCGAGGAGGGGCTCGGGTTGGTGCGGCTGCGCGGCGCGCTGTTCGAGGAAACCGCGCCGGGCGCGATGCTCTCTGTGCCGCTCACCCCCTCGGATCTGCGCGCCGAGCTTGGCCCCGATCTCGACATCGCGGCGATCAACGCGCCGGAACTTTGCGTGGCCTCCGGCCCGGTGGCAGCGATCGAGGCTCTGGCGGAGCGGCTCGCCGCGCGTGGCATCGAAACGCGCCGGGTGCCGATTGAGGTGGCCGCCCACAGCCGGCTGCTCGACCCGATCCTGCCGCGCTTCGAGGCGCATCTGCGCGACATGACGCTGTCGCCGCCACGGATACCGATCGTTTCGAACCGAAGCGGCGTTCCTCTCACCGATGCCGAGGCGACCGATCCGGCCTACTGGGTCGGGCATCTGCGCCACATGGTGGATTTCGACGCTGGTCTCCATGGGATGGGCGACGGGCCCCGGATCTGCATCGAGATGGGATCGGGGGGCATCCTCGGCGCCCTGGCTGCGCTGCAGCCCGGGATCGGTGCGGGACGGGTGCTGCCGGGTCTGCGCCCGGCGCAGGAGCCCGGCTCCGAAGATCGCTGGATGATCCTCGCGCTGGGGCGGCTCTGGGCGATGGGCGGTCGGTTCGACGAGGCGCAGCTCGCGGGTGAGGGGCGGCGCCGCCTGCCGCTGCCCGGCTATGCCTTCGAGCGGGAGCGCCACTGGATCGAACCCGATGCAGCGCCCGGCCGTTTCGCCGCCCCGGCCAAGGCGGAGCCCGTACGCGAGGATGACATCGCGCGCTGGGCCTGGCAGCCCGGCTGGCGGCGGCGCTACCCCGATGGGAATTTCGAGGCGGGCGGTGACCTGGCGGCGCTGCCGCCCGAGACCTGGCTGGTGCTGCGCGACGAGACCGGGCTGGGCGACGCGCTGGTCGCACGGCTGCGCGCCGGTGGGCACCGGGTCGCCACCGTGGTGGCGGGGCCAAACGAGCTGCGGCGCGGCCCGGAGGACTGGCAGGTGCCGGTCGGGGCCGGTGAGGCGCCATTTGCCCGGCTGGTCGCGGCGCTGGAGCGCGAGGGAATGCTGCCTGACCGGGTGCTGCATCTGTGGACGGTGACCGGCTCCGGCACCCCCGGTCTTGCCGCCTTGCATGTGCAGGCGATGCAGGAGCGCGGCTACTGGAGCCTGCTGCACCTCGCTCGGGCCTGGCACGCGGCGCAGGGCGACCGGCCGCTGCGCCTCGTCACCGTCAGCAGCGATGCCCAGGCGGTGACGCCGCAGGAGCGGCCGGACCCGGCCAAGGCGACGCTGGCCGGGCCCGCGATGGTGATCGGCCGCGAATTGCCGGGGATCGGGCTGTCCTGGCTCGACATTTCCGCGCCGAGCCGTGCCAACCGCGCGGCGCTGGCCGAGGCGGTTCTGGAAGAAGCCTTCGCCGCGCCCGAACCGGCGCCGGTGAGCTGGCGAAACGGGGTGCGGCGCCGGCGGGAGCCGCTCCGCGCGACATTGCCGGAAACGCCCGATCTGCCGCTGCGACCCGGTGGCGCGGTGCTGATCACCGGCGGGCTGGGCGGCATCGGTCTGACCTTGGCCGAAACCCTGGCGCGCGACTGGCAGGCGGGAATCGCGCTGGTGTCGCGCCGAACCCTGCCGCTGCGCGCCGATTGGCCGGGACTGGCCGCGGGCGGTGCCCGTCAGGCGGAACTGTTGCGTGCGCTGCTCCGGCTCGAGGCCATGGGCGCGCGGATCGAAGTGCTGCGCGCCGACGTCACCGACCCCGAGGAAATGCGCGAGGCGGTTGCCGAGGCCGAAACCCGGCTTGGGCCGCTCAGCGGCGTGATCCATGCGGCCGGGCGCCTCGACGACGCACCGGTGCTGGGCCGTTCGCCGGAGGCGAGCGAGGCGGTGATCGGGCCCAAACTGCAGGGGCTGATGGTGCTCGATACGCTGTTCCCGGACGGTCGGCTCGACTGGATGGCGCTCTGTGCCTCCAGTTCCGGCTGGACCCTCCCGGCCGGGCAGGCCGACTATGTCGCCGCCAACGCCGCGCTCGATGCCTGGGCGCAGCGCCGCGCGGGCGGCGCGACGCGGGTGGTGGCGATCGATTGGGGCGCCTGGGCCGACACCGGCATGGCCGCCGCATCGCAAAGGGCGGCGGAGCCGGTCGAAGAGGGCGAGGCCCTGGTGTTGCCGATGCTGGATCGGCGCAGAGACGAGGCGAATGGCGAGACGGTCCTGACTGCCCGCTGGAGCCCCGCTTCGCGGTGGTTCCTCGACCAGCACCGGTCGCGGGCGGGCGACGCGCTGCTCCCCGGCACAGGCCATGCCGAATTGCTCGCCGAGGCGGCGCAGGCGCTGGGGCTCGCGCCGGTCGCCGTGCAGGATCTGCGCTTCCTCGCGCCGCTGCGCTGCCCCGATGCGGGCGTGACGCGGCTGCGGCTGCGGATCGGCGGGGGAGAGGAGATGCGGCCGGTGGAGATCGAGGCCGCGCCGGCCGGCGAGGATTGGCAGGTGATGGCGACCGCGCAGCTCGGCAGCCATGCAAAGGCGCGCGGCCGGCTCGATCCGGAGGCCATCGCGGCCCGGCTTCCGGCCCCCGAAGCGTTGGCGCTGCCGCAGGAGGCGCATCTCGATTTCGGTGCCCAGTGGCGGGTCACCGGCGAGGCGCGGCTGGGTCAAGGCGAAGGTCTGGCGCGGCTGCGGTTGCCGCCGGGATCCGAGACCGGCATGGCGCTGCATCCGGGTCTTCTGGACATCGCCACCGGTTGGGCGATCTCTCTGATCGACGGCTATGATCCGGCGCGGTTCTGGGTGCCGGCGGGATACGGGACGCTGCGGCTGCATGCGCCGCTGCCGACCGAAATCCTGAGCCATGTCCGGCTGACCGGCCAGGAGGATGGCGCAGCGCGGTTCGACGTCGTGCTGGCGACGCCCGAAGGGCAGATCTGCGCCGAAATCGAAGGATTCGCGCTGCACCGTCTCGCAGGCGAATTGCGCTTCGCGACCGCCGCGCAAGCACAGGCGGGGCCGGTGCAGCCGCCTGAGATCCGGCTCGGCATCCGTCGCGCCGAGGGCGGGCGCGCTTTCATTGCCGCGATGGGCGCGGGCCTGCCGCAGATCGCGATGACCACGCTGCCGCTGCCCGACCTGATCGCGGCGCAGGAAACGGCCCCGCCGCTCCCGGTCATCGCGGTGCCCGAAACGGCAGTGCTGCAGCCCGAGGCCGGGTTCGAGACCGAGACCGAGGCCCGGCTTGCCAAGCAATGGACCGCATTGCTCGGCGTGGAGGGGATCGGCCCCGATGACAGTTTCTTCGACCTCGGGGGACATTCGCTGACGGCGGTGCGGCTGTTCGCGGCGATCCGGCGAGAAACCGGCACGGCGCTGCCGATCTCGGCGTTGTTCGAGACGCCGACGATCCGCGGTCTCGCCGCCCGGCTCGACGCGAAGACTCCGAACCCTGCAGGCCCGGCTGCCCCGGCGCTGGTGGCGGTTCCCGAGAGCCATACCCATCTCGTGCCGCTGGGACGGGCCGGGACCGGCATGCCGTTCTATGTGGCGGCGGGCATGTTCGGCAACGTGATGAATCTGCGGCACCTGGCGCAGCATCTGGGGGCCGACCGCCCGGTCTGGGGGTTGCAGGCGCGCGGCGTCGCGGGCGATGCCGCGCCGCATGACAGCTTCGAGGATGCCGCTCGCGACTGTCTGGCCGAGATGAAAAAGGTGCATCCCGGCGGGCCCTGGATGATCGGCGGGTATTCCGGTGGCGGCATCACTGCCTTCGAGATGGCGCGGCAATTGCAGGCGGCGGGCGAAGAGGTCGCCGCGGTGATGCTGCTCGATTCGCCGCTGCCGGTTCGGCCGACGCTGAGCCTGCGTGACCGGCTGGCGATCCAAGCGATCGAGTTGCGCCGGGCCGGCCCTCTCTACCCGGCGCTCTGGGCCGGGCGGCGGCTGCGCTGGGAGATCGACCGCCGTCGCTATGGCCGCGAGGCCGGGACACCAGCGGCGAGCGAGGCCGAGGCCGCGGTCGAGAACGCTTTCTACGCGGCCTCGGCCGCCTATGAGCTGCGGTGCTGGGACGGTCCGCTGACCCTGTTCCGTCCGCCGCTCACGGGTCGCTGGCGCCTGCCGGGCAACCGATTGGTCAACATCGATCGCCGTTACGTAATCGAGGATAACGGCTGGCGCCGGTGGGCGCCAAATCTGGACGTGGTAGAAGTGCCGGGCGACCATGACAGCATGGTGCTCGAACCCAATGTCCGGGCGCTGGCCGCGCGCATTCGGACGCGGCTCGCGGCGCTCGATCCGGGCGGACCACGACTTCAGGCGGCGGAGTGACGGTTGATGACGCGACTACTGACGGTGATCCTCAACTGGCGCACGCCCGACATGACGCTGCGCGCGGCGCGCAGCGCGCTCGCCGCGATGCAGGAGATTTCGGGCGAGATCCTGATCGTCGACAATGATTCCGGCGACGGCTCTGAAGAGCGGATGCGCGACGGCATCGCCGCCAATGGCTGGTCGGAGCGGGTGCGGCTGATCCAGTCCGGGCATAACGGCGGCTTCGGCGCCGGCAACAATGTCGGCATCCGCGCCGGCTTCGCCGATGGCGGGCGGCCCGACTTTGTTTACATCCTCAATTCCGACGCCTTTCCCGAACCGGAAGCGATCGCGGCGCTGCTCGCGCATATGGATGCGCATCCGAATGTCGGGCTGGCGGGCAGCCTGGTCAACGACCCCGACGGCACGTTGCACCTTGCCGCCTTCCGGTTTCCCTCGCTCTTGTCGGAGATCGAGGGACCGCTGCGCTTCGGACCGGTGTCGCGGCTGCTGGCGCGTTACCGGGTCTGGATGGACGTGCCTGCCCATACCGGCCCGGTCGATTGGGTTTCGGGGGCGAGCCTGATGATCCGCTCCGAGCTGCTCGACGAGATCGGCTTCTTCGACGAGACCTTCTTCCTCTATTTCGAGGAGACGGATCTGTGCCGGCGCGCCCGCGATGCCGGCTTCGAGACCCATTTCGTGCGCGAGAGCCGGGTCGAGCATATCGGCTCGGTCTCGACCGGCATGAGCGAGTGGGCCCGGGTGCCGCAATACTGGTTCGATTCGCGGCGGCACTATTTCCGCAAGCATCACGGCGCGGGCGGTGCCGTGGCGGCGACTCTGCTGCACGCGGCCGCTGCGGGCCTGCATCGGCTGCGCTGTCGCCTGATGGGCCGCGATCCCGGCGATCCGCCGCATTACCTGCGCGATCTTCTGCGCCACGAGCTGCGTCATTGGCGGCGAGCAGACCGTCGGGGGGCGCCCGCATGAGCGCACGCATTGCCCTGATCGGTGACAGCGCGCTGACGCTGGAGGCCGCGCGGCAGGCGCGCGAGGCCGGCTTCCAGCTTGCCGTCGTGGCCAGCCGCCATGCCGGGACACGGGACTATGCCGAGGCCCATGCCGTTCCGCTGCACGACCCCGATCGGCTCGACACGCTGCCCAAGGGCATCGACTGGTTGCTCAGCGCCGGCAATGTCGCGCTGCTGCCCGAATCGATTCTGCGGCGGTTCAAGGCGGGCGCGATCAATTTCCACGACGGGCCGTTGCCCGAGCGGCCCGGCCGTAATGCCCCGGCTTGGGCGCTGATCGAAGGTGCGCGCAGCCACGCGATCACCTGGCACCTGATGACCACCGGGGTCGATGCCGGCGACATCCTGCTGCGCCAGGGGATCGAAATCGCTCCGGACGAGACCGCGCAGAGCCTGAACGCGCGCTGCTTTGCAGCCGCGGTAGAGACGTTGCCTGCGCTGTTCGCGCAGATGCGTCACGGCCTGCGGCCGCGCCCGCAGGCCGGAACCCCGGGTCGCCTGCATCGCGCCGCCGACCGTCCCGTCGCTGATGGCCTGATCGACGGCCGCGGGCCGATCGACCGGGCCGAGCGACTGGTCCGCGGGCTCGACCATGGCGACCACCCTAACCCGCTATGCCGGGCCAAGATCGCGATTGCGTCGGGGTTGCTGCTGATCGGCGGGGCGCGGGTTTTGGAAACCGGGCCGCCATCCCAGCCGCCCGGCACGATCCGGGCCGTGCGGGATGGCGCGCTCGAACTGCTATTCGAGGACGGGGTGCTGGCGCTGACCGGGCTGCGCCGTCTCGATGGCGGTGTCCCAACGCTGCCTGAGGCCGACGACAGGCTGCCAGCCATTTCCGATCCGGACGGGCTTACCGCCCGGATGGCCCGGATCGCGCGGCACGAGCCGCATTGGCGTGCAGCGCTTGAGGCGCTGAAACCAGTGCCGCTGGCAGGATTGCGGATGCAAGGTCGCACGAAGCCGGACGGCCCGGAGGAGATCCTTGAGACCCCCGACCTGCCCGGAACGCCTACCCTGCGCGCCGCGGCCTGGGCGTTGCTGGCGGCCCGGCTCGACGGTGCCGCGCAGGCTTTGGTCCTGCCATCGAACGACCCGCACCTGTCGGATTGGCTGCCGCTCGATGCCACTCCCCGCCCGGAGGAGACGCTCGTCGAACTGGCGGCTCGGCTCCAGGCGCAGGCCGAGGCAGCGCGCGACATGGGCGGCTTTGCCGCCGACCTTCCGACCCGGCTCGGTGGGCCGGTGACGCCCCCGACCTTCGCGCTGGGCGCGGGGCTGCGCGGCGGGGCGGTGCTGGGCTTCGATCCCGAGGGCGGCCTGCTCCGGGCTAGGGCAGGGGCGCTGCTGCCGGGCGTGCTCGACCTGTTGGCGGCGCGGCTCGCGGCGCTGTTGGCGGCCGATCCGCAGGCGCTCTGTGACGACCTGCCCGCGCTGTCAGAGGCCGAGCGTGCGCTGGTGCTGACGGATTGGAACGCTACCGAGGGGCCCGTGCCCGGCGGCACGCTCCATGCCGCCGTCGCGGCGCAGGCGGCCCGCACGCCCGACGCCGTGGCGGTCATCTCGGGCGAGATGCGGCTCACACATGCCGAGCTGGAGGCGCGGGCCAACCGCATGGCCCATGTGCTGCGCGACATGGGCGCCGGTCCGGGCGCCCGGGTCGGGCTGCACCTGCGCCGCTCCGCGGAGATGGTGGTGGCGGCGCTGGCGGTGCTGAAGTCCGGCGCCGCCTACCTGCCGCTCGATCCCGGTTACCCGGAGGAGCGTTTGGCGCTCTATCTGGAGGACAGCGCGGCGGCGCTGGTGATCACCGAAGCGGCAATCGCGGACAAGCTGCCGCCGGGCGAGGCGCGGCAACTGCGTCTCGACGATCCACGCATCGCCGCCGCCTCCGACACCCCGCCGGAGGAGAGCGCCACGGCGGAGGATCTGGCCTATCTGATATATACCTCCGGCTCCACGGGCCGGCCAAAGGGCGTGATGATCGAGCACCGGCAGGCGATGAACTTCCTCGCCGGCATGGATGAGAGGGTGCCGCAGACGCCGGGCGACATGATGCTCGCGGTCACCTCGATCTCCTTCGACATCTCGGTGCTGGAGCTCTTCTGGTCGCTGTCGCGTGGTTTGGGCGTGGTGGTACAGGGCGAGGCCGAACGTCTGCTGACGGCGGCCGAGGCGCCGCCTGCCAAGGCGGATGGGCCGGCGATCAGCCTGTTCTACTGGGGGCACGAAGATAGCGACACGGGCGACTACGCCCTGCTGCTCGATGGTGCGCGCTTTGCAGATGCGCACGGGTTCGAGGCGGTCTGGACACCCGAGCGGCATTTCCACGGCTTCGGCGCCGCCTATCCCAACCCGGCGGTGACCGGGGCGGCGGTGGCAGCCGCCACCACGCGCATCGCGGTTCGCGCCGGTAGCTGCCTCGCGCCGCTGCATCACCCGGCCCGCATCGCCGAGGACTGGGCGGTGGTCGACCGCCTGTCGGGCGGCCGGGCCGGGATCGCGCTGGCGGCTGGCTGGCAGCCCGACGATTTCGTGCTGCGGCCCGAGGCGGCGCCACCGGCCCACCGGGCGGCGTTGCACGACGCCGCCGACGCGGTGCGCCGCCTGTGGCGCGGCGAGGCCGTGGCCTTTCCCGCCCCCGGTGGCGGGATGCGCGAGGTAGCGACCCGTCCGCGCCCGGTCTCGGCCGAGCTGCCGCTATGGATCACGGTGGCGGGCAACCCCGAGAGCTGGCGCGAGGCAGGGCGGATCGGGGCCAACGTATTGACGCATCTGCTGGGCCAGAGCCTCGAGGAACTCGAGACGAGGATCGGCGAATGGCGCGAGGCCCTGCGCAGGGCGGGGCATGACCCGGCCACACGCCGCGTGACGGTGATGCTGCACGCCTATCTCGACGAGAGCCGCTCGGCGGCGCGGGCGGCGGTGCGGGCGCCGATGCTGGAGTATCTGCGGTCGGCTACCGGGCTGATCGCGCGGCACGCCGCCGCCTTCCCGGCCTTCCGCGCCAATGGCGGCGCGGCGCCGGAAGCACTCTCGCCCGAAGAGGAGGCGGCGGTGCTCGACCATGCCTTCGAGCGGTATTTCGACGCGCATGGCCTGTTCGGCACCGTGGATGACGCGCGCGAGAAGCTCGCGCGGCTCGGGGCGCTGGGCGTGGACGAGGTCGCCTGCCTGATCGATTTCGGTCTCGCGCCCGAGAGGGTGATGGCGGCGCTGCCGCGACTGGCCGAGCTGGTACCGCAGGCCGCCGAGCCGGGCGACGCCATGCCCGATCCGGACGACCTCTCCATCGCCGCGCAGATCCGGCGGCACGGGATTTCCCATCTGCAATGCACGCCGTCGATGGCGCGCATGCTGTGCGCCGATCCCGGCAGCCGTGCCGCTCTGGGCCGGCTGCGCCACATGCTGGTCGGCGGCGAGGCGCTGCCCGCGACGCTGGCCGAGGACCTGCGCGCCGCCGGCGTGCCCAACCTTCTGAACATGTATGGCCCGACCGAAACCACCGTCTGGTCGACCAGCGCCACGGTCTCGCCCGAACTGCCCGCGGCGGTGATCGGCACGCCGATCCTCAACACCGTGACCTACGTGCTCGACGCCGACATGCAGCCCTGTCCCGTCGGGGACGAGGGCGAGCTGTGGATCGGCGGGGCCGGCGTGGCGCGCGGCTACTGGCAACGGCCGGAGCTGACCGCCGAGCGCTTCCAGCCCGATCCTTTCCGGCCCGGCGAGCGGATCTACCGTACCGGCGATTTGGCGCGTTGGCGGGCGGACGGGCGGCTGGAGTTCGGCGGCCGGGCCGACGGGCAGATCAAGCTGCGCGGCCACCGCATCGAACTGGGCGAAGTCGAGGCGGTTCTCGATTCGCTGTCGGGGCGCGGCCCCTGCGTGGCGATGCTGCGCGAGGACAGCCCCGGCGACGCGCGCCTTGTCGCCTATGTCGAAAGCCCGGAGCCGGTCGACGAGGCCGGGCTGCGCGCCGCGATGGCGGCCCGGCTGCCGGCGATCATGGTGCCCGCGCGGATCGTCGCACTGGAGCGCTTTCCTCTCACTCCCAACCGCAAGACCGACCGCAAGGCGATGCCACCGCCATTGCCACAGAAGGGGCACAGAGCTGCCGAAGACACAGTGTCCGTGCGCGCGCCGGTCGCCCCTATCCGCCAGCCCCGGCCCGGCGGGGCACTCGACGCCGTGGCCGCGATCTGGCGCGAATTGCTCGATGTGGAGCGGGTGACCGCCGAAGACAGCTTCTTTGATCTGGGCGGGCATTCGCTGCTCGCCGTGCAGGCGCATCGCGAGATCCGCGACCGGCTCGGCGTGCCGGAGCTGAGGGTCACCGATATCTTCGGCCTGCCGCGTCTGGGCGATCTGGCTGCCCGGATCGAGGCGGCACTGGTGCCGGCGGCCGCGCCGGAGCAGGCGTTGACCGATCAGGCGGCCGCGCGCGCCGAGATGATGGCCCGGCGCCGCGCGCTCAGGGCGCGGCGCTGTGGCGATGCCTGAGATCGCGGCGCTCGCGGAGCGACTGTTCGGCCCTGGCGTCGCGGTCGTGACGGTGGCCATCGGGTCCGGGGAGGCGCCCTGGCCCGAGGAAACGGCGGCAGTGCGCCGCGCCCGCCCCTCGCGCCAGGCGGAGTTCGCCGCTGGTCGCCATGCCGCGCGGGCGGCGATGGTCCGGCTCGGCCTTCCGGCCCTCCCGGTGCCGCAAGCCGCCGACCGCGCGCCGGCCTGGCCCGCCGGGCTGCGCGGCTCGATCAGCCATGACGCCGATCTGGCGGTGGCGGCGGTATCGCGGGGCGGGGCGGATCTCGGCCTCGATATCGAACCGGCGCAGCCCCTCGAGCCGGAGCTGTGGGCGGAGATCGCCCTGCCGGGCGAGATCGAGGCGCTGGCGCCCCTGCCTGCCTTGTCGCAAGGCATGGCCGCGCGCCTGCTGTTCTGCGCCAAGGAAGCGGCCTACAAGGCGTGGTATCCCGCCGAGCGCGAGGTGATCGGCTTCGATGCGATGCGCATCGAGGTCACGGGGGCCCGGATCCTTGCATGGCCGCGGGCCGCTCGGGAGCCCCTCCAAGGCGGCTGGGGGATGGCCGAGGGGCGCTTCGTCGTGGCGATACGCAGCGTTACCGGTTTCAAAGCCGGCAACACTGCGTTGATGGGACCGGGGCCCATGGTCAGATGGCAGCCGGACGGCTAGATTGTGGTCTGGGTGTGGCGGCAATGGGACCGACCCGGGCCATGGGCCCGGTGCGTTGGAATGGAGTAGGCCCATGGAATACCTCGCCTCGCTGCGCGATTTGCGCGGCGCGCTTCGCCGCCGGGCCTGGGCGATGGTCCTGGTCTGCGCGCTTGGAATCCCTTTCGTGCTCTGGTTCGCGCTGACGCGTCCGGAGAGCTACGAGGCGACGGCGGTGATCCAGATCGAAACGCCGCTGGTCGATGCCGGCTCGGACGCCGCGGCGATCGCCGATACCCAGCTCGACCTAATCGAGCAGCAGTTGATGGCGCGCGACACGATGCTCGGCCTCGCCGGGCGGTTCGATCTGTTCGGCGAACTCCCGCAGGGCGAGCGGCTGACGCAGATGCGCAAGGCGGTCGAGATCACCAAGCTGGTCGATCCGGCGCTGGCGTGGCGGCCTGAAACCGTTCCCTCGGGGCTGGCAATCACCGTCGAATTGGGCGACCCGCAGCGCGCCGCCGACCTCGCGAACGCGATCCTGACCGAGATCGTCGCCTCGGCGCAGAGCCGGCGCGAGGGCCGGGCCACGCGGACGCTGGCCTTTTTCGAGGCGGAGGAGGCCCGGTTGAGCGAGGAGCTTGCCGCGCTCGAGGCCGAGTTCGCCCGTTTCCAGGAGGAGAAATTCGATTCGCTGCCGACCAGCGTTCCGGCGCAGCGCGATCAGCTGTCGCGGCTGGTGGCGCAGAGGATCGACCTCGAGCAGCAGATCATTGCCTTCGAGACCAGCTCTGACCGGCTGCGCGAAGAGGAAACCGCCCGCCGCCGCAGCCTGCTCGAACAGCAGCGCGCGCTGATCTCCGACAACATCGAGCGCCTCGAGACGGCGCTCGCCGCCGCGCCTGAGACCGAGCGGCGCTACAACGACTTCACCCGCCGCCGCGACCAGCTGCAGCAATCGCTCGCGGCAGTGACGGCGCGGCGTACCGAGGCGGCGATGGCCCAGCTGCTCGAAAGCCGCGACGAAACCACCCGTTTCGAGATCCTCGAAGAGGCGGTGCCGGCGGATTACGCGTCGTCCCCCTCGCGCAGCAAGATCGCGCTCGCGGGCGGCATAGGTGTGCTGGTCGCGGCGCTGGCGCTTGCGCTCTCGCTGGAGGCGGTGAACCCCCAGATCCGCACCGCCGCGCAGATGGAGCGGGCGCTGGGCGTGCGGCCGGTGGTGGTGATCCCCGAGCTGGACCGGCGTCAGGCCCGTCGCCGGGCCCGTCAGGCACGGCGGCGCGAGGCCGGGCGGTTCCTGGGGATCTGGGGGCGGCTGCGCCACGGGCTGCGCGGCTGGCGGCGGCTCGGCCGGACGGGTTCGGCCTAACCTGTCCCCGAGGCGCGCTCTTCCTCGGCGCGGTTGAGGATCATGCCAATGATCGGCTTGTCCTCGCCGATCCGGCGCACCGCCTCGCGCACCTGATCGGCGCTGTTGCGGCCGCTGCCGACCACCATCAGCACGCAGTCATAGCGGTCACGGAAGGCGGTCACGTCGTCATGGTTGAGGGCCGGCGGCAGGTCGAACAGCACCGCGTCGGGCGACAGCTCCTCCTGCAGCTGGTCGAGCACCGCCGCCGCCTTGGGGTCCTGCAGCAGCTCGGCCGGGTAGGCCTCGGCGCGGTCGTTGAGGCCGACGGCCAATCCGCCGATGCCGAGCGGGTTCTGGCCCACCCGCTGCAACTGCGTCCCGGTCGAGGTGCCGCCGCGCAGCCATTCGGCGATCGGCCCCGGCGCGGGCGTGCCGAGCACCTGCGCCAGCCCCGGTGCCCGCAGGTCGAGATCGAGCAGCACGGTGCGGCGATTCTCGTAGCGCGACAGCGCCACCGCGAGATTGGCGGCGGTGAAGGTCTTGCCACAGCCGCGCGTCGGCGAGGTGATCGCGACGCGCTTCCAGCCGTGTTCATCGAGCGCCTGCAGCAGCCGCGTGCGCAGCAGGTCGAAGGCGGCATGGGCCGGATCGCGCCGGCTCGCGGTGATCACGAGGTTGGCCTCGAGCAGCGCCTCGTTGACCGGGATGCGCCGGAGGTTGCCCCACAAATCGTGTAGTTGCGGCAGCCGGACCTCGCCTTCGCCCAGCACCGCCGCGCGCAGCGCCCGGGTCGCGGGATCGGGTTGCGGCGTCGTCACATCGGGCTGCGTCGCGGGCGCCTCCAGCGCCGCGATCCGGTCGAGCATCTCGGTGCGGGCCTCTGGCGCGAGTCGCCTGCGGCTGCCGCGCGTGTTGCCGTCCTTCATCTGCGCCTGTCCCATGGCCGCTGTCATCCGGCGCAGATTAGCGCGGAAAGAGGGGCGAGAATAAGCCCCGATCGCGAAGCCCGGCGGGCGACGGTCACTTGTACTCGATCAGGCGCATCTCGCGCCCGCGCAGCCGCCGCAACCGATAGGTGATCATGCCCTGCGCATTGGGCAGCTTCGACAGAACCAGAAGTCCCGCGATTCCCGCCGCGCGGCGCGGGTGGTAGCCGTCGCGCCGCAAGGCGCGCGCGGTGCGGGCCCAGCTCACCCCGTAGAGAGCGAAGGCGGTGAGCGGCGGCCAGATCCCCCCGGCCGGGATCGCGGCCAGGGCGGCGGCGGGCAGTGCCATGCCCCAGATCCGCACCCGGCGCCGCTCGGCGGCGAAATGGCCCGGATGCCGATCGCCGACCTCGGCGAAACCGTGCCCGGCCCGGACCGAGCGCCGCCACCATTGCCCCAGCCGGGTCATGGCGATGTCGTGCCGGGTCATCGCATGCGGCAGCCGGTGGACCCGCAGCCCGAGGCCCCGCACCCGCAGGCACAGCTCCTCGTCTTCCGAGCAGATGATCGACCCATCGAATCCGCCGAGCCGCTCGAACAGAGCGGCGCGCAGCATCATGTCGCCGCCGCAGGCCGTGATGTCGCCCGCCGGGCGGTGCCACTCCCACTCCGCGATGGCGTTGTAGAGCGTGGCCTCGGGTGCGGTCTCGCTGCGCCAGCCGGTGACGATGCCGATGCTTGGGTCGGCCTCGAGCGCGGCCATGCCCGCCTCGAGCCAGCCCGGCTCCAAAGCGCAGTCGCCGTCGACGAACTGGACGAATTCCGGCAGGCCGTCCGCGCGCAGCGCTTCGAAACCCGCGTTGCGGGCCCGCGCAGCGGTAAAGGGGGCGTCGCGGTTCAGCTCGACGATCCGGGCGCCGGCCGCGCGCGCGACGGCGAGGCTGTCATCGGTGGAGCCCGAATCGACATAGACGGCGCGGGCGCCGCTCCGGTCGATCGAGGCGAGACAGGCGGCGAGCCGCGCGCCCTCGTTGCGGCCGATCGCGACCACGGCGATCCGCGCGTTCACGAAAGCGGCTCCGGGCGCACCGGCCCGCCAGGCCCGTCGCGCAGCAGCCGTGCCAGACGCGCGGCCTCTCGGGGGGCGCCGAAACCGGCGAGGACCGCCGCGCGCCCCTCGGCACCCATTGCGGCCCGGCGGGGCGCGTCACCGGCCAGGGTCAGCATCGCCTGTGCCAGCGGCGCCTCCGCGCCCGGCGGCACGAGAAGGCCCGACACGCCGTCCTCGACCAGTTCGGCCACGCCGCCGACGCGGGTGGCGATGACCGGCCGGGCGGCGGCCATTGCCTCCATCAGCACCACCGGCACCCCTTCGGCGAATGAGGGCAGGACCAGCGCGCTCGTCGTGCCGAGCATCCGTGCCACCTCGGCCTGACCGAGATAGCCGTGGAAGCGTACCGCCCCGTCGAGACCGAGCTCGCCCGAAAGGCGCTCCAGCATGGCTCGGTCTTCGCCATCCCCCACGAGGTCGAGCGTCACCTCAGGGCGGCTCTCGCGGACCCGCGCCAGCGCGCGCAGCAGCACCGGCACGCCCTTTATCGCCGCCAGCCGACCGACGAAAAGCAGCCGATCGTCCGGTGTCGGCGGCGCATCGTCATAGAGCGCCGGGTCGACGCCGCAATGCACGACATGCAGCTTGTGCCAATGCGCGGGGTCCGAGAACAGCATCGCCTGGGCGCGCGCGAAGTCCGAGATGCAGGCGACGAAACGGGCCCGGGCGATCTTTTCGCTCAACGCCCAATGATCGGGGGCGAAGAAGATATCCGGCCCGTGCAGCGTGAAGCTGTGCGGGATGTCGGATATTTCCGAGGCCAGCATCGCGACGGTGCCCGAGGATTTGGCGATATGGTTGTGCAGATGTGCGATGCCGCGCGCCTCCATCCGCTGTGCCAGCACCAGCGCCTCGCCGAAATAGATCATGTTGTAGAGACGGCCGCGCAGCCCCTTGGGCGCCGTGCGCCAGGCCAGTGCCAGCGCCGCCAGAAAGCGGCGCGGGTGGCGCAGCGCCCGCAGCTTGGCCCGGGTGATGGCAAGGGGATTGAGCGCCCGTTCCAGCAGATGAAAGGTCGCGGCGGCCTCGGCCCGCTGCTCGGGGCCGACATGATGCACGGCGTTGGTGCGGCGCACCGAGGCGGTCTCGACGGTCAGGCCGAGCCGGCGCAGCGCCGCCACCTCGCGCTGGATGAAGGTGTCCGTGGCGCGGGGGTATTCCCCGGTGAGCCACATCAGGGGGCCGGACGGCTTCATGCGATCTCGCGCGTGGCGGCCATCGCCGCCTCGAAGCCGGCCTCGGCACGAAAGCCCAGCGCACGGGCCCGGGCATTGGAATAGCGCAGCGGCATCCAGCGCGCGCGCAGCGTCTCGCGCCGCAGGAGGCCCGGCAGGCGCGGCCCGAGCGGCGCCAGCGGTCCGGCGGCGAGGTCGAGCGCGCGCCAAGGGAGCGCGATGCCGCGCCGGCCCAGCGCCGCGACATAACGGGGCCGATCCGGGCGGTCGTCGTCCAGCGCATGGATCACCTCGACCGGCGCGCGCTGCGGCCGGGCGGCAGCGAGCGTCAGGATCTGCGCGGCGTGGCGCAGCCAGCACAGCGGCAGTTCGCCGCCATGGCGGGGGCCGATCACCAGCGGACCCAGACTCGCGCCCAGATGCGCGTTCCATAGCCGTCCCGGCCCGAAGATCGCGCCCGGCCGGACGATCCGCAGCCGTATGCCGTGCCGCGCCGCGATGTCGCGCGCGTCGCGCTCCAGCGCGATCCGGGCGCGGGCATAGGCGTCGCGGGCGCGCGGGAAGGGCTCGATCGGCGTCGCTTCGTCGACGGTGTCATAGGGGGACAGGCCTTCGGTGCCGAGCACCGCGATCGAGCTGACCAGCACCAGCCGCGCGCCGGAGCGCGCCGCGTGGTCGAGCAGCCGCGCCCCCGGCGCCACCGTGTCGCGGGCCTGCGCCGCGTCGTCGCCATCCATCCGCGCCGCTGCGTGGATCACCGCCGCGACGCCGTCGAGCGGAGGCAGGTCGTGGCGCAGATCGGCCCGAACCACTTCGATGCCGCGATCGGCGGCCCATGCCGGCGGCGATGCGCCGCGCATCACCGCGCGCACCGGCAGCCCCATCGCCCGCGCCCGCATGACCACGGCGCGGCCGAGAAAGCCGCTCGCCCCGGTGACGGCGATCAGGCGGCCCATGCCATCGGCTCCATGCGCTCGCAGCGCGTGGTCATGTCGCGCACCGCGCCTTCCTGGATCGCCAGCGTCACCTCGGTCAGGTGCAGCGCATATGCTCCGGCGAGCCGGGCTTCGCGCCCCGCGGCGATGGCGTCGAGCATCTCGGCGGGCCCGAGCGCGAAATCCATGCGCGCCGCGCCGCGCCGGCCGGGCCGGGGCTGCACCGCGCCGCGGATCGACACGTCGCGCGCCAGCGGGCTCTCCAACAGACGGCGGCGCAGACGCATCCGGCGGCGGTAGCGCACCGGGGCGTGGTTGTCCCAGGCGCGCGCCACCTCGATCACGCCCTCGTCGCCGAAGACCCGCAGCCGATGGTCGTGCGGCGCCGCGATCGAGCAGGTGAGCCGCGCCACCGGGCCGCTTTCGAAGAAGAGCGCCGCGACCGAGAAATCCGGGGCGGCCCGCCGCGTGCCCGGCTTGTCGGGGATCACCTCGGCCGCCGCCGCGACGACCCGCTTCACCGGCCCCAGATGCGCAATCAGCCAAGACAGCCAGTAGCCCGCATGTTCCAGCGTGCAGCCGGTGGCGAATTCGTCCTCGGCGGGCCATGGCGCGCCGCTCTCGCTCTTCCAGTCGCGGTAGGGCGCTTGCGGGATGAAACCGTCATCCAACTCGGCATAGATCAGCCGCGGCGCGCCACCGACGCCCATCCGCAGCGCTCGTCCCAGCCCCTGCGAGGATTGCGACAGCACCGAGGAGGGGGCCGAGGCGAGCTGCAGCCCACGGGCGCGGGCCAGCCCGTGCAACTCGTGCGCGGTTTCCATGTCGGTGACCAGCGGCTTCTCGGACCAGACATGCCGGCCGGCGCGCAGGCAGCCGCGGATGATCGTCGCGTGGCTGCGCGGGTTGGTCAGGTTGAGCACCAGCCCGTCCGGCGGCAGCGCCGCGCAGGCGGCCGCCGCGTCCGGCAGCGGCGCCACGCCCCAATGGGCGCAGAAGGCAG
>Ga0207991_1000922_pt1 | contig 19061 bp, 17 predicted proteins | sample ETN07SmetaG_FD_185786 | JGI IMG/M metagenome (GOLD analysis project Ga0207991, IMG submission 185786) | Marine microbial and viral communities from oxygen minimum zone, Eastern Pacific Ocean - ETNP2014F14-07SV275 (SPAdes) (version 2) | ecosystem: Environmental > Aquatic > Marine > Oceanic ... | reverse complement strand
TTAGGTTTTTCTTCTACTATTTGAAGTTTTTCTTCTACTATTTGAAGTTTTTCTTCTACTTTAGGTTTTTCTTCTACTATTTGAAGTTTTTCTTCTACTTTAGGTTTTTCTTCTACTATTTGAAGTTTTTCTTCTATTCCTATTTTGATATTTGATGCAACTTTTTTTTCAAAAGCAGAATCTTCAAATGCATTTTCAAGTAACATATATTGTTCACTATTAATTTTTGCATTTGGATTAGAGTCAACATTATACCCTTTCTCTTTCAGAAAATTTATTATAGTATTTCTACCAACATTTAATTTTCTTGATATTTGGCCTAATCTCAGTGTTCTATTTTCAATCATATTTTATTCAAATTCTTTTTGAAGAGTTGCTCTAACATTATCTACAGTTTCTTCTTCTAAATCTGATCTTTTTAATAAATCATCTTTTTCTATATTAAGAACTGCTCTAGCAGTATCTAGACCTATTCTTTTCAATTCATCTATTATCCAACCTTCAATTTCATCAGAAAATTCTTCTAAATCTACGTCTTCTTCTTGAAGTCCATCTAGTTCTCTAAAAACATCAATTTCTAAATCTACAAGTCTGCTGGCTAATTTAATGTTCTGTCCTCCTTTTCCAATTGCTAATGAAACTTGATCAGGCTTTAAGTAAACAGAAACTCTTTTATTTTCTTTCTCTATTTTTAAGCTTGTTATTTTTGCTGGGCTTAGAGCTCGTGTAATATATAGTTCTGTATTTTCTGTGAAATTGATTACATCAATATTCTCATTTTGTAATTCTCTAACAATTGAATGTATTCTAGATCCATTCATTCCAACACATGCACCCACGGGATCTATTCTATCATCATAAGATTCTACACAAATTTTTGCTCTTTCTCCTGGTTCTCTAACAATTTTTTTTATTGTAATTAATCCATCAAAAATTTCAGGGACTTCTTTTTCAAATAATTTTTCTAAAAATTTTGGATTTGTTCTAGAAAGTGTAATTTTTGGGTTTCCTCTAAACATTTCTACACTTAACACAATGCCTCTTAATGAGTCTCCTTTACGATACCTATCTTTTGATATTTGTTCGGATCTAGGTAATGATATCTCGTTGCCTTCTATGTCGACTAATAATACTTCTCTACTTAAAATTTGATATATTTCTCCAGTAATTATTTCTCCAACAAGGCCATCGTATTTACTTATAATAATTTCTTTTTCTAAGTCTTTTACTCTTTGAATAAGAGTTTGTTTTGCAAGAATTACAGCTCTTCTTCCAAAGTCTTCAATTTTAATTTCTTCAGCAACTTCATCGCCTATAACAAAATCTTTTTCAATTTTTTTTGCATCAGAAATAGCTATTTTGTCAAAATCCCATATGTCTTCAGAGTTATCATCAACTATTTCTCTAAACCTCATTATTTCTAAATCTCCATTATCAGCATTGATGACGATGTCAAAATTTTCGTCATTTTCATATTTTTTTTTGATCATTGCACGAAAAACATCTTGCAGGATTCTTATCATAGTTGGTCTATCAACATTTTTTTGTTTAGCAAATTCTGTGAATGATTGTATTAATATTTTTGTATCCATAATTTTTTTCAAAAAAAATGGGGACAAATGTCCCCGCTTCCATTTAAATTAGTATGCAAACTTAACTTTTTTTATACGTATTGCAAATTTTGAATAGAAAAAGCAAAAAAATTTACTATGAATAAAAGCCTTAAACTTTTTAACTCTCTTTCTAAAGAAAAAGAAGTTTTTTATACTAATAAAAAAGGAAAAGTATCAATGTATGTTTGTGGACCCACTGTTTATAACTTATTACATATAGGAAATTTTAGAGGGCCTATTTTCTTTAATTTGCTAAGAAATTGGTTAGAACATTTAAAATATAAGGTAATATATGTCTATAATTATACTGATATAGATGATAAAATTATTGATAAAGCAAAGATTGAAAAATTAGATGCTAAAATTATTTCTCAGAAATATATAGTTGAGTTTGAAAAAGATTATGCATCACTTAAAATTCCTAAACCTAGTTTTACTCCAAAATGTACAGATCATATTGATGACATTATTATTTTTATTTCAGAATTAATTGATAATAATTTTGCTTATTATAATAATGGGCATGTATTTTTTTCTATTAAGAAATTTTATAATTATGGAAAACTTTCAGGAAAAAATGTTGATGATTTATTGGCAGGGTATAGGGTAAAAATTAATGATAATAAGAAAAATCCTTTAGATTTTGTTTTATGGAAACCTTCCAATGGAAATGATCCAAGTTGGAAATCTCCATGGGGTTATGGTAGACCTGGTTGGCATATTGAGTGTTCAACTATGTCTAGTAAATTATTAGGAAGTAATATTGATATTCATGGTGGTGGGATAGATCTTTTATTTCCTCATCATGAAAATGAAATTGCACAATCAGAATCTAGGTTTAAAACTAGTTTTTCTAATTTTTGGGTTCACAATAATCTAATAAATTTTGATAATCAAAAAATGTCAAAATCACTTGGAAACATTATAAAAGCAAGAGATTTTATTACTGATTATAATTCTGAAATATTAAAGATTTTGATTTTAAGTGTACATTATAGATCTGTTTTGAATTTTAATGAATTTCAAATTAATAATTCAATTACTAATCTTATAAAGATATATTCTTCAATCAATTTAGCTGACTTAATAATTATTAAACAAAAGAATCAAAAAAAAGACCCTGATTTTAAAAATTTTATTCATGCATGTGAAGAAAAAATATATGAATTCATGAATAATGATTTTAATACTCCTGGTTTTTTCTCAATTATTTTTGATCTTATTAGAAGATTTAATCTACTTGCAGTAAATAAAAAAATAACACCTGAACTCAAATATATTTCTCTTTCATTTCTTTCTTTTATTAAGAAGTATGGAAAAATTTTGGGATTATTTAATGAAAATTCATCAGAATTTTTATCTGAATTAAATCTTCTTCTTTTAAAAAACAAAAATATTTCAATTACACATTTAGAAGAGCTTATAAGTAAGAGAAATAAAGTTAGAAAAGAAAAAAATTATAAACTTTCTGATGAAATTAGAAATGAAATTTTTGAGTTAGGTATTGAAATAAAAGATGAACCAGACGGATTAACAAAGTGGTCAGTTAGGGTTGATTTTAAAAAAATCTAAAACGTTTTTCAATTAAATTATATTAAACTTCTTGGGCCACAACCTCATTAACTTCTGGTATAAATCTCTTTAAAAGTTTTTCTATGCCAGCTTTTAATGTGATCATAGAAGAAGGACATCCACTACAAGCTCCCTGTAAGGATACTTTAACTATACCATTATTATATGATTCAAATTGTATAGCTCCACCATCTTGTTCTATAGCTGGCTGAATATATTCTTCCAATACTTCAATTATTTTTTTATCTATATCTGTATTTGGAGTATTATTATTTTCAGTAGTAATTTTATTAAGTATTGTTTTTTCTTCTTCAATATATTTTTTTATAAAATCTTTTAACTCTATTTTAATATCGTCCCAGCTTATATCTTCATTTTTTGTTAATGTTATAAAATTGTTCATTATAAAAACTCTTTTGATGTATTTGAATTCAAATAAAGATATTGCTAATGGAGAGTTTATTGCACTTTCAACATCAGGATAATCTTTAATAATTCCATCATTAATTAAAATTTTATCTGTAACAAATTTTAAAGAATTAGGATTAGGATTTGCTTCTAAATAAATATTAACGTTTTTACTCATCTTCATTAAATTTTACATTTTCTCCTTCTGAATAGGCTACAATACTTGCTACAGTTGCATCACCAGTTACATTAACAATAGTTCTACACATATCAAGTGGTCTATCAATTGCAATAATAAGAGCTAGTCCTTGTGGATCAATTCCTACTGCTTCAAGTACAATCACTAACATAATTAAACCAGCTCCTGGTACTGCTGCTGCTCCAATAGAAGATAATGTTGCGGTTACAATAATAACTAATTGATCGGCAATTGTTAAATCTTGACCAAATGCTTGTGCAATAAATACTGCTGAAATTGCTTGATGAATGCTAGTGCCATCCATGTTTATGGTTGCTCCTAGTGGACAAACAAAACTTGTTACTTCTTCAGAAACATTTAGATTTTTATTAACTCTTTTCATGGTTAAAGGTAGAGTTGCGGCACTTGAACTAGTAGAAAAAGCTAACATTTGAGCAGGAAAAATTGCTTTGAAAAAACTTTTATATTCAATTTTAGTTATAAAATAAAGTATTGATGGGTAGAATAGGAATATCATTGTTGCTAAACCAATGAGAACAGTAATTGCATATATTAGCAATGGTTTTAATGTTATAATAATATTATTTGGATCATCACCGGCAAGATCTACAATTAATCCTGCTAATAGAGCAAAAACACCTATTGGAGCATATTCCATTATAATTTCAACAATTTTTATAATAATTTCATTTAAGCCAGCAAAGATTTTTTTAACAGGAGCACCTTTATTTTCTGGAATCATTATTAAAGCAATCCCAAATAATATGGCAAAGAAAATAATTTGCAACATATTTTTATTGTTACTTGCTGCAAAGAAAAAATTGTCTGGCACAACGTCAACCATCATTTGGAGGGGACTAGAATTTTCGACTTTTTCTGCATTATTTATTTTCATGGTAGCTTCAGAAGCATATTTTTCTCTAAGTTCTATGGTTTTTTCTTCAGGGAATGCTTTTCCTGGTTGAATGGTATTAGCTAAAAAAAGGGCTATAATTATTGCTAAAACAGTAGTTAATATATAAATGCTAAATGTTTTACCACCTATTCTCGATAATTTAGCTGTGTCTGTTAAATTTGAAATTCCTGAAATTAAAGAGACCAAAATTAAAGGAACGGCAACTAATTTTAGCATTTTAACAAATATGGTGCCAAATGGCATTACCCAGTCAGATATAAATTGTCCAATTCCTGAAAATACAGCTACTATACCAAGAATTAAGCCAAGAATTAAGCCAAGAATTATTTTAGAGTGTAATTTCATTTTTACTGGCTTTGTAAATATAAATCAGTTATAACATTCGCGGCCATTGATTCAACAATTGGTACAGCTCGTGGAACAACACATGGATCATGCCTTCCTTTCCCTTGAATAATTACTTTTTTATTATCATTATTTATACTTTTTTGTTTTTTCATTATCGTAGATACAGGTTTGAAAGCAACTTTAAAATAAATATCTTCACCATTACTAATTCCACCTTGAATTCCACCAGAAAAGTTAGATTTTGTAGATACTTTTCCATTATTAATTTGAAATTTATCGTTATGTTCTGAACCGAACATTTCCACACCTTTGAAACCACTTCCATATTCAAAGCCTTTTACAGCATTTATGGAAAGCATAGCTTTACCTAGTTCAGCATGAAGTTTATTAAAAATTGGCTCTCCAATTCCAACTGGACAACCTTTAATTACACAAGTTATAATACCGCCTATGGTATCTTTGTTTTTACATGCATTATCAATAATTTTTATAAATTTATTTGCAAAATTATTATCTGGACACCTAACTATATTAGATTCTATTTTTGAAAAATCTAATTTTTTATAGTCAATATCTATTTGACATTTTCCAACTTTTGATACGTATGCATTTATACTAATATCTAAGGAATTTAAAAACTTTTTTGCAATAGCTCCTGCAGCTACCCAGTTAGCTGTTTCTCTGGCAGAGCTTCTGCCTCCTCCTCTATAATCTCTAACTCCATATTTTTTTTCATATGTAAAGTCAGCATGTGAGGGTCTAAATGAACTTGATATGTGTTTGTAATCACTGCTTTTTTGATTTTTATTTTTAATTTGAAGAGAAATAGGCATTCCTGTTGTTAAACCATTATAAACTCCAGACAGAATTTTTATTTTATCATCTTCTTTTCTTTGTGTTGTGATTTTTGATTGTCCTGGTTTTCTTCTATCTAATTCTTTTTGAATTTCTTCTGATGATATAGAAATACCTGAGGGACATCCATCAATAATAACTCCGATAGCTAGTCCATGTGACTCACCATAAGTTGATATCTTAAAAATTTTTCCAAATGAGTTGCTCATTTTTTAAAGTTTATTAAGTAGGTAGTTGAAATAATGATTAAAGTTAAAATAATAAAATTTAGAAAAATACTATTGTTAGTTTGTTTTTCAATTGGTTTCAAAGTGTTATTTGTGCTATTAATGATTTCAAAAAATTGAACAGTAAACTGGTGATTAAATAATTTTGTTTTTAAGTTGGGTTGGGAAAAGGAAATCAAATATTTGGGTTTGAGTTCCACCTTTCTTAATTCACTAGTGTTTTTATACAAATTAACATTTTTATTACATCTTTCATCTAAATATTCAAAAGCAAATTTGGATATTCTTCTTTTAGCTTTAGCTCTTAAATCTTTAATTGAAGGATATTTTGGATTGTATGAAATTGTTTTTGCCAACGCTTAAAAATTTAAATCATTTCTTTTGATAAATTTTACTGAACATAATGAATAGCGTCCCACACATCAACCAGGCAGGTAAAGTTAAGAAGGAAAGGAAAATTCCCTGTGTTTGAGCCAATCCAAAAAAGATAACAAAGCTAATTGCCCATGAAAAAAACACAGAAATGTTAAAAGTGATGTTGTTTTTCTCTGCATAGTTTCTTATCATTCCAAAGCGATTGGCAAAGTAATACTCAAAAACGATAATAGCTCCAAAAGGGGCTAAAATAAAACCGTAAATAGCTACAAAATCAAGAAGTTTCATTGCAAACGCTGGGAAAATTCCTGCTATGGTAGCCAATGTTCCGGCTAATAGGGTTGCTTTGCTAATCGACCATTTGGGAAAAATAGTTTGAAAAGCCAGACCCGATCTGTAAATGGTGGGATTGGCGGTAGTCCATCCCGCTAGAATTACTGCGATAATACCAAACCACCCGAGGGCATTGAAGGCTAAAGGTCCAGGGGCTACGGGGGGCGCTGAACCTTCTGCTAAGAAAGTTATGGCCTCAGGGGATTTTAAATAAACAGCATATAATAAACTGGCAGCTATCCATGTCATATAATGCCCTATATACATTCCTGCTGCAGTAGTCCACCCCAATTTTGCAGATTTGGCATACCTAAAAATAGATAGGTCAGACATGCCAATGTGCATAGCGGCGTTACAGAACCATGACCAAAATAAAACATGCCAAAATGTGTATTTTATTTGTCCTGGGAAGGGGTCTGACCCTTCACCCCAAATGGCTATAAAATCAGAAAAATTATTTATTTCTAGCTGATTTAGAGCAATAATGCCACATGCAAGAAAAGCAAAAATTATAATCGGAGACATCCAATTGGCAGCCCTAGATACCATGTTATACCCTTTGGCAGCAATCCAAGTTGTTATGCCACCGATAATAAGCACTATGACAACCCATGTCACACTATTGGGCATTACATCTGTGAGTTTAGGCATTTCGATATTGGTGGGTACACCTACTGCAGTTGCGGAAACAGTGATCATGGATCCAGCCAAAAAACAGAAAAGAATCCCATTGGCGATGTTGTAAAAGGCCACTAATTTCTTTCCTGAAATTTTTTCTAATTTATAGTAAAGTGTAAAGCGTTCTTTTACCGCAATATTGGATGTTAAAAATCGCCAAGATAAAACTGCAAGTAAATTTCCCAGAAGTAATCCAACAAGTAAATCGAAAGCGCTTACTCCTACGGTTAAGAATAGAGGGCCGATCATAAACTCCGTACCAGCAGCATGCTCCCCTGTATACATTCCCAAAAAACTTTTCCAGCCTTTTAATTTATTGGAAGGTACTGCCTCTCTTTCAAATTCAGAATTATGGTTTTTATTTGTTTTCATTGATGAAATTTCCTTTATACTTAACGTAATAATCTTACATTATCTATAAATTTATTAATACAAACCAAATTACTGATGAAAAGTAATAATACTTATAAATATGTTGATTATTTGTGGGATGAAAAAAAAGCAGCGTCTCTTGGAGATGATCAAGTAGCGCTTTTTTTATATCGATCAAACATATTGGGAGTCGACCTTCGTATTACCAATTTTGGGGGTGGAAATACTAGTTGTAAAACTATTGAAAAAGATCCCATCGCTAAGGAGAAAGTTGAAGTTATGTGGATCAAAGGTTCAGGTGGGGATATAGGAACTTTAAATAGAGATGGAATCGCTGGTTTATATAACCAAAAATTACATGATTTAAAAAAGGTTTATCAAGGAATCGAGCACGAAGATGAAATGGTAGCACTTTTTAATCATTGTATTTACGACTTAGATAGTAGAGCGCCCTCGATTGATACCCCACTTCATGGATTATTACCTTTCAAGCATATTGATCATTTACACCCAGATGCACTTATAGCAGTAGCTGCTGCTAAGGACAGTGAAAAGATTACTAAAGAAATTTGGGGAGACACCATGGGTTGGGTTCCTTGGCAAAGACCGGGTTTTGATTTAGGACTAAAGTTAGAAGTTTGTCTAGAAAAAAATCCGAGAATCCGAGGCATTGTACTGGGAAGCCATGGCGTGTTTACTTGGGGAGATACTTCTTATCAATGTTATGTTAACAGTCTTGAGGTTATTGAATCAGCGTCTCAATATATTGCTGATAGAATTGTTGAAAATGGAAATGTTTTTGGAGGTCCAAAAATTTCAAGCCTCCCTGATGAAAAACGTAAGTCACAAGCCGTAACCCTTGCTCCCATACTTAGAGGTTTATGTTCTTCTAAGAACAGAATGATAAGTCATTTTACGGATGAAGAGGTAGTATTGGAATACATCAATAGTAGTGATTTGGATAGTTTGGCCCCAATGGGTACTTCCTGTCCGGATCATTTTTTAAGAACAAAAATTAAACCCTTGATCCTGAACTTAAGCCTAGAGGAAAATCTTTCGGATAGTAAGGCGATTAAAGAAAAATTAACCCCTGCTTTTGAGCAATATCGAAAAGATTATCAAGAATATTACAATTCTTGTAAGCACAACAACAGTCCGGCTATTAGAGATCCCAATCCGGTGGTTATTTTATATCCAGGAGTGGGGATGTTTACTTTTGCAAAAAATAAGCAAACGGCAAGGGTAGCTAGTGAGTTTTACATTAATGCCATTAATGTAATGAGAGGCGCTGAAGCTATTTCGAGCTATACTTCTTTACCACGTCAAGAAGCCTTTGATATTGAATATTGGTTATTGGAAGAAGCAAAATTAAAACGCCAACCCAAAGAAAAACCTTTATCGAGAAAGGTGGCATTGGTTACAGGCTCAGGCGGAGGTATTGGACGAGCTATTGCGGATAAGTTGATTGCTGAAGGTGCCCATGTGGTCTTTACTGATATTTCAGAAGAGTACCTCAAAAAAGCAACCGCCGCATACAGTTCCGATCAAGCTATTGGATGTTATTGTAATGTTACTGAAAATGAAAGTATAGAAGAAGCCATAAGCAGCGCTTGCTTGTATTTTGGAGGTTTGGATATTGTTGTTCATAGTGCCGGGTTAGCCATTTCAAAAGCAATTACTCATACTAGTGAGGCAGACTGGGAGTTACTTCAGGGAGTACTAGTCAAAGGTCAATTTTTACTTTCAAAAGCTGCAGCAGAAATTATGAGAAAGCAAAATTTAGGCGGAAACATCGTTAATATTGCTAGTAAAAATGGATTGGTTTCAGGCCCAAACAATGTTGGATATGGAACGGCAAAAGCAGCACAAATGCATATGTCAAGGCTTTTGGCAGCTGAATTGGGACCTGATCAAATAAGGGTAAATACCGTTAATCCTGACGGTGTAATAATTGGAAGTAAGATTTGGGAAGGCGAGTGGGCTGAAGGACGTGCCAAAGCTTATGGAATTACCGTTGAGGAATTGCCGGAGTTTTATGCTAAAAGAAACCTTCTGCATAAGATTATCAAACCGGAGGATATTGCTAACGGTGTTTTTGCATTTTTAGAGATACTAGATAAAAGCACGGGTAACATTATTAACGTCGATGGTGGAATAGCCAATGCTTTTGTAAGATAAGTTAAATTAAGAAGATGTTGGATAGAAAAAAATTAAAAGCTTTTAATGAAAAGTATCAGTCTGAGCACAACAGACATTGGAACTACTTAAGTGATAGCTTGATAAAAAAAGGCTTTGATATTGACAGCATACTTCAGAAGCTTAGTGCTTTTCAAATTGCCATTCCTAGTTGGGCATTGGGTACCGGGGGCACACGTTTTGGAAGGTTTCCGCAGGGAGGAGAACCAAGTAGTTTAGAGGATAAAATTAATGATGTTGGGATACTTCATGCATTGAACAAATCCAGCGGGGCGATTAGTCTTCATATTCCCTGGGATATCCCTGAGGATTACAACAAAATCAAATCATTGGCTTATGGGTTAGATTTAAAATTTGACGCAGTCAATTCCAATACTTTTCAGGACCAAGATGGTAGTGTTCATTCCTATAAGTTTGGGTCGCTATGCAATGTAGATAAAGCGGTAAGAGACGAAACGATTAGACACAATAAAGAAGTAATTGACCATGGGATTAAATTGGGATCAAAGGCATTAACTGTATGGCTTGCTGATGGAACTTCATTTGCGGGGCAGCACAATTTTAGAGAAGCTTTTCAACGAACGCTTGAATCGTTAGAGGAAATATATGATCATCTACCAGAGGACTGGAAATTATTGATCGAGTATAAACCTTATGAACCTAATTTTTATTCCATGGTAATCCCGGATTGGGGAACTTCTCATTTTATTGCATCAAAATTGGGGAATAAGGCTACTACTTTGGTGGACTTGGGTCATCATTTACCTAACACCAATATTGAGCAAATTGTTGCCATTTTAATGCATCTTAATAAATTGGGAGGTTTTCATTTTAATGATAGTAAATACGGAGATGATGATCTGACTGTTGGTTCTTTGAAACCTTATCAATTGTTCCTGATTTTTTGTGAATTGGTTCAGGGAATGGAGGAGACAGCAAATGGACCATTGTCTTGGATGATTGATGCCAGTCATAATCTTAAAGACCCGATGGAGGATCTGCTTCAATCGGTTGAAACTATTAAAATAGCTTATGCTAAAGCCTTATTGGTAGATTATGAACATTTAAAATCAGCACAAAAACAAAATGATGTGGTAATTTGTCAATCTATTCTTCAAGAGGTTTTTCGTACGGATGTTAGGGCATTGGTTAATGAATCTTGTTTTCAGCAGGGTGGTGCTATTCATCCTATTGAAGCCTATCGTGCGTTTAAAATTCGACAAAAATTAATTGAAGCACGTGGTTTGGATTCCAAATCAACCGGTCTGTAATGAAAGTAAAATGTTGTTTGGTATTTGATATTGGAAAAACTAATCAAAAATATTTTTTGTTTGATAAAAATTATAAAATTTTAAAGAGGGATAAAGTAACCATTTTAAAAATTAAAGATGAAGATGGACATATTGCAGAGAACATTCAAGGAATCGTGGAATGGATGCGACTCAGATTTAATGATTTACTTCAATCGAAAAGGTTTGAAATTGAAAAAGTAAATTTTTCGGCTTTTGGAGCTACTTTGGTCAACTTAGATCAAAATGGCGAAGTAGTAACTCCGGTTTATGATTATCACAAATCCATTAAAGAAGATATTTTAGTATCTTTTTACGAGAATTATGGTCCCGAAATTGTTTTTGCTACTAGGACCGGTTCAAAGAATTTAAAGATGCTCAACTCAGGGAAGCAGCTTTATTGGTTAAAATTCGCGAAACCGGAACTCTATAAAAAGATAAAATACAGTTTGCATTTACCGCAATACCTCAGTTACGTTTTTACTGGTGAAATGTTTGCGGAGTTCACTAGTATAGGTTGTCATACAGATTTATGGGATTATGAAAAAAAAGACTATCACTACTGGGTTACTGCTGAGGGAATAGACTCGCTTTTTCCATCCATTGTAAAAACTAACAAAATGGTTACAAAGAATTATGGTGGTAGAAATATTTTCTTTGGTATCGGAATTCATGATAGTTCTTCTGCTCTTTTGACTTATTTGCTAAAAGGCAAAGAATCGTTTATTCTTTTATCAACAGGAACCTGGTGTATCAACTTTAATCCTTTCTCTAAAGGTTTGCTTTTTAATGAAAAACAGATTGAATCAGGGGTAACAGCTTACATGAAAATTGATGGGACTCCTGTAATAACCTCTCGATTATTTCTTGGCGAAGAACATCGCATTCAAGTTCAAAATTTAGTTAATCATTTTGGAGTCTCTAAATTCTACTACAGAAATTTGGAATTTGATCGAGTTATTTTTGACCAAAAAGTAAAAAAGTCAACCACCCATTTTAACTGGAAGTATTTGGACAAAACCACAGCACCAAAACAGGATGCTTTGGACTTCCCCTCTTTTGAAATTGGCTACCATCAGTTGATAAAGGAGTTGATAGACCTTCTTAATGACCAAATTAGAATTATCTGTGATACTTTGCCGAAAAAAATATATGTTGACGGAGGTTTTTCCGACAATGATATTTTTATAAAAATGCTTGAAAAACAATTTCCCAATCAAAAGATCAAAGCGAATCCTGCCTCATTTGCATGCGCACTTGGGGCAGCCATGCTGATTTCTGACTAGCTTTAATTTGAAAACTATTTTTTGTGAGTATGGTTTTATTGGCAGTGCCCACTTCAAAGGCTTGATAAGTAGAATATTCGGATAGATGATTGGACTCGTTCCAAATTCGAACTTTCCAAAAATATTTCCCTCCAACTTTTAATTCGGTACCTGCATATTCAATGTCATCTGTGGCATTTGACCTCACTTGTCCACTGTTCCACACATCCCCAATATTGTTATTTAATTTGTTTAAAAATGAGGCTACCAAAATTTGATAAGCTGATTGGGAAATCACGCCTTTTGGGACAACCCATCCGAACTCTGGTTTTGGGTCAATCACTTTGACTTTATCAGTATTTTTAATGTATTCAACAATTAAATTTTTAGGCCCTTTGCTATATTGGTTGCTGTATTTTTGTGTCAGTGATTCACAAGTTTTTCTAAATATTTTGAGCTTTTGGGTATATTTAGTATCCAAAGCCAAATTATTTTTCTCTTCAGGATCATTTTTTAAATGATACAACTCTTCGATTGATTGGTCATTGACATATCTAATGTATTTCCAATCTTTTGTTCTAACACCTTCGCTGGGAGGAATGTATTTCACTTCCCATAGGTGTTCAATTAATACCGTATCCCTATCCAATTTTCTTTCGACATTAGATACTATGGGTAATAAACTTTTTCCATGCCACGTTTTTGGTTTTTTTATACCGGCAAAGTCTAATATGGTAGGTGGGATATCTACGTTCAAAGCTAACACTTCACTGTCAACTGCTTTTTTCTGTCTTGGGTCATAAATGATTAAAGGCACTCTAATGGAGTTGTCGTACATTAACCATTTTCCTGCTAATTGTCTTTCTCCCAAAAAATAGCCGTTGTCTCCCATTAGTATTATAATGGTGTTTTTATTGATTTTTTTTTCTTTTAGTTTGTCTCTTATTTTTTTTATTTCTTGATCAATTCCTGAGATCATTCGGTAATACCCCTTTACACTGTGTTGGTATTTTTTGGGGGTATCGTATCGCCAGTACCATCTAGTGCGATTAAAACCTTCACTGACCGACTTAGGAAGTTTATCAAAATATTTTTGATCTCCTTTTTTTGGAGCAGGAATTTCAATATTTTTCAGTAATAGATCAGATTTTTTTTGCCAAAAATATTGATCCTTTGCAGGGTCATGTGCATGGGGAGCGCTAAAACTTAAAGAAAGACAAAAAGGCTTATCTGATTTCCTTTGTTCAATAAAATCTATTGCCTTTTGGCCAGTATAGCGGGTCAAATGAACTGTGTCGTTTCTAATGGTTTTATAATAATAACCTCGTTTGTCTTTGAATTTTTCGTTACGGTCATACGTTTCATAGACATCAAATTGATTTTGTATTTCCTTATTCTTTACCCCATATTTCCCAAAGAATGCGGTTTGATAACCATTTTCTTTCAAAATAGTAGGGTAGGAATTATCCATGTATTCTTTTCTAACCTCTGAGGCACTAAACGAGTAACGATGGCTACGTTCGTATAACCCGGTAAAAATGGTAGCTCTACTGGCAGAACAAATAGGAGTCGTAACCATTGCATTTTTAAAATAAACCCCCTTTTTAGCCAGTTTATCCATCTCGGGGGTATGTATATATTTGTTTCCTGTATAACTTAAGGCATCAAATCTTTGATCATCTGTCAGTATAAAAATTATATTAGGTTGGGTTTCGATCTTTTGATTTTGCGAAAAAGCGATTAAAGAGACAAATAGTGCTAAAAATAAAAAGTTAAATCTCATTTTAGTTAGTTTCGCTGATTTCATATTCCTTTTCCATTCTGGAGTTATAGTTTTAATGAAGAGTATCAGAAGTTTTTAAAGTTTATTAAGTAGATCGTTGAAATAATGATTAAAATTAAAACAATAAAATTTAGAAAAATACTATTGTTAGTTTGTTTTTCAATAGGCTTCAAAGTGTTATTTGTACTATTAATGATTTTAAAAAATGGATCAATATCTTTTGATTGTATGATTTTGTTTTTTATGCTATTTCCAACTGCTTTAATTTGTATTTTGCTTTTAAGTGTATCGTATTTTTTTTCTTTTACATTATAAAATATCCAACCTATTTTATTGAAATTATATTTTCCAGCTTCAGAAGGTATTCCATAATATTTAAATTTTTTTGAACCATAAACTTTTCCCTTTTCTCTTTTTATATATTGTTCTGAGTTAGGAGGATAAAATTCTATTCCATCAATATTAATTTTAGGTGAAGTGATTGCTGTAATGTTTCCTTCACCTATTATTTCAAAATCATAGTTGAAATTATCTCCTGTTTTAATTTCTTTTTTATCTATTCTCTCTTTCAACTTAAAATCTCCAACAGCAATATTTTCTTTTAGTGGATGTTCAGGTAATTCTTCTACTTTGACAGTGGTTGGTTTAGAATAAAATTTTTCATAATCTTCAACTTTATTTCTTCCAAAAAAAGAAAGTTTTTTAGAAATTTTATATTTTATGAGCTCTAGTTCTAATTGTGGGAATGAAATGTCATCAGTATTGAATGGATAGTATGTTGCTTCAAAAATTTTATATTGATTATATTTTTTGTTGTTAATTATTATAGGGATACTATTTATATTTTCAATATTAAAATTTTCTTCCCAACAATTAGAAGGTTTAATTTTTTTCAATATTTTAGTTAGTTGTTTTCCTAAATCATAAAATCTCATATCTGCCATATTATCTTCACTTACAAAAAAAGAAAGCGTAGTGTTGAAACCTTCTCCTACTTTTATGATTTTTTTATTAGTATTTAAGCTTAAAAAAGCATCAGCTTCAACATCAATGAATTCATCTTGATTTCTATCGAAAAAATTATCCTCAAAAGGATCAAAAAAGTTATTAAATGGATTATTATTATTTTTTTCTTCTGGTTTTTTATTATCTACATTTATTAATTTTTTATTTGATGTTATTTTATAGCCATTTACTTCTATTTCAAAAAGTGGAATATTAATTACACCTTCTTTTATTGCTATATAATTTTGAATTATTTCTTGAGATGAGCTCATTTTACCATTTATAAAATTTGTTGAGCTTGAAGAAGATATTCCTACTTTTTTTAATCCATTAACTTCAGGAAAATTTCCATATGTTTTTATTTTTTCATTTTTAGCAATTATTGTAATTTGTAATGTTTCGCCAACATTTAAATTTTCAGGTGTAATGGATATACTTATTTGTTGACAGAACAAATAGGTAGACCAAAATAAAATTAAAATTATTGTATAAAATGTTTTTTTAATCATACTCAAAATTAATTAATTGAATACGTTTAGTAATATTTTAAGTTTTAAAAAAAGTTAAAAAATATTATGATGCAGCTTCAATATTTCTTTTAATACCCTCATATTTTGTTCTTTTTACTGCAGAATTTTTAAAAATATGATTGAAATTTTCTAACGTAATCTCTTTCCAGTCATTTTTTTTCATTTTTGTAATGTTATTATTTGGAAAAAATTCTTTTTCGCTATAGGGTTTTGAAAATTTATTCCAAGGGCATACATCTTGACATATATCACATCCAAAAATCCAATTATTCATTTTTGATTTATATTTTTCTGGAATATTTTTTTTAGATTCAATAGTAAGGTATGATTGCATCTATTCGCATCTATCACTTGGGCTTCAGTAATTGCATCAGTTGGGCAGGCATTTATGCATGCAGTACAAGTACTACAATGATCTGTAACTGGGTAATCATTATTTAATTCTAAATCACTAATTATTTCAGCTAAAAAAAAGAAACTTCCTAAGTGTTTATTTAAAAGTAAAGAATTTTTTCCTATCCACCCTATGCCTGATAGTTTAGCCCAAGCTCTTTCATGAACTGGAGCTGAATCAACAAATAATCGTGCATTTATATTTCCTATTTTTTGATTTAGTTTAAACAAAAATTTTTTAAGTTTTTGTTTAATTACTATATGGTAGTCTTTGCCATAAGCATACTTTGAAAGTATAAAGTTATTTTTTTGAATAATTTTTTTTTGAGGATAGTAATTATAGGATAAAGAAATCACTGATTTAGATCCTTTGACAAGTTTTGTGGGATCAAGCCTTTTGTCAAATTTTTTTTCAAGATATTTAATGGTGCCATTATATCCTTTCTTTAACCATTCTTGAATTTTTTTTTTCTTTTAAAAATCTAGCTTTTGAAATGCCACAACTTGAGAATCCCAATTCTTTTGCAATTTTTTTTACAAGTTTTGTATTAGAATTTATTTGATTTTTTTTCATTCAAAAATTGAATTCTGATATCCCTTTTTTGGTTCTATTCCTAGATGATCGTAACTTAACCTTGTAACAACCCTTCCTTGTTGAGTTCTTTTTAGATAACCTTCTTGTATTAGATATGGTTCATAGACCTCTTCTATTGTATTGGATTCTTCACCGCAAACAGTAGCTATCGTTGATAAACCAACAGGACCACCATTAAATTTTTTTATTATAGAAAATAATATTTTGTTATCCATTTCATCAAGACCTTTTTTATCAATTTTTAATGCGTTTAATCCTCTTTTTGCAATTTTATGAGAAATTTTTCCATCTCCTTCAACTTCTGCAAAATCTCTTATTCTTCTTAAAAGATTGTTAAGAATTCTTGGTGTTCCTCTACTTCTTAGTGCAATTTCTTTTGAAGCTTTTTCTTCAATAGGAATATTTAAAATTTTTGAAGATCTATTTATAATTTTTTGAAGAATTATTTTATTATAGTATTCTAATCTAAAGTTTATTGCAAATCTTGATCTTAGAGGAGATGATAGTAAGCCTGAACGGGTTGTAGCTCCAATTAATGTAAAAGTATTTAATTTTATTTGAACTGATCTTGCACTTGGCCCAGAATCTATCATGAGATCTATTTTATAATCTTCCATAGCAGAATATAAATATTCTTCTATAATATTATTTAGTCTATGAATTTCATCAATAAATAAAACATCACCTTCTTCTAAATTTGTAAGTAGACCAGCAAGATCACCAGCTTTTTCAAGTACAGGTCCTGATGTTGCTTTTAGATTAGAGCCAAGTTCATTTGCTATTATATGAGAAAGTGTTGTTTTACCAAGTCCTGGGGGTCCATGAAGAATTACGTGATCTAAAGGTTCATTTCTATTTTTTGCTGCTTTTACAAAGATTTTTATATTATTAAGTATTTGTTCTTGGCCATAAAAATCCTTAAAAGACTTTGGCCTTAATATATTTTCAAATTCTTTATCTTTACTACTTGAATTATCTTCAGAATTTAAATAATCTTCTCTCATTCTATTAATGCTAATTTAAATATTTTTTATGCGTCGTTTAGTATTGTTTATGTTTTTTGTTTTAGTATTAGTCCTTTTATTTTTTAATAAAAATAGTATTAATACAAATGAAATTTATATAACGGGAACTACGATGGGACCTATTGTCTATAATATAAAATATGTTTCTAAGGACATTAGAATTGATAAAAGAGATATAGATTCATTGTTAATTTTATTCAATAATATTTTTTCAACATATAATCCAAATTCTTATATAAGTATATTAAATAAATCAAAATCTATGGAAACAGTAAACCCTTTATTTCTTTTTTTATTAAAAGAGAGCAAAAAAATATATGAGGTAACTGAGGGTGCTTTTGATCCAACTATTGGACCATTGGTAAATGCGTGGGGTTTTGGCCCTTTAAAGAAGAAAAATATTCCCTCTAAAGAAGAAATCGATAGTATCATTAAGTTAGTCGGTTTCGATAAATTATATTTTGATGAAACAATAATTGAAAAAAATCATAAAGATTCTTATATCGATTTTAGTTCTATTGCAAAGGGATATGCTGTTGATTTTATAGCAAAATACTTTAGTGATAATAATGTAAAAAATTATTTTATTGATATTGGAGGAGAAGTAAAATGTAATGGAATTAATTCTAGTGGTAAAATTTGGAATATAGGAATTGAAAATCCATTTTTAGAAAATAATTCAAGAAAATTAATAGCCTCTATACCTTTGAAGAATCTTTCTTTGGCTACTTCAGGTAATTATAGAAATTATTATGTAAATAATGATTCAATAATAGTTCATACTATAAATCCAAAAACAGGTTATCCTACTGAATCTAATATGCTTAGTGCATCTGTTTTTTCTAAAGATTGTTTTACTTCAGATGCTTATGCAACAGCATTTATGGTTCTGGATTTTAATAAAGTAAAAGAAATTTCAAAAAAAATTGACGAAATAGACGTATTCTTGATTTATAAAGATTCTTTAGGAAATATTAATACATATGTGTCACCAAATTTGTCTGACTTAATAGATATTAGAAAATAATAAAAATTATTTATAATTCTATTTCTATTATTGTATCTATTGGATCAATGTTTTTAT
>Ga0207991_1000918_pt1 | contig 19110 bp, 11 predicted proteins | sample ETN07SmetaG_FD_185786 | JGI IMG/M metagenome (GOLD analysis project Ga0207991, IMG submission 185786) | Marine microbial and viral communities from oxygen minimum zone, Eastern Pacific Ocean - ETNP2014F14-07SV275 (SPAdes) (version 2) | ecosystem: Environmental > Aquatic > Marine > Oceanic ... | reverse complement strand
GGCCATCTCCAGATAAAATACGCACATAACTTATTTGGTTTTGATCAAGTTCCGATAATACCTCGGGCATTTCTGATAGCGGAGGCGAAAGGATAAGGCCAGCCAATTGCGCGGTGTCTACCATGTCCACCAGTTCTTTCGCTATGTTTTTAGAGCTTGCATCGCACGGGTGAATTAACAATTCGAAATTGTTTTTGCGACACACATCCAATATGCCTTTTTGCATATCGATTATGTAGTAGGCGTTGGGGTTGTCGTATACGTAACCCAGTACCGATGCTCCTTTGCTCGCTAAGTCTCGTGCTGCCTTATTCGGCGTGTATTTTAAGGCCTTTATCGCCTCTTCAACACGTTGCAAGGTGTCGGGTTTTACCGTGCCTTCCTTGTTAATTACGCGCGAAACGGTCTTTATCGAAACACCCGCCATTTCGGCAACACTTTTGATGGTAGCAGCCAAATTCGATCTCACTCTAAAAATTGGTTTAATTTTCAACAATTAAGAAGCTTGTATTACTTTTTTGTTAAAAAATTAATTGCAGCCTTACATTGTGTCATGTAAGTTAACATTCAATGACAGCGTTGTCATCAAAAAGCTGTACCCCACAACAACGCCTGTCATTTTATTATTTCAATAAATGACAGCGTTGTCATTTTTGGCTGAGAGAAGGTAAATACAATGTTCAAAAACCAACAACATAAACTAACAAGAAGTGTTCGCCTCGCCATAGCTATGGGCGCATTAACAAGTATTTCAGCACCTATTGCGGTAGCACAGGAAGCAGGTGAAACTGAAATCATCGAAGTCACAGGGATCCGCGGAAGCCAAAAGGCCAACATCAATGCCAAGCGTTTTTCTAACGCTATTGTTGACGCTATCACTGCTGAAGACATTGGTAAGTTCCCCGACAAAAACGTAGCAGAAACATTAGCCCGTGTTCCGGGTATTACCATCGACCGCGATTTTGGTGAAGGGCAAGGCGTAACTATACGCGGCGTTCAGCCAGACCAAAACTTGACCCTAGTGAACGGTCAAGCCGTGGGAACCGGTCAGTGGTTTGTGTTATCAGACGCAACCCGTAACTTTAACTTCGAAATTTTAGCGTCGGAAATGATTGCGGGTTTAGAAGTGTACAAGTCGTCTCAGGCAGACATTGATGAAGGCGCATTGGGCGGAACGGTAATTCTGAAAACACGTAAGCCGTTCGACCTTGACGCTAATTCTGGACAAATCTCGGTAGAAGGCCAGTATGGTGATATCGCCGATTCACTCGACCCAACGCTATCTGGTTTGTACAGCTGGAAAAACGATGACGAAACCTTTGGTATTCTTTTCTCAGGCTCTTATCAAGAAAGAACGGTAGAGCGTGAAACTAACGAAGACTTCGGCTGGTTCGGCCCTAGCATTCCTCGTATCGACCCACTTATTGAAGCACCTGTTGGCGCTTCACAAAAAGGCGCTATTCCATGGGGAATGGGCTCAGCGTTGTTTAAGCAAGACCGTGAGCGCGTTGGTTTTGATGTAACTGCTCAATGGGCACCTAGCGACGACTTCGACGTGTCTGTCCACTATCTATCATCAACGCTTAAAGCTGACAACGTAAACTCTAACTTAATTGGTATTCCGTTTCGCGGCGTGGCGTACACAGGTACTGACACCAGCCCAGGGACGGTGAGCAGCGACAACGTAGTAGAGTCACTTAGCATGATGGGCGTAGATAACCGCCCTGAGTGGGCGCGCTTTATGGCGTACGACAACATCTTCCGCGATGGTTCTGAAATGTCTACCGAGATCGTAGATATTGAGGGGCACTACCTTATGGGTGATGGCAAGTTGCACTTCCAGTTAGGTACAACCACGGGTGAAGGCGAAAACCGAGATTTCTTTACTGAATTTTGGGCTAGCGCAAACGACCCACGTGCAGCCATCGACTTTTACAACCCAGGTGGCGACAACCCGTATATCGATTTTACAACGGCAAGCCCATGGCTAGCTAACCCAACGGATGAAATGTGGTTGGGAGGAATATTCGACCAGCTAAATGCAACGGAAGATAAAGAAAACTATATCCAGTTTGATTACGAGCATTCGGTAGATTGGGGTGCAGTAACCGAAATCAAAACGGGTATTAAGCGTCGCGATCGCAGCTTTGCGCAATCTCGCTACAGAACTGATTTGGCCAACTTAGCGCCGGTGGGTGAAGGTAGCCTTGGCCCAGCGTCATCGTTTTGGAATGGCGACATGATTAACGTGTCTCACGACAACACCAACGGCGTAGCTGCCAGCTATTTCTTCCCTGACAAAGACAGTATGTACAACGCATTATATAGCGTAGCCGAATGTGCTGATGACACTACTATACTTTGCCGCCGTACCGATGAATTCTTAGATGAATCTTCATTTGAGATAGAAGAAGATATTACTGCACTTTACGCCATGGCGAAATTTAGTGGCGATGGTTTCAGAGGTAATGTGGGTATGCGTTACGTTGAGACCGATTCAACATCGAACGGTTACGACCTAACAACGGGCGAAGCAGTAGCGTTTGACGGTGGTTACAACGAATGGCTGCCAAGCATCAACTTGTCGTACGACTTATCTGAAGATGTGTTGCTACGTATGGCGGCAGCACGCGTGCTTACACGTCCAGCACCGTTTCAGTTAGCACCTGCGGTAAACTTAACGCCTGAAACTAGCTCTGGCTCTGCTGGTAACCCGCAGCTTAACCCGCTAACTGCTAACCAATTTGAAGTGGGTGCAGAATGGTACTTTAGCGAATCGTCGGTAGCCGCGGTAACAGTGTTTAAGAAAGATATTAACGACTTTATCTTTACCAAAACCGTATCTCGTGAAATTGATGGTCAGCAAATCAATCAGCTAAGAACGCCAGAGAATGGTGGTTCAACCACAATCGACGGTATCGAAATGCAAATTCAGCATGTGTTCGACAACGGTTTCGGTGGCTACGCTAACTACACCTACACGGATGTGGCCGACGCACAAGTAGATGAAGCGGTTGCCGTTACAGACGATGACGGCAACATCATTGGTGCTACTATCGCAACGCGCTCAGTAAGCTTCCCGAACACGTCAAAAGACTCGTTTAACGTAGGTGTGTTCTACGAAACTGATCTTTACAGCGCGCGCCTAAACTACAACTACCGCTCTGAGTACTTTATTGCCCAAGCTGAAATTGGCGACCAGTACCGCGACGAACAGTCGCAGCTTGATGCGCAGGTAAGCTGGAACGTGACAGAAACTATTACACTTAAAGCTGAAGCCCTTAACCTTACCGACGAAATCTGGGAGAACTACTATGTTCGAAGCAGTGACGGTAAGCGACTTGGTGGAACGCAAAGTGCCAATGGACGCCGTTTCTTCATTGGCGCTAGCATGAAGTTCTAGTTGCTAGTATGTGAAGATAGTTCGTGTGTTCACTATCTTCACTTAGCATAGGGTAGGGCGTTTGCTTTACCCTTGTTTTACTCTGAAATTGTGATTTAAGGATGTGCGACGTGATCCGCAATTCGACGAATTTTGTCAAAGCGTGCTTGAGCTTATCGTTACTACTAGTGGGTAGCGCTTCGGCAATGGCTGAAACGCCTTCGCTACAGCAAGCCAGCTTGAATGCGCTAGGAGAAAGCCTCGATATACACTACGAAGTATTAAGTAATGTGGACGATAGTTTGTGCCGGGTACATATTCCAAAAGGCGACTGCTTTTCGTCAGAGCTTACGATAGCAACCATGGCAACCCCCATTGAAGCCTCTACGTCGCTTTACTTTAGTCATATTGCGCCTATTCGCGGGTATGACGCAAAAAATGCAATTCGCATTGAGCATATAAACGGTGACCTGCACCGCCTAACGTTCGAAGAAAAGGTGAGCGCAAGTGAGCAAGTTAAGGTAACGCTATCTGCGCCCTTTTGGCACGCGTCCCGCTCGGACGCAATGCCGAACTATTACTTAACTTACCCTGCTTTATCACCGGTGGTGGTTGCCTCCACAACCCGTGTGAAAGAGCCGGGAAGTAATTTGCTAATCAATCAACACACTGGCTTATGGAGCAAACAAGCCCAGTACAAACGTACTGAAAACGACAATACACCGCTTATGGACAGCGCGTATTTATACAATAAGGGCGATTCAGCGCTAATTTCAGATGATGCCCAGAATCGTGTTATTCCTAACGTAGGTCAAAGAGATGATTCTGGTAAATTTGTTGCAGCCGCTGGCATTAATATAGATAAGTCTGATCAAGACATGCTTGCTCCAGCCATTGAGCAAATGGCCTATTTTGGCCTGACAAACCAGAAAACAGGCTTACCGCTTAAGGTTATGATTCGCAGCGCTAACAATGCGAACGCCCTTGCAAATGAAGCTGCAACAATAAACTCGAAGGAAGGCTATGCGCTTAGCATAACAGAGCAAAGCGCTACGATAATTGCCAACGATAACATTGGTGCTAACTACGGTCTGTTAACGCTAATGCAAGTATTTGATGCGCAGCAAGGCCGCTTTCCTATCACTGAAATTGCAGACTCGCCACGATTCGAATTTCGCGGAATGCACTTAGATATTGCTCGACACTTTCCGGGAAAAGCCGCGATTGAATCTGTTGTTCGCCAAATGTTCACCTATAAGCTCAATAAGCTACACCTACACCTAAGTGATGACGAGGGCTGGAGATTAGCTATCGATGCTTTGCCCGAACTTACCGAAATTGGTGCATTTCGATGCCACGATTTGTCTGAAACACAGTGCTTGCTGCCTCAGCTGGGAAGCGGGCCTTTTAAAAGTGCTACAGGCAACGGCTTTCTTACGCAGCAAGATTACATTGATATTTTAACAATGGCGCATGCGCGCGGGATTGAAGTTATTCCGTCGCTTGATATGCCTGGCCATGCCCGCGCAGCAATTGTTGCTATGAATGCGCGCTACAAGCGACTTATGGCAGAGGGTAACTCAGATGCTGCAAATGAATTTTTATTGGTAGATAAAGAAGATAAAACTCAATATGAAAGCGTTCAATTCTATTCAGATAACACCATAAACCCCTGTTTAGATAGCAGCTTTCATTTTATCGAAACCGTACTTACTTCTGTGAAATCACTGCATGAAAAGGCCAGCGTTCCGTTGACGCACTTCCATGTTGGCGCCGATGAAACCGCCGGTGCTTGGGTGAAATCCCCTGTATGCGCTGCGAAAGGTCAAAAGGCGGATGAAATACTGCCAGCGTTTGTTACCGAAGTGCAGAAAATTGCGCAAAAGCACAATATAGCAATTGGTGGCTGGAGCGATGGCATGGAAAAAGCCGTAAATACACTGGATAACAGCAGCGCGTATACCAACGTTTGGCATCTTCTTGCTGCGGGTGGAGAGAAAACAGTATCGCATTTCGCGAAGGAAAATATTCCAGTAGTACTTTCGTTTCCAGACGTGCTTTATTTCGACTTTCCTTACCAAAGTAATCCTTATGAGCCCGGTTATTACTGGGGTTCACGGGCAACCAATACCGAAAAAGTATTTTCGTTTATGCCCGAACAGCTGCCGCTTCATGCCGAGTTATGGACCGACCGTATGGGCCACAGTTACAGCAGTTCTGCTGAGGCCGACACATCATCAGTAATCGGTATTCAGGGGCAGCTATGGTCAGAGGTCACCGTGAATCAAGATGCCGTGGAATATATGGTATTCCCCAGACTATTGGCTTTGGCTGAACGGGCCTGGCACTACGCACCATGGCAACAAAACGCGAAAGCACTTCATGAAAAAGGCGGTTTAGTAAACCAGCAAGCAAGCGACTGGCAAGCGTTTGAGTTAGCGTTATTCAACCGCCATGCACCCGCGCTAGTGCAGCAGGGAGTGAATGTGCGTGTACCTACGCCAGCAGCGGTAATTAACAATGGTAAGTTACATATAAAGTCAGTGTCTGGTCATACGATGGAGTATTTAACTTCAGGTAACAAGTGGGAAACCTTTACTGCTCCTGTTGAAGTGAAGGGGAACGTAACTGTTCGCGCCAGAATTGCGGGAACACAGCAAATGAGTCGACAGGTGCAGCTGTAAGCGCCTGTTTTTATTGGTTAAAATGACAGCGCTGTCATGTTTTACCAAGTGCATCTATGCATTTATCTATACTGAGATGTTTAAATGAGCTCTGATTTATTTTTTATTGGCATAGACGGTGGTGGCACCAAGTGCCGAGCACGATTAGAAGACGTTGACGGAAATGTCTTGGGTGAGGGCGTAAGTGGCCCCGCCAATATTATGCGCGATAGCGATTTAGCTAAAGCGTCGATAGTAGATGCGATTAATATCGCTATTTCGAATGCGGGGAACGCCAACACATTTGAGCAAATTTCGCTGTCGCAGTGCGTGGTAGGCGCCGGTCTAGCTGGCGCAAACATTGAGTCTGCGAAGCAACAGTTTGAACAATGGCAGCACCCGTTTCATTCGCTACACGTGTTAAGCGATTTACACGCCGCATGCGTTGGAGCACACAATGGAAACCCGGGAGCAGCGATAATTATTGGTACGGGTTCATCGGGCACTATGTGGCAAGATGAATCTTTTCAAGATGTTGGTGGGCACGGGTTTCCTATTGGCGACAAAGCCAGTGGGGCTTGGCTAGGCTTAAAGGCCGTACAGCACACGCTATTGTGTTTAGATGAGTTGGAAGAAAAGGATGAACTTGCAGCAGAAGTGTGTAACGCCCTGCAATCATCATGTACCCAAGAAATTGTAGCGAAATGTGCGGAATTTAACACCCATCACTATGCCGCCTTGGTAGAACGTATGCTGCCTTTGCTATACACAAAGCAAAACAAGGTTACCGCACTTTTTGAAGAAGGTGCCCTTTACATCGAGCGTATGGCAAAGCGACTTCTTGCTAATCACAACCATTGTTTAGCCATGATAGGTGGGCTTAGCAATGTTTATTCAGCCTATTTTTCAGAATCCATCAAAGCGCGTTTAGTACCCTGCAAAGCAACGCCGCAGCAAGGTGCTATTTATCATGCAAAAGCCGCGTTTAATCACAAAGAAGGTGAGAAATGAGTTTATCTATAATGGCAAAAGAAGCCAGAGAGTTTCCGTCAGTTATTGCGCAGCAGTTAGATAAGAATGATGAAGCGATCAGTCAGTTAGCGGGTAGGTTACAGCAATTAAACCCTAACTTGATTTATATTATTGGTCGCGGCTCGTCAGATCATGCCGGCGTGTTTGGAAAATATCTCTTTGAAACCGAAATGGGTATTCCTGTGTGCAGTGCCGCCCTTTCAATAGCAGGCATATTCAAACGCCAATTGAATTTGAAGGGGGCGGTAGCTTTTATCATCTCTCAATCTGGTCGCAGCCCAGACATACTAAAGCAAACCGAGTCGGCCAAAAACGGCGGGGCGTTTACGGTTGCCTTCGTGAATGATGAAACATCGCCATTAGCCGAGCTGGCTGATGCCGTTATTCCTTTATCTGCCGGGGAAGAAAAGGCGGTTGCGGCTACTAAAAGCTTTTTAGCAACGCTGTCGGCGCTTCTTCATTTGTGTGCTCGTTGGAGCGAAAATACCTCGCTATTTAATGCGCTAAAAGCCATGCCTTCGCAGCTAGAGGCAGTGATCAATGCGCCGTCTCAGCTTACAAAAGGCTATCTTGAAAATACGCGAAACACCATTGTTTTAGGGCGCGGCTTTGGCTATGCGGTTGGGCGAGAAGTAGCGCTTAAATTAAAAGAAGTATTGGGTATACACGCCGAAGCGTTTAGCAGTGCAGAGTTCATCCATGGCCCAGTGACGTTAGTTGAGAAAAAGCTGAAGCTTATTTCGTTAAACATAGAAGATCAGAGCGCACCTTTTCATCAAAACATGGTGCAAGATGTGAGAACCCGTGGCGGTGAGTGTATAGATCTGCAAGGCGGAGTAACGTCTTCACACCCAAGGCTGGACGCACTTTTACTAATGCAACGCTTCTATCTGGATATAGAGAAAATTGCCGTTGAATTAGGTTTGAACCCAGATACGCCACCCGGATTAAACAAGGTAACGAAAACCCAATGAAGACCATTATTCTGGCTGAAAAGGTGCTGATGAACGGTGCCTGGCAGCATAACCAGGTGCTGAGTATTGAAAAGGGTGTGATAGCTGACATTGCACCTCTTTCTTACTTTAAAAAAGGCGCAACGGCGACAATCAACGAGCGCATACGCGGTGCAGTTATTCCAGGCTACATCGACACGCAGGTAAATGGTGGTGGGGGCGCAATGTTTAATCATGCTCCTACGCTTGAAAGCATAAACGTGATGGCCGAAGCACACCTGAAATACGGCACCACCACATTGTTTCCAACGCTCATTACCGACGATATAGACACCATTGAGCAAGCGGCCGAGGCGGTGAGCGAGGCCATTGCACAGGCGCATCCCAGCGTTGAGGGTGTTCATTTTGAAGGGCCGCACCTTTCTGTTGAGAAAAAAGGCGTGCACTTGCCACGCTATATTCGCGCACTTTCAGATCGTGAACTGGCAACCTATACCCGAAGAGATATTGGGCAAGTCCTTATCACCGTTGCGCCTGAAAACGTGCCTTGCGACATCATCCGAGATTTGGTGGAGCAAGGAGTTATTGTTGCATTAGGGCACTCAAACGCACCATTTGAAACCGTGCAGAATGCATTAGACGCTGGGGCATCAGGCTTTACCCACCTTTATAACGCCATGTCGCCACTGACTTCCAGAGAGCCTGGAATGGTGGGGGCGGCGCTACTTAACAACAGTGTTTGCGGGATAATTGTGGACCATCATCACATTCACCCCAAAGCCGTAGAGTTGGCTTATAAGGTGAAAGGGCCGCATCAGCTAATGCTAGTGACTGACGCCATGGCCCACGTGGGCGCAAGCGACGATACCATCGCGTTCTTCGATACTCATATCACGCGCCAAGGTAACAAGTTAACCACGCCCGACGGGACGTTAGCTGGTAGCTGTTTAGATATGCACGGCGCAGTAACGAACAGCATTAACGACATCAATATCGCATTAGAACATGCCAGTACCATGGCAAGCGCAACGCCAGCACGCTTCACCAAAATACATGATAGGGTAGGTGAAATAGAGGTAGGAAAGCGCGCTAACTTTTTAGTGATAAACAACGACAATACTCTGTTAGAAGTGTGGCAGAACGGAAGTAAACGCCTTTGCGCTAACTAACAACATAATAATAAATAAGAGATCTTTGCTATGACAACACAAGCTCAGTCGCAAGTACCCAACGCAACAGGAATGGGGCGCTTTGTACCTATTCTAAGTATCGGTTTACTGTTTTTCATTTTCGGCTTCATTACATGGTTAAACGGGGCATTAATTCCGTTTTTGCAAATGGTGTGCGAGCTAACAGAAATGCAAGCGTTGCTTATCGCCTTTTGTTTTTACATCGCTTATGTCGTCATGGCGCTACCTATGGCAAAGATCCTCGAAAAAACAGGCTACCAGAAGGGCATGAGCCTAGGGCTTAGCATTATCGCCGTGGGATGTTTGTTGTTTGTACCTGCCGCACTTAGCGCCATGTTCCCCGTGTTTTTGCTGGCACAATTTGTGGTAGGTAGCGGTTTGACCATACTTCAAACAGCATCAAACCCGTTCATTGTTCGCCTAGGTAACGAAGAAAGCGCTGCCGCTCGCATTGCCTTTATGGGCCTTCTTAACAAAGCGGCTGGCGTGCTGGCTCCTATTGTTTTTACTAGTCTAGTGTTAAGTGGTTTGCCTGACGTAAACCAAGAGTCGTTAAACGCCATGCCACAAGACGTAAAAGCCACGCTAATTAATGATATGTCTGTCTCACTTATTCAGCCTTACGTTGCAATGGCAATCGCATTGGGCGTACTGGCTCTGGTATTTATGCGCCTTGCATTGCCGACCATTAATGATGAGCAAGCTGAAGGTGAAACTGTGGAAGCATCGCTTTCCTCAAATAAAGATAAAAAGATCCTGCATTTCCCACACTTAGTATTGGGCGCAATAAGCCTGTTTTTCTACGTTGGGGTAGAAGTTATTGCTGGCGACACCATTGGGTTGTATGGCTCTTCAATTGGCGTAGAAAACGCGACCACGCTTACGTCATTTACCATGATTGCTATGGTTATCGGGTACGCAGTAGGCCTTATTTGTATTCCTCGATTTATTTCTCAGCAAACGGCGCTACTAAGCTCTGCGGTGTTTGGCGTAGTTTTCACCACATGCATTCTAATGAGCTCAAACACTGATACTGGGATCTCTGAAGTGCTGTGGGGATGGACGGGCGTGCAATCGCTTCCTTTCTTACCTAACAGCGTGACGTGTATTGCGCTTCTTGGCTTGGCAAATGCCATGGTGTGGCCTGCAATTTGGCCGCTGGCGCTAAATAATTTAGGTAAATACACTGCACAAGGTTCGGCACTACTTATCATGGGTATTGCAGGTGGTGCTATTTTGCCCATGGTTTACGGCGGAGCTAGTGAGCTAGTTGGTGGTCAAAGTGCCTACGCGATCATGCTACCTTGCTACTGCTTTATTGCTTACTACGCCGTATTGGGCTGTAAAAAACAACGCTGGTAAATGCCAGTGTTTTACCGTGTGGCTCACGGTTCAACTGTTTAAAGAAATGCGCTTTTAAGCGCATTTCTTGTTGTTGGTCTGCGCTGCTGCATTAAAACTGGTGCTGTCGCATTAAAGTCGGTGCTGCCACATTAGAAAGGGCAAGTAGTTGCGTAGTTTGACGAGTCTTCACCAACTCTTAACTTATACTGAATATTTGTATTTCTGATGTTCAGTGTTTAATACATTTGCTTTTTAAATGTATTGATAAAAATTTCCAATTTGTTGCATAAACGTTAGCTCACTATACTCAATTTCGTTTTCTACCTTTCAAATTAAAAAGAGTAAGTGGAATGTCTAGTACCACCGCCCTACACGCAAAGCACCTAGAAGCCGGTGCGAAAATGGTCGATTTCTTCGGCTGGGATATGCCAATTAACTATGGTTCACAAATTGAAGAGCATCACGCTGTGCGTCAAGACGCCGGTATGTTTGATGTGTCTCACATGACCATTGTTGACGTAAAAGGCGCGCAAGCCAAAGCGTATCTTCAGTACCTTTTAGCCAACGACGTGGCAAAATTAAAAGACAAAGGCAAAGCGCTATACAGCGGCATGCTTAACGAAGAAGGCGGTGTTGTAGACGACCTTATCGTTTATCACTTCGACGAAACTAACTATCGCCTAGTAGTTAACTCAGCAACGCGCGAAAAAGACATGAACTGGTTAATGAGCAAAGCGGAAGGCTTTGACGTAACCATCACCGAGCGCCCTGAATTTGCCATGATTGCCGTACAAGGCCCTAACGCAAAAGAAAAAGCCGCCACCTTGTTCAGCGCAGCGCAAAAAGAAGCAGTAGCGGGCATGAAGCCATTCTTTGGTGTACAAGCAGAAGACTTGTTCATTGCCACCACAGGTTACACCGGTGAAGCAGGCTATGAAATTATGGTGCCAGCTGAGCAAGCGGAAAGCTTCTGGCAAGCGCTACTAGACGCGGGCGTTAAGCCATGCGGCCTAGGTGCGCGTGACACCCTTCGCCTTGAAGCAGGCATGAACCTGTACGGCCAAGATATGGATGAAACCGTATCGCCATTAGCCGCCAACATGGGCTGGACAATCACATGGGAACCGGCTGATCGTGATTTCGTAGGGCGTAAAGCACTAGAAGCGCAGCGCGAAGCGGGTACCGACAAGCTAGTAGGCTTGGTAATGACTGAAAAAGGCGTGCTGCGTCACGGTCTTAAAGTGAAAACAGAAAGCGGCGAAGGCGTTATCACTTCAGGTACGTTCTCTCCAACTTTAGGTCACTCAATTGCGATGGCACGAGTACCAAGTGATGTTGGTGAAACAGTAGAAGTGGAAATGCGCAAAAAGTGGGTTACAGTAAAAGTGGTTAAGCCCTCCTTTGTTCGCAATGGAAAAAGTGTTTTGTAAGGCCAAAAGCTTCTAGGCCCCGAAAGTTAACAGAGAATAACAGGAACGATTATGAGCAACATCCCAACTGATTTACGCTATGCCGCTACGCACGAATGGGTTCGCCCTGAAGGTGACGGTGTTTTCACTGTAGGTATTTCTGAGCACGCACAAGGCTTACTTGGCGACATGGTTTTCGTTGATTTGCCAGATGTTGGCGACGCAGTAAGCACTGGCGACGACGTATGTGTTGCTGAATCGGTAAAAGCAGCGTCTGACGTTTACGCGCCAATTTCAGGTGAAATTGTAGCGATTAACGAAGACCTAGAAGATTCTCCAGAACTAGTTAACTCTGACCCGTACGGCGACGGTTGGCTATTCAAAATTAAAGCTGACGATGCGGCAGAAGTAGAAGGTCTACTAGACGCTGAAGGCTACGAAAACAGCATCGACGAAGAGTAATTCGTTACGCAGTTTTAAAAGAACCATAATTTGAAAAGGGGCATGAAGATAATTCAGCCCCTTTTTAACTTAAAGATTTAACGCGCCCTTGCGGCAACCATTACGAGTGCTTAACAACGTTATGTCGAATACTTCCCCTACATTGGCTCAACTAGAGCAAAAAGATACATTTATCCGCCGTCACATTGGCCCGGGTAAAGGCGAAATTGAAGAAATGCTGTCTGCTATTGGTGCAAGCTCACTAGACGATTTAATTGAGCAAACTGTACCGGCAGGTATTGCGCTACCAGAGCCACTAAAATGTGGTGAAGGGGCGACAGAAGTTGAAGCATTAAGTGAACTTAAAGCCGTTGCGCAAAAGAACAAAATTAACCGTTCTTTCATTGGTATGGGTTACTACGATACCCACGTACCAAACGTTATTCTTCGCAACGTGCTAGAAAATCCAGGTTGGTACACAGCGTACACGCCTTACCAGCCAGAAATTGCCCAAGGTCGTTTGGAAGCCATTCTTAACTTCCAACAAGTGACCATTGACCTAACTGGCCTAGAGCTAGCATCGGCGTCATTACTTGATGAAGGTACAGCGGCAGCAGAAGCCATGGGCCTTGCTAAGCGTGTGTCTAAGAACAAAAAAGCGAATGCGTTCTTTATTGCTAACGACGTTCACCCGCAAACGGTTGACGTGGTAGAAACTCGTGCTGAAATGTTCGGTTTTGAAATCATCAAAGGTGCGGCAGAAGAAGCAGCAGAACACGACGTATTCGGTGCGCTACTTCAATACCCAACCTCTACCGGTGAAGTAAAAGACATCAGCGACATCATTGCTGCAGTGCAAGAGAAAAAAGGTATTGTGGCAGTAGCCGCTGACCTCATGAGCTTGGTAATGCTTAAGTCGCCTGGTGAGCTAGGTGCAGACGTGGCACTTGGTAGTGCACAGCGCTTTGGTGTACCTATGGGGTACGGTGGCCCGCACGCGGCATTCTTTGCTACACGCGACAGCTACAAGCGCTCACTACCTGGCCGTATTATTGGTGTAAGTAAAGACACCCGTGGTCGCCCAGCACTTCGCATGGCGCTACAAACCCGTGAACAACACATTCGCCGTGAAAAAGCGAACTCGAACATTTGTACAGCGCAGGTGCTGTTAGCCAACATGGCAAGCTTCTACGCGGTATACCACGGCCCACAAGGCCTTAAAACCATTGCTGAGCGCATTCACCGCTTCGCCGACATTCTTGCTACTGGTTTGAACCAAAAAGGTTTAGCTCTTAAGCACAGCACGTACTTCGACACGCTAACCGTAATGGTAAGCAACAAAGAAGACGTACTAGAGAAAGCCTATGCAAAAGGCATGAACCTGCGCGCAGACCTTGAAGGTGCGGTAGGTGTGTCGCTAGACGAAACTACCACACGTGAAGACATTGTTGCGCTATTCGACGTACTGCTTGGTGAAGAACACGGCTTAACAGTGGAAGGTCTGGATGCAGAAGTAACCACGCAAGACGTAAAATCTATTCCAGAAGGTTTAGTACGTACTAGCGACTTCCTAACCCACGAAGTGTTCAACAAGTATCACTCTGAAACAGAGATGCTTCGTTACATCAAGAGCCTTGAAAACAAAGACTTGGCGCTTAACCACTCAATGATTTCATTGGGTTCGTGCACCATGAAGCTAAACGCAACGGCTGAAATGATCCCAGTAACATGGGCTGAATTCGGTCAGCTTCACCCGTTTGCACCACTAGACCAAGCAGCGGGCTATCAAGAAATGATTGCCGAGTTAAGCGAGTGGCTAATTAACGTAACAGGTTACGATGCGCTTTCAATGCAGCCTAACTCAGGTGCGCAAGGTGAATACGCGGGCCTATTGGCTATTCAGCGTTACCACGAAAGCCGTGGCGAAGGTCACAGAAACGTGTGTCTAATTCCAAGCTCTGCCCACGGTACTAACCCTGCATCTGCGCAAATGGTTAGCCTTAAAGTGGTAGTAGTAGCGTGTGATAGCAAAGGTAACGTAGACCTTAACGACCTTCGCAAGAAAGCGGAAGAAGTGGGTGACAACCTATCGTGTGCCATGATCACATACCCTTCTACCCACGGTGTATATGAAGAAACCGTGCGCGAGATTTGTGACATTGTTCACCAATACGGCGGTCAGGTTTACATGGACGGCGCGAACATGAACGCGCAGGTGGGCATTACGTCACCTGGCTTCATTGGTTCAGACGTGTCGCACCTTAACCTGCACAAAACCTTCTGTATTCCTCACGGTGGTGGCGGCCCAGGTATGGGACCAATTGGTGTTAAGTCGCACCTTGCGCCATTCCTACCAAACCACACGGTTGTTAACGTAGAAACGGCAGGCAAAGACTGTGGAGCGGTATCGGCAGCGCCATGGGGCAGTGCATCAATTCTGCCTATTAGCTACATGTACATCAAAATGATGGGTAGCGCTGGCCTTCGCCGTGCAACCGAAGTCGCTATTCTTAACGCTAACTATGTGGCTAAGAAGCTAGAAGGGCACTTCCCAGTGCTTTACAAAGGCAACAATGGCCGCGTAGCGCACGAATGTATTATTGACCTTCGCCCGCTTAAAGAAGCAAGCGGTGTGACCGAGCTAGATATTGCGAAGCGCTTAAACGATTACGGTTTCCATGCGCCAACCATGAGCTTCCCAGTAGCGGGTACGCTTATGATTGAGCCAACCGAGTCGGAAGCAAAGTACGAACTGGACCGTTTTATTAACGCAATGGTTAGTATTCGCCAAGAAATTGCGAAAGTAGAAAGCGGCGAGTGGGATGCCACTGACAACCCGCTACACAACGCACCGCACACACTAGCTGACATCTGTGACAGCGACTGGAACCGCAGCTACGACCGCATGCTAGCGGCGTACCCAGCTCCAGAAGTACACAGAAACAAATTCTGGCCAACGGTTAACCGTATTGATGACGTTTACGGTGACCGCAATTTGATCTGTTCTTGCCCTAGCATTGATAGCTATGTTGAGGAGTAGGGTGGTTTGGCAGCGTTGCTGTTAGAGATTGATTGATTTGGAAGGCGAACCAACTGGTTCGTCTTTTTTGTTTTCTAGTTTTAGTGTTTAGAAGTCCGTTTTAGACAATAATCGGATATTTAAGCAACCAGCTTCAGATTTCAGCATTTAGCTGATATTGCCCCATAAAAAATAAAATCTTTAGAGTTCATAAATTTCACTTTTTAGCAGTTTTCCTTTCAATTTTGGAAGCAAATTATACGATGCTTCTTCAATAGCTTTAGCTTGCCACGTTTCTGCAAAGGGCGTAATCATGAAGTTTTCAATTAAAATGTCCAAGTTGCAGTCTTCTAATAAAATGGTTGGCTGAGGCAATGGTTGAGCTGGCTCACCGCTGTTGCCTACTCTGATGTTTGGTTTATTAATCAAAAATCGAAGTTCTTTTTCTGATGCATATTCAGGTTGTTTAATCGTCAGTGGAAAATCAACAACTTGTAACATTTCTGGATCGTTATATCCCGTTTCGTAATCTATTTTGTAGCAATTTGGCAGGTAAGTCGTATTTAAACTGTTATAAACTGACTTGACTGATGTTTTAATCGCGACACCTAGTCTTGCGTCACCTGTATAGGCATACCATAGAGATCTGCACTCCCTATCCCCCATATTCCAACAGGAAGCATACATGTATGTTTTCAGAGCCGTAAGATGGTGATCTAGTCCGTTATGGAGACTAGAGTCCATTAGCTTTTTCATTTTTGTCACGACAAAAGAAACTTCATTTTTATCTGCGAAACAGTCTAAACGAGAGAATAAAAGCTTATTAGTTGTTAGAAGCGACAACCACTTTTCTATACTCATATAACGCCAAATGGTAATTTCCGATTTCATGTCTACAGCACATCGATGTCGCCATGATTGATTGGAATTGGAAAAGTTTTCCGTCTGAGCGCTCATTTCTATTCCCTCTTTTTAGTGCCTTTTTAGCATATTGAAGTCTTAGCACCTGAAAACTTCGACAACTATATAATAGTTTTCCGAAACATTTATATCGCAGATGATTTTTGTAACTGTGGGTAATATCGGTTTTACGTGCGAGTCGGTCTGTTATAGTTTATTAAATAAGATTCTCATTCCCTTCATGCCAGATCAGTATTTTTTACATACAATCCCCTTTATTTATATTGACTGACCAAAAAAAAGTAACTTGGATCTTCGGCCTTGAGACTATCAATATAGTTGTCACTATCGAGAGTCGCACCTTTTTCCAATGCCCATTCAACAAAACCTTCTGGAGCATCTTTCAGATTCGCAACTAACGCGCCTTTGATGTTTCTGATAGCAAACGGGTCTATGACATTGGCAAGCGATGCTCCCTCTAAATTTGCCCCTTCAAAGCTCACTCCGGTGAGCGTCGCGCCAGTAAAGTTGGCCTGAATTAGTTGCGCGTTCTTAAAGGTGGCATCCAATGCATAACTGTCTGAAAAGTTGGGTGAGATAAGCATTGCCTTGGTAAAATCAGCTAGGGGGAGCCGTGCACTTTGAAATCGGGTGTGAGTCCCACGTGCTCCGATGAACTGTGCGCTTTGCAGTTGGGCGCGATCAAAAATGGTATAGTCCAGTTCTGCGTCGTTTAGGTTACTTTGGTTCATTTGAGCTTGTCTAATATCAGCGCGTCGCAAGTTTGCTTTACGAAGGTCTGCACTATCAAACAGGCTGAGTTGACCTATACCGCCAACACCCTCGAAAATAATACGCGACTTGGAGATAGCGACTAGGAGTTGTCCTCTCTCTGGACTCAGATACTCATTTTCGAGAAAATCACTAACATCTACGCTATCGGTAAAAAAATTACCGCTTTCGAAGTGCGCCAGCGACATCAATTCGGTAACACTGGATGCATAATTTCGTTCGCCATAATCGGTCAATGCTCTGTAAGGCTTAAGCGACTGTGAGATCGCAATGATACGTGACTCAGTGATATCGTTAATGGCATAAACAGCGGGTTTATGACCCTTTTTAAAATCATCTGGCTTGTCGATAAGTTCTTTTTCAGCATTGGCAAGCTGGGCTTCGATGGTATTCATGATGGCGCTTAGCTCTATATTAAGTGATGAGCGTCGTTGCGCCTCAGCAAGCTCGTTTTGGATCAAAATTAATGCGTTTTGGTTTTCGAGTTTAATATTAGCTTCATAGGCCAATACTAATGTAAGGATACCGACTAAGCCAATACCTACACGAGAGGCGCTGGAGAAAGGAAACAATCGCCACAACAAAGAAATGATTGTGGCACGTCGTCGCGGATCGTCTTTTTCCCACTTAGTGCGATTTACAAAGTTCATTACACAGGAAATGAAGCGATGCTCTTGCTCCAGCAGATGGGCTTCTACTTCAATTAGGTCAAGCGTTTTGCTTTCCCTACCAGTGGGCGATGTATTCAGGCTATTGTCGGAGTTGCTTTGCTTTTGCGGCTCTTGTAACGTTTCTTGGTTATTCTGTACGTTGCTCGTCCTGTTTTCTTGTCTGGTCATGAGTGTTCGTCCATAAAGATGATGAGTGCCTACTACTATGCTAGATAAGTGTTTGGTTTAAGATAAGGCAGATTTTGCTGTTTGTCTGTTGGTACCTGATACAAATAGAAAATAGTGGCCTCTGTGCACCACGATCTGCTCCATATAATTAAAAAATATTGACTAGCGGCTCGCTACGGAAAAGGGTTACCAAGAAGAATCATCATTACGATGACGATCCCTTGAAGTAGATCCCGCTATATTTAATAGCTCTACAAACATCAGCTTTTCCGCGATTTTCTGCCATACTGATTTGATATACTTTAAGGTCCGGTTTACGTACATAGCAGCCGTTTGCCTTCGAATATGCTAACGGCGGTAACTGGAACAAGATGGATTTAATCAATGTATCAGTTCTCACTCTATCAACTATTCTTTCCTAACACCCCGAATATTCCCATCCATCACAAGCGCCTTAACCAACCCACTTTCATCACCCTCAAAACGAACACTACTCCCATTTTTAGCAAAGAATCGTCCGCCCCCTTCATGAAAATACTCTTCATTTTCAACGTAAGGTAAGGCATTAAGCACAAATCCATGGGCTGTTTTTTCTAGCACCACATCAACACTCACAGGGTTAGTTACCACGTAGGTTCCAATGTATTTACTTAATTCCTTTTGGCTTATGGGTACTAACTTCCTAACCTCAGCTTCCGAGTAGCCTACGTTTAACGTTTCTTTTAAGCGTATTTCTAGTTCAGTTATTAACTGCCTGCCGTTATTGCCGTTCGTCATAATGGCGTAGCCGTTGCCGGTATCTAGTTCAAGGTATAGCTGCGACATAAACCCAGCATCTGCGCCACCGTGACCAAAGCCTAAAATTTCACCGTTATCATCCATATTGATAAAAAAGCCTATTCCTACATTAGGTGGCTCAGTACTTGGCGTGTTGTTGGTTAACATTTCCTGCGCGGTGGCTTGCGATATCCAGTCTGTTTTTTGCCCTAAATACGCGCTACGAACGCTGCTTGCCATTTTCAACATGTCTGATGGCGTGCTCCACATGCCAGCTGCTGCAAGCGTAGCGTAAGTATGGGCGCCACCTTTAATTGGCGCACCGTCGCCGTCATAAGGCGTAGCCATATTGTTTGATAGGTTTTTCGA
>Ga0207991_1000900_pt1 | contig 19221 bp, 17 predicted proteins | sample ETN07SmetaG_FD_185786 | JGI IMG/M metagenome (GOLD analysis project Ga0207991, IMG submission 185786) | Marine microbial and viral communities from oxygen minimum zone, Eastern Pacific Ocean - ETNP2014F14-07SV275 (SPAdes) (version 2) | ecosystem: Environmental > Aquatic > Marine > Oceanic ... | reverse complement strand
CGGTGAACGAGATGGCGTCGACCACCGTCTTATCGCCAAATCGCTTGGTGAGACCATCTATTTAGAGGGCGTAAGCCATCTTGAGAATCCGATCAGCGCTGGGCCAGTTGCCGGCAGGCAGCCACCGTCAAGCGATTGCTTTCATGACGCGTTCGAGTGCCACAAGCGCGAAGTCGTAATCATCGTTCGACACTCCGTAGTGCGTGACAATCCGGAGGTCGGAATCACCGCCGTTGATGTGAACCCCCTCCTCTTTGAGTCGCGCCGCGATTTCGTTGCCCTTGTGGGCTGGCACATCAAACCGGATGATGTTGGTCTGAATACGTTCGGGGTCGACGGAAATACCCGGCATCTCGGCCATTCTCGAGGCCATGTGACGAGCGCTGTCGTGATCCTCCTGCATCCGGTGGATCATCGTGTCGAGAGCGACCAGTCCGGCTGCCGCGACGATGCCCACCTGCCGCATGCCGGCACCGAGCATCTTCCGCCAGCGGTCGGCTTCATCGATGAAATCTTTCGAACCGACTACCACTGAGCCTATCGGGCAGGAAAGTCCTTTGGAGAGACAGAACGTGGCGCTGTCGACGTGTTCGACAAGGTCGGAGGCCGGGACATCGAGTGCGACCGCTGCGTTGAATATCCGTGCGCCATCGAGATGTACCTTGAGACCTTTTTCGTGGCCTGCGTCGGCCATCGTCTTCATCTGGTCGTGGGTCAGTGCCCGGCCACTTGACGCGTTATGAGTGTTTTCGATTGTGAGCAACCGTGTTGGTGGCCTGTGGTAGTCACGGGGCTTCACGGCCGCCTGGATGATGTCGGGTTCGAGAAAGCCAAAGCTGTCGGTCTTGATCGGGTACAGCACCACGCTCCCGAGAACCATCGTGCCCCCGGCTTCGTTGTTCATGATGTGACACTGGTCGCCGACAAGCACTTCATCGCCGCGCCGCGCCCATGAGAGTACGGATACCAGGTTGCCCTGGGTGCCTGAAGTGACGAACAGCCCGGCTTCCTTGCCGAGCATCTCGGCGGCTCGGTCCTGGAGCCTGTTGACCGTTGGGTCATCGCCGTACACGTCGTCGCCGAGTTCGGCATCGTACATCGCCTGCCGCATTTCGGGGCTGGGGTGGGTGACTGTGTCGCTCCGCAGATCGACTCGGATCATGCCGTTGGTTCTCCACTGGTGCCAGATTCGGCGGGCTGCCGGGTTGGCCATATTCCGGGTGTCGGGTATTTCGATTTCGACCGGCGATTCTACCCGCAGGACGACTCCGTGCATACGGACGGACCGTATACTCGAAAGGAGTTGCATATACCTTGTCACAACCCGAACCCGGATAATCGATATTACCGGCAGTCCGCGTGCGGATTTCTGGATTGACCGGCAGTACTAACAATCATCAAAACTGACAACAGCATGACCAACGAGACGACCACGGGCAGCCGCGCCAAATTTACCGATCCAGTCCCCTGGATCATGTTGGTACTGGCTGTTTCGAGCGACCAGTTCACAAAGTGGCTGACGGTCGAAAACCTGTTGCGCGGCGAATCGTGGCCGGCAGACGGTTTCTTCAGGTTCACTCATGCCTGGAACACCGGTACGGCATTTTCACTATTCCAGGGTCAGGGCGACATTCTCACCTGGGTATCGCTGGGCGCGGTGGCGGTGCTGGCGTGGATATACAGGTCGATTATCGACCCGCCGTGGGTACTGAGAATCGCGTTCGGCCTTCAGCTTGGCGGCGCGATTGGCAACCTGATCGACCGGTTCCGGCTGGGTCATGTCACCGATTTCATCGATGTCGGGCCGTGGCCGATATTCAACATTGCCGATTCTTCAATCGTGATTGGAATTGGATTGATGCTCTTTTACTTCTGGTTCCTGGAAGACAAACCGAACAAGAAGGCCGAGACGGCTGGCATCGCCCAAGATGAAGTTGAAGCTGACGCGGGACGGGCAGCCGCGGGCCCGGTAACGGGGCCCGATCTCGGTACGCCCGAATAGGCCTGATTGCGGCAGATGGCCCTGAAAACTTCCGGGCCAATTGTTCAAGATGATTTTTACAGTTTCAACCGAACAAGCGGGTGAGCGACTCGACCGGTTTCTGACCGAGCACTGGGACCGGGCCGAATCCAGGTCGGAAGTGCAGCGGCTGATCAGGGCCGGAAACGTGCAGGTCAACCGACTGGTAGTTTCGAGGAGTTCCTTCAAGCTCGATGCGGGCCAGGTCGTGCAGGTCGATGAGCCGGCACCCGAGCTATCGGGGCCCGCCAGCGGGCCTGCACCGGTTGATTTCGACCTGAATGTCGTTTACGAAGACCGCGACATCGCTGTGATCGATAAACCGGTCGGCATGACGGTCCACCCTGGTGCCGGTCACGATTCAGACACGCTTGTCAACGCGGCCGTGGCACGATGGCCGCGGATTGTTGAGGTCGGGGATGCCGATCGACCGGGGATAGTCCACCGGCTCGATCGCGATACCAGCGGCTTACTGGTGGTTGCGCTAAATGACGGGGCTTATTCCCGACTTTCAGAAATGGTCCGAGAACGCGAAATCGCCCGCATTTACATGGCCCTGGTATTTGGACACCCCGAAACTGCGGTTGGGGTGGTCGATGCGCCGATCGGGCGAGATCCTCACAACCGCACCCGGCAGGCAGTGGTCGAAGACGGACGTCCATCGAGAACGCACTACAAAGTCGTGCGCGAGTTCGACAATTTTTCACTGCTCGAAGTGCGACTCGAATCCGGACGTACGCACCAGATCCGGGTTCACCTCAACGCGATTTCGCACCCGGTAGTTGGCGATCAGACCTATGGAAAGCGCCGGGTGGCTGGCGATACCGCGGTCGGCAGGTTGAATCGCCAGTTCCTACACGCATCGAAACTGGAATTCGATCATCCTGTGTTGGGTAATCCAATTTCGGTAGTATCGGAATTACCTGAAGACCTCCAAACGGTAATTGAAGAGCTAGCCGCGCCTGCTGCCGGCTGAGTGCATTTAGCTCATAGCGAGCGGGTCGCTGCTAATCTTTTCCGAATGACAAACTCAACTTCGCCAGTCCGTGTCCGGTACGCACCGAGTCCGACCGGCATTCCCCACATCGGAAACATCCGTACTGCCCTGTTCAACTGGTTACTCGCCAGGAACACAGACGGGCAGTTCATCGTGCGCTTTGAAGATACTGACCGCACTCGATACGACGAGAGGTCAGAACGGGCGATTTTCGAGTCGCTCGAATGGCTCGGCCTCGAATGGGACGAGGGCCCCGACAAGGGCGGTCCGTACGCTCCGTATATCCAGTCGGAACGGAAGCAGACGTATATCGACGCCGCAGAACGGCTGGTGAATTCGGGTCACGCTTACTATGACGACACCACGCCCGAGCAGCTCCACGCCTTGCGCGAACGGCAGCGGGCCGCGAAGCAACCACAGAGATACGACGGGCGGGGTCGACACCGGAGTCCCGAAGAAATCGAGGAGTCGCGGAAGGCTGGACTGCCTATCACAATTCGGCTGAAAGTTCCTGATCACGGTACGGTTTCGTTCGAGGACGCGGTTAGAGGGAAGGTTTCGTTCGAGCTCAAAGAGATCGACGATTTCGTAATTCTGAAATCGGACCAGATGCCGACATATCACCTTGCCCACATTGTCGATGATAAGGCGATGGGAATCACGCACGTAATCAGGGCCGAGGAGTGGATATCGAGCACACCCCGCCACCTGTTGATTCACGAGGCCCTTGGTATCGAACCTCCGATTTACGTTCACGCGTCATTAATCCTCAGCAAAGACCGCTCCAAGCTGGGTAAGCGACACGGAGCGACATCGGCTCTTGAGTACAGAGACCGGGGTTACCTGGCGGATGCCGTGTTCAATTTCATTGCGCTGTTGGGATGGTCGCCGGGTGACGATACCGAGGTGATGAGCCGGGATGAGATCGTGAGGCGCTTCAGCATCGACCGGATTAACGACTCACCTGCCATATTCGATAACGAGAAGCTTGAGTGGATGAACGGTGTTTACATCCGAAACATGAGTGTTGATGCACTCGTTGCCGAGTTACTGCCGTTCATGGAGCGACCCGAAGCCGAGGGTGGGTTACTCGACACGGTGTCCCGGCCAATCGACCGCCATTACCTGACCCGATTGATTCCCCTCGTCCAGGAACGCCTGAAGTTGTTGACAGAGGGCGTAGAGACGCTCGATTTCTTCTTCGCGGATAACGTGAACCCCGCAGCTGAAGACCTGCCGGGCAGGAAGATGGACGCTGAGATGACGGAGCGTGCGCTCAATGCGGCCCTTGAGTTGTGCAGGACGGTCGCTCCGTTCGAGCCCGAGCACCTCGAAGCCGAATACCGGGCGCTTGCCGAAAAGATCGAGATGAAGCCGGGTCAGCTATTCTCGCCGATCCGCGTTGCGATTACCGGCAAGTCGTTTGCACCGCCACTGTTCGACACGATGTCGGCAATCGGCCAGAACCGGTGTATCGAGCGGATTGAAAACGCGATCCTTATCCTGCGGTCGGCTGCGGTAACAGGAGCCTGAACCAGGCCTTGCGAGGACGGCGGTCGCATTCGAGACCGGGTGATAACCGATCAAACTCAGATTGACCTGTCGCAGGGTGCATACTTATACTGGAAGGTAGGCCATCTGCAATCCAGATGAGTCCTTGATTGGCCGCCAGCATCAGGTGTGCGGTCGTGAGCATGAAACAGGAAAACTGTTGGTAGAAATTAGAATCAACGACGGCGAGAGCTTTGAGGGTTTCCTCAGGCGGTTCACCAAGCGCGTGCAGCAGGAATCGATTATTTCTGAGGCGCGACGTCGGCAGCACTTCGAGCCGCCCAGCATCACCCGCAAAAAGACTGCTGCAGCCAAGAAGCGAAAGAGCGTCAAAGCAACCCTGAAAAACATGTAACTGGGCAGGGCGGCTCCTCGTTAGTCGCAGGCCAGCAATGCTTGCCATGTGGACTTGAAATGCACCTCGGATTTTCCGGGGTGTTTTTGTTTGTGCCGGTCATTGGCACCCAGCGCTTATTCACTGAATTTTTTCCTGGAAAACTCGTGATTTAAGACTGGGCAGGTGTGACAATAGACTGGTCAGTCGAACTATCTGTGCCGGTAAGTTATCGCTCGAGCGTCGTATCGGATAATCGGGAAGGAACCAACATTGAAATTCGGGATTGTGGTGTTCCCGGGTACGTGGAGCGATCGCGATACGCACCACGCTGTTTCGGGAGTTCTGGGGCAGGACGCCGAGTACATCTGGCACGGCGATGAAAAGCTCGATCAGTTCGATGCGATCGTGCTTCCCGGTGGGTTTTCTTACGGCGATTTCCTCAGGTGCGGTGCAATTGCGCGGTTTTCACCTGTTATGGAGGCGGTAACCGCGTTCGCCGAGCGCGGCGGACCTGTTATCGGGATCTGCAACGGTTTCCAGGTGCTGTGTGAATCCGGGCTCCTACCGGGCGTTCTGATGCGGAACGATCACCTGGAATTCCGGTGCATCTGGACCGACCTCAGGGTCGAAAACTCCTCAACGATTTTCACTTCGGCATCGATTGAAGGTCAGACCCTTCACATCCCGATGTCTCATGGTGAAGGCAACTACCAGGCCGACGCGGACACAATCAAGCGGCTTGAAGACAACGGGCAAGTCGTGTTTCGATATGCGGATGCGAATGGCAACGTCACGCCCGATATCAACCCGAACGGGTCGATCAACAACATCGCCGGGATCGTGAACGAGCGCGGCAACGTGCTCGGGATGATGCCACACCCCGAGAAGGCCTGCGAGAAGTTGATTGGTGGCGACGACGGCAATGTAATTTTCACGTCGATAATTGACAATTTTGTGCAGGCGGTCGTGTAGCAACCCGGGTGACGGCATCTGACCCGACGATTTCATTGCGCAGTAAATATTCGACCGAACGGAACACGACATCAAGATGACGGTAAGCCAGGAAACACTCGACGAAATCGCCCTCAGCCGCGCTGAGTACGAGGCGATAGTCGACCGACTCGGCAGAGAGCCGGGCCCACTGGAGCTGGGGCTGTTCGGGGCGCTCTGGTCGGAGCACTGCGGCTACAAGCACACCAAGGCCCTGCTGCGTACCCTCCCCTCCTCTTCGGAACGGATACTGGTGGCACCGGGAGCCGAGAACGCCGGTGTAATCGACCTTGGCGACGGGTTGGCGATCGCGATGAAGGTCGAATCGCACAACCACCCTTCTGCAGTCGAACCGTTTGAAGGCGCGGCGACGGGTGTCGGGGGCATTATTCGGGACATTTTCGCCATGGGTGCCAGGCCAATAGCGCTGCTCAATTCGTTGCGTTTCGGGCAGCCTTCCGACGCCCGGACCCGTTATCTGCTCAACGGGGTAATCGGCGGGATTTCGTCGTACGGCAACTGCATCGGCATTCCCGATGTTGGCGGCGAAATCTTCTTTTCGGATACCTACAAAGGCAACCCGCTGGTCAATGCTATGTGTGTGGGCCTGATCGAAAACGGCAAAATAGCGAGTGCGTCGGCCAGGGAGCCGGGCGATCTGTTGTTACTGGTTGGCGCAGATACCGGACGCGACGGGATTCACGGCGCGTCTGGATTGGCTTCACGGACATTCGAGGAACAGGCCGAGATGCGCTCAGCGGTCCAGGTCGGAAACCCGTTCCTGGAGAAGGTGCTGATCGAAGCCTGTATCGAAGCCCTTGACCTGCCTGGCGTGGTTGGTCTGCAGGACTGTGGGGCAGCCGGGATAACCTCTGCGGCAATCGAGATGGCCGAACGTTCGGAGATGGGATTGCAGCTTTTTGTCGATCGTGTGCCGAGGCGGGAGGAAGGCATGACCCCGTACGAGGTGATGCTGTCGGAATCGCAGGAGCGAATGCTCCTCGCGGTTACCGCCGGAACGGAGTCGGAGGTATTTGATCTGTTCGATAAGTGGGACCTCGATGCGACCGTAATAGGTGAGTTTGAGGCCGGCGAAGATGTGAGGATTTTCGATAACGGGATGATGGTCAGCTCAACCCCGATCATCACCTTGACCGACGCGCCCCGGTACGAATTCTCGACACCGAAACCCGACTGGCTGACAACACTCCAGAACGCCGAACTGACTGTGGTTCCCATGCCGGATACGACGGCGGCGGAAATGTTGCTGAAGATGCTGTCGGCCCCTAACATCGCTTCAAAGTTCCCGGTATACCGCCAGTACGACTATCACGTGCAGACCAACACCGTAATCGAGCCGGGCGGGGATGCTGCGGTGCTCAGGCTGAAGGGCACGAAGCGCGGAATCGCGTTGACGACAGATTGCAATGGCAGGATTTGCTACCTCGACCCGGAAGTGGGCACTGCGATTGCGGTTGCAGAGGCGTGCCGCAACCTGTCGGTGACGGGAGCCGAGCCGGTGGCCCTCACAGACGGGCTCAATTTCGGTAACCCGGAAACCCCCGACGTGCAGTTCCAGTTGACCGAGGCGATCGCCGGGATGACCAGGGCCGCCAACGCTTTCGGGATACCGATTGTGAGCGGGAATGCAAGTCTTTACAACGAGACGGCCGGCGCCGCGATTTTTCCGACGCCGATCATCGGGGCGCTCGGGGTTCTCGACGATGTGGAAAAACATTCGACTGTAGGATTCAAAGCGGAGAACGACGTTATTGTCCTGCTAGGCTCTGATTCGGCGTGGGACACAACCGATGGGCTGGCCGGGAGCGAATACCTGGAGTTCGTACATGGCAGGGTTGAAGGGCAACCTGCGCTTGATCTTGACCTCGAGGTCCGTGTACAGACCGTGTGCCGAGATGCGGTGAGGGCCGGGCTCGTCGCGTCGGCGCACGACCTGTCGGATGGTGGAATGGCCACTGCGCTTGCCGAGTGCGCAATAATCGGAAACATTGGCGCTTCAGTAACGGAATCACCGGATGCGGGAGGGCGCTGGGACGCCGCGATGTTCGGCGAAGCGCAGTCGCGGATACTGCTCAGTGTGTCGCCTGATAATTTGGACCGGATTAAGGCCCTAGCACATGATCACGACGTACCATTGGCCGTAATCGGTCTGGTCGGTGGCGATGCACTGTCGTTTGGCGATAATTGCTCGGTCTTACTGAGTGATGCTTCCGATGCTTGGAAAAACGGTTTCAGCAGGGCGACATCTGATCGGGATTAGCTGGCTCACTCGGCCCGCTGGAGTTGGAAAGAACGCCAGCCGGGTCGACACCGGGGTATATTCTTGCCCGGCTGGTATAAAATCAACAATCAGACAAGTATTTTTAGAGATCTGCGCGAGTGCCAGTTGCACTCGCGTTTGTGTGTGTTACCGAACCGAAATGCCGACTTACGTTTACAAGTGTGCCGACGACGGCCATGTTTTCGACCTGATACAGGGCTTCAACGATAAGCCGGGTGCAGAGTGCCCGACGTGCGGTAGTGCGTCGACGCGCCAGATCACGGTGCCTACGGTCATTTACAAGGGATCGGGGTTTTACACCACCGATTACGGTTCGGGATCAAGTTCCAAAAACGGGAGTTCTTCGGATAGCAAATCCGACTCGGGGTCGGATTCTGAATCCGGATCGAGCTCAAGCTCCAAGTCCAAATCCAAGTCCAAGTCCGAATCATCCGACTCTTCGTCTGCCAGCAAGTCGTCAGGCACCGACAGCAGCGAGGGCGGACATTCTCACGGCGGTTCCTCCCACTCTCATGGTGCCGGCAGTCACACTCATTAACGTCGATTCCTGTAGCCACAGGCCGGGTCTGGACACGACATGCGCGCCGTAATCCAGCGGGTCAACCGGGCTTCGGTGACAGTCGACGGCATCGTTGTCGGTGAGATTGGACAGGGACTCTGCCTCCTGATTGGCATTACGCACCAGGATTCCGATGACGACCTTCAGTACCTGGTCGAAAAGACACTGAACATGAGGATTTTCCCCCCGGAAGCCCCCCAGGTGGGCGACTCGGGGTTTGACCGATCGGTCCGGGATATTGGTGGCGGGCTGCTACTGGTCAGCCAGTTCACTCTCTACGCATCGACCCGAAGGGGCCGCCGACCCGGATTCACTGATGCAGCTCGACCCGAGATGGCGGGACCCATGTTCGAGCAGCTTGTGGAAGCGTTCAGGTTCAGCGGGTTACCGGTTGCAACAGGTGAATTCGGGGCGCCAATGAATGTGGAGATCGAGAACGCTGGTCCGGTTACGATCGTTTTAGATTCAGCCGAACGCAACACGCCACGGAGGAGTTGAGTGGAGAGGTCCATCGGGGTCACATGACCGCCATTAGGTCTAGCTGCCGCGATTCTGGGGCGGATTTCACCAGTCTTAGTGGGGCGACCAGCTTGCGATAGTCCCCCGGCCGATGCTGACCGGATCTTCCACACCTGTTGCGTCGAGCACCCATACCTGCGAATCGAAAACCTCCGGCAGTTCGGCCGCGCCACCGGGCTGAAGTACGGTTACGACTTCGAGGATTGCACCGGTTACCACAAGTTGTGAGCTATCCGGCGACCAGATGCGGTACGATTCTGTGTACTGGTCGAAGAACACTTGCACGAACAGGAATTCATCCAAAAGGACCTGGGTCACGAGCGGGGTTACTCCGCCAGTTTCAACGTCGAGCACCGACCACCTGTGGGCAAGGTCGATATCGGGGGAGTCTTCAACAATCGCCAACTTCGAGCTGTCTGGCGACCACCAGAACGCCCTGATATCGCCCTCGTAAATGATCTTCTCGCCGGACTCCTGGGGAGAGTAGAGGGACAGGGTTTTGAATGCTGCGCCGGAGGATCGAGCGATAGCCAGTTGTTTACCGTCAGGCGACCATCCCAGCCCAACCCGGATGCCCGCATCCGCAATAATTTCGCCGTTATCAAGATCGCTCTTCTGTGTAAGCACGACCGAGATATTGCCGCCAAGCGATTCAATATGCGCAAATGACTGGCTATCGGGCGACCAGGCAGGCGAGTTGAACGAGATCGATCCGTTGCCAATAGCGACTGGAAATCCACTGGTTGATCCGGTGACCGAGATCAGGTGCAGGGCTTCCGCCTGGTGGATCAGTATCGCCGTGCCGTCTGGCGCCCAGTTGACGTAGAGCGGGGCACCGAGCGCAATGCCTTTTGGTATCTCACCGGAATACGAGCCGAGGAGGATGGTGCCGATTCCAAATTCTCCGATGGTCGTCAGCGCGATCCTTTCCCCATTCGGTGACCATGCCGAGAAATGGGGTACTCCCAGGCCTACGCCGCTCTGGGAGGTATCGTCGACGGCTATCGTGACTAATCGGGCCGTTGCCGTCAGCTTCGGCCCTGTGGAGCGCGCTCTGGACAACTGAATTTTCAACTATTAGAAACGACGAAAACACCAGACCGCCACCGTCCGGGGACCAGACCGGGAATGTGTAGTGGAATTCCCCGGACAGGAGCGAACTGCGGGCGACTGTTGCAAGTTCGGCACCATCGGGGTTTACCGTATTGACAGAACCCCGACCATCGGAGAACGCTATTCTGTCGACATCGCCTATGGCGATTGCCCGTGGTGGTGGAGGGTTAGGGGTAGCCGCTGGAACGGGGGTCGGTTCCAAGGTCGTACCGCCGTTCGAATCTCCACTGGCGGTATCTGCTTCACTAACCGGCCTGGCGTCGGTCGCGAGATCGGGTTGCTCCGCGCCCGGGGTGGCAGCCGGCGATGGTGGCCTCTACTATTTGCTGTCCGCGTGCCGCGGCGGTCAACCGGTCCATCTCCGGCCTAAACGCTACCCACGTCGCGGTCGCGTCGGCGGACGAGAAAGTCCCACCGCCTTTTCAGCGCTCGACCCGGTGCACGACACGATCACCATGGCACCGATTACGCCAGGCACCAGTACCAGTAATTTTGGGCGAATCGAAAGCAATGGATATCGGTTCAGGAGCAAGTATTTTTTGGAACGGTGCACATGCGTTACTACGTGGCGACACTATATTCGGGTCTACCCGCGAGTACATCGGTCCGCTCGTACTTTGACCCGGGGTTGTGGTCAGGCGTTTTTCGATTCGAAATCGAGTGAAATGTCCATCGCTCGCGGTGAATGGGTCAGTGCCCCGACCGAGATAATATCCACGCCGCTGTTCGCAACGTCGGCAACATTTTCAAGCGTTATTCCACCGGACGCTTCAACGGTGGATCCGGCACCAATCTGATCGACAGCGATCCGCATGTCGTGTGGCGACATGTTGTCGAGCATCACGATATCGGCCCCTGCTGACGACGCGGCAACGGCCGCTTCGACCGACTCGACCTCGACTTCTATCTTGATGGTGTGAGGTGCGCGTCTCCTGGCGCGTTTGATCGCCTGTGACAGGCTAATGCCCTCGCCCTGCAACGCAGCGAGGTGATTGTCCTTGATGAGCACACCATCGGTCAGGTTCATCCGATGGTTGCGCCCGCCTCCGATGGAGACTGCGTATTTGTCGAGCAGCCGCAACCCGGGAGCTGTTTTTCGTGTGTCGGTTATCGACGCGGTGGTGCCTTCGACAACCTCTACATACTGTCTCGTCAGTGTCGCTATTCCGCTCATTCTCTGCAAAAAGTTCAGTGCGGTCCGTTCTGCAGTGAGAATTGAAGCCATTGAACCTGAGATCGTGGCGACGGCTTCTCCACCCTCAACGCGGTCGCCGTCGAGGAGTCTCTGAACGAATACCAACTCCGGATCGACGCGCCGAAACACGGCTGCGGCAACTTCGAGTCCCGCAAGGACGCCGGCTTCTTTTGGCACCAGTGTGGCGCGGGTCTGGAGGTGGGAGGGGATCAGTGCAGATGTTGTGACATCGGCCCCGGCTGAATCTTCTGCCAGCGCACGGTCGATGGTGGCATCGAGTTCACCGCGATTTGGAAGCATGCGTGTTCTTTCGACTGTGCCGTCTATGGCGTGACTGACTTCTGCCTACAGTAGCGGAGATTCGAAGGGAAATAGCCTGGAGCCCTGAATAGCCGGGGTGACGCTAGCCTGCGACTTCGAGCATTCGTTCGAGCGCAATCAGAGCGTTGCGCCGTGTCTCAGGTTCGACCTCAATACGATTTATCGCAAGTCCGGACATGATGCCTTCGAGGACCCAGAGCAGATAGGCGGGATGAATGCGGTACATTGTCGAGCACGGGCAGACGACGGGGTCGAGACAGAAAATGTCTTTATCGGGATTGTTGGCGGCGAGTCTGCGCACCATGCTGATCTCAGTGCCGATTCCCCAGGAACTACCTGCCGGAGCAGTAGCAACCGTTTGCAGAATAAATTCTGTCGAGCCGAACATATCAGCAGCTGCAACTACTTCCTGCGTGCATTCGGGGTGAACGATGATGTTGGTCTCCCGGTTGCGCTCCCGGGCGGCATCGATCTGGGCAACGGTGAACCGAGTGTGGACCGAGCAGTGGCCCTGCCAGAGCAGGACCGTCACTCGCTTGATCTCGGCTTCAGAGAGGCCACCCATCGGCAGGTGGGGGTTCCACACGGCCATGTCGTCGGCGGGTATCCCCACGGCAATACCGGTGTTGCGGCCAAGGTGCTGGTCGGGGAGGAACAGGATCTTGTCGCCCCGTTCCAGCGCCCAATCGAATGCCTTATCGGCGTTGGACGATGTGCATACCAGGCCACCGTTTTTGCCGCAGTGGGCCTTGATTGCCGCGGCTGAATTCATATATGTGATCGGAACTACACGTTCGGTTGTGCCGAGGACAGATTCGAGTTCATCCCAGCAATCCAGGAGGTCTGTTGGCTTTGCCATGTCGGCCATCGAACACCCGGCAGCCATATTCGGGAGCAACACGTTCTGGTCGGGAGATGTGAGGATGTCGGCGGTCTCGGCCATAAAATGGACGCCGCAGAAGATGATCCACTTGGCGTCTTTTGCAGCGGCGGCCATCTTTGAAAGCTTGTACGAATCGCCTGTAAAGTCGGCGTACTCGATTACATCGTCACGCTGGTAATGGTGGCCGAGCAAAACGGCTTTTTCGCCGATTTCGTTGCGGGCAAATGCGATGCCTTCAGAAATTTCCTCGGGGGTGAGTTTCAAGTAACGGGTCGGAACTTTCTGCCAGCGCACACCGGCCGAGAACTCTTCTTCGAGTGTTTTTGTCCGAAGATTTCCGTCAGTCTGGCAAAACGCCGACTGTTCCAACTCGGTAATCGGAATGATGGTCTGCTTCGTGAATGCAGTGGTCATGCGACCGGAACCTTTTCCTTGTTTACTCGATGTGAGTTATTTCCATCGTCTGCATAACTGAACGGGGCCAGGTACGCTTCGAGCGACCAGGGCGAACTGGAAGTGATCTCAACCAGCATAGTCTGCCCCGGTTCCAGACTCTGTGAGTTCTGTGTGTCTATATAAACAAGTTTATCGCCGCGTGTACGCCCGTGCAGTCTACTCCGTTTACGCCCCTCTATAAGTACTTCGAACGCACGTCCGACCAGCTTTGCGTTTTTTACGATCTGAATCTTTTGCTGAACTTCGTCGATCGCGACCAGGCGTGCTTTCTTTATCGAACGATCGACGGTATCGGGCATATTCCTTGAAGCATATGTACCTTCTCTGTTCGAGTATGCGGCAACGTGCACCTTGTCGAATTCGACCGCGCGCAAGACGTCGAGCGACCGTTCAAACTGGTTATCGGTCTCACCCGAGAAGCCAACGATAAGGTCCGTCGTCAGGTTGACACCCGGGATCGTCTCCTTCACCTGTGAGATTTTTTCAAGGTACTGGCCGATCGTGTATCCGCGACGCATGTTCACCAAAAGTGCATCGTCACCTGCCTGGAACGGCAGGTTGATGTTTTCGCAAACTTTGGGCAGATCCCGCACGGCTTCGAGGATTCTGACCGACATATCGTTCGGGTGTGAGGTCAGGAATCGGATTCGCTCAAGGCCGCTGATTTCATGCACCTGTTCGAGCAGGTCGGCAAGATCGAGCCTCGGTCGAATATCGTGGCCGTACGAATCGACGTTCTGCCCGAGGAGTGTGATGTCTTTCACCCCGCGATCAACCATCACCGTAATTTCGTGGACTATTTCTGGTGCCGGGCGGCTGATTTCCCTTCCCCGTCGATACGGGATTATGCAGAAGGTGCAGAACTTGTCGCAGCCGTGAACGATTGGAACGAATGATGCGACATGGGGGTTTAGCGGTACCGCCCCACTGAGACAGCCTTCAGGATCGAGGCCGTGCCGGATGCCTGCAGATTCGAGGATTGGTGCGAATTGCTGTGGACGCGCCCAGATGTCGACCTGAGGAAACCGCCGTCTGAGTTCCGACTGATCGGGTCCGACCATGCAGCCCATAACTGCGACCATTGGCCCAAGTTGTGCGGGTGACTGCCGCTTTATCTTTGCGAGGCGACCGAGCATCCCGGTTGCGGTGTCTTCGGCCGATTGTCTGACGACGCAGGTGTTCAGCACGACAACGTCGGCCTTTGCCGGGTCATCGGATGAGTCGAAGCCCATCTGTTCAAATCCGCTGGACAAGCGTTCAGAGTCAGATGTGTTCATCTGGCAGCCGACGGTCCAAACGTGATAACTGGGCAATTCGTATCGGTGTTGCTTGAACCGCGGAGCCCGGTCGTGTCAGTTCGACGGGCTTGCGGTGGTTCAAGTTTGTGAATGATTTAACAGGCGGTCAGTTATCAAGGATATCGCGCCCGGCGGCATTACACCATAAATCGAAGTGGCAGTAGCGCGCAGAGTTGCCTTGGTCGTTATCATTTACCGTCGATTTGGATCATCAACGATGGTGCCTTCGAAGTGCAGTGAATTTCGAATGAATCAACGCACGGCCGTCGGAATGTAAGCGAAATCAATTATTAAGTAACCGAGCGAAATAACAGTTGTCCGAGCGAGAGAAAAATTCCCTGAAAGTAGGTCTTATCGGTTGTGGATCAATGGGCTCCGAGCTAGCCCGGGCTGTTCAACGAGGAGAAGGCGGACCGACGAAGATCATCGGGTTGTTCGACGAATACGCCCCCGGCCGCAATGCACTTGCGGAGGAACTCGGTCGCAATCAGGAACCGGCACCTGTTGAGGCGGACACCGTTGCGGAGCTGATCGGTCTTACCGGCATGCAGTTGATCGTCGAGTGCGCCTCACAGGCGGCGGTGACGGCCCATGCCGAGGCTGTGCTAACTGCGGGTAAATCAATGCTGGTGATGAGTTCGGGCGCTCTGGTTTCGGCCGATTTCATGCGGAAAGTGATGAGCGCCGCCGAGGCGTCGGGCGCCTCCATATATGTGCCATCTGGAGCGGTTGGCGGAATCGACGCGCTGCGGGCGTCGAAGGCTCTGCTTGAAGAGGTGACGATCGTCTCGACCAAGAAACCGATTGCGCTGAGTGGAGCGCCGGGTTTTGCCAAATGGGAGAATGTCGATATCACCGAGCCGACTGTGATCTTCGAGGGATCGGCAGCCGAGGCGGTTGGATTGTTTCCTGCGAACGTAAACGTGGCGGCCACCGTGAGCATGGCGGGTATGGGCCCGGACGCTACCGGTGTAAAAATCGTCGCCGATCCCGATTCGCCGGGCAACGTCCACGAAATCCACGCGGTAGGTCGTGCCGGCAAGTTTTCTTTCCGGTTTGAGAACATTCCCCACGAGACCAACCCGAAGACGAGTTTTCTCGCGGTGCTTGCAGCTATAGAGACGCTGCGTTCGATCAGTGAGCCGGGTATCAGGATCGGCACGTAAGCCTGGAGCGTCGGCTACGGGTGACGGACTGCTCGGCCGGGCTCTGAACCCATCGTGGAACGCCAGGGGCGATATTGAGGCGGTTCGAACCGCCGCGGTCGAACGTAACTGGTATGGCGGAGGGTGCGGGATTCGAACCCGCGAGGGGGCTCAACACCCCCAACCCGCTTAGCAGGCGGGCGCACTAGGCCACTATGCGAACCCTCCGCGGAGTTACGTACCAGTGCGCGCATCTTCAATATAGCTTCACACCCCGGGCACGGCAAAGCAGTTCGGCGTGTAGATGGTGCGTAATTTTCCGGGAATGCGTTACTTGATCAGGCGGCGTCTGAGCAGGTAAATCGCCGCGGGCCACATGATCGCCGTGAGTAACACGATGTAGATCGCGGCCCACAGGTGGGTAATGTCAAAGCTTCCCAGCGCAAAGCCGCGGGCGACGTGGACACCGGCTGTTAGCGGCATCGCCCAGGCGATCGGCTCTACCCAGTCGGGGAGAATCGAGATCGGGAAGAACGCACCCGAAAAGAAGTAGAGCGGCGTTGCAACGAGCGTGAAGACGAGCGTCAGGAAGGTTGTGTGCGGTGCTACGGCCGCAAACAGAAAACCCATCGTCCCGAACATTGCTCCGACCATCACGGCGGGGATCAGTATTCCAATTGCCGACCAGCCGCTCAGCCACCCGAGAATTGCCGCGAACACCGCTACTCCGATCGTGGTCATCATGGCGCGTGTCACGGCCCACAGGATGTCGCCGAGTGTGATTTCAGTAACCGTAATCGGGGTGGTCAGGGCGGTTTCGTAAACGTCGTTGTCGATGCGGTTGTAGGCGTTCCACGACGTTTCGAACAGCGCGTGAAACATTGCTGAACCCATGATCAGGCCCGGGGTTACGAACTCGGCGTAGCTGTCGGCGCCCTCAACTTCGGTGACGAGTTTGCCGATGCCCAATCCCACAGCCACGAGTACTACGACGGGTTCGATGATTACCCATGTGATGACGAATTTCCAGTAGCGCAGAAACGAGACGGCGTGGCGCAACCAGATTCCACTGACGCTTCTCCTCCTGATACCGGGAGTTGGTATGGAAATGTTCACTATCCGTCCCTCAATTCCCGGCCTGTAATCGCCAGGAACACGTCTTCAAGGTTGCCTGCGCGGTACGAGGTGCGTACACCTTCCTCCCCCGCGAGACCTGAGAGATCGGGGCGATCGCCGTTCGCACCGGTGACGCTCACGAGAGCACCGACTTCACGGAACGTGATGTTTCGCCCGGTCAGGTATTCGCGAACATTTCGGAGTGCGGCCGGGGCAACCCTGAGTTGTGCGACTTCCGGCGGGGCGTGGCGTTCGATCATCTGGTCAGGTGTGCCTTCATCGAGGATTTTCCCGTGATCCATGATAGATAGCCGGTCGCACAGGATCGTCGCTTCCTCCATGTAGTGGGTCGAAAGCAGCACGGTCACCCCCGCGTCTTTCAGCTCGGCCAGCTCTTCCCACACCCGGTTGCGGCTCTGCGGGTCGAGTCCGGTCGTTGGTTCGTCCATCACAATCACGCTCGGGCTGGTCATCATTGAGCGGGCGATTGCCAGTCGGCGCTTCATTCCACCAGAAAGTTCATAGACGTTTGCCTTTGAGCGGTCGCGCAGACCGAAGAATTCGAGCACCTCGTGCGCCCGCTCCTTTGCCCTGGCCCGGGACAGCCCGGCGAGGAAGCCGTAAAGAAAAAGGTTCTGGAATACCGTCAACCCGCTGTCGAGCCCGTCATGCTGGGTAACGACTCCCATCAATTCCCGTACCGCGCGGTTGTCTTTGATCACGTTGATTCCGGCGACCGCGATAGTTCCGGACGTTGCCGGGGACAGGCCGACCAGCATCCGCATGGTCGTGGTCTTACCGGCCCCGTTCGGGCCGAGCAGGCCGTAGATTTCGCCGGGATCGACCGAGAACGTGATGCCATCGACGGCGGCGATATCGCCGTAGTCCTTGTGGAGGTCTTCAACCTCGATGACGGTGCCGCTGGCGTTGTGCGCTGCGCGGTTTCTCAATTTCTGCGGTTCGGTCAATTTCAATCTTTTCGGCGCAGTCGGTTCGCGGTTCGAACCTGGTATGGCAGATTTAAATAGCCCAAAAATTCCAGCTGCTGCTCAGTAGACCTCCGGTTACGCACCGGGAGTTTCGCCGATCCACACTTCCCCACCTTCGAAAAACTCTCGCTTCCAGATCGGAACGATCTCTTTCAGTCGGTCGACAAAATAGAGTGCCGCCTCGAACGCGGGCTTGCGGTGCGCTGAACCAACCGCCACCACCATGCTCGTCTGGCCAATATCGACGCGGCCCGTACGGTGGGCGATGGCTACCTTGCCAAGATCCCACCTGTTTCTCATTTCGCCGATGATCTCGACGATCTTGTTCTCGGCCATCGGCTGGTAGGCCTGGTACTCGAGGTGAAGAACTGTGCGACCTTCGTTGTGATCTCTTGTCACGCCGAGGAACGTTACTACTGCCCCGTCGACTCCGGTAGTAACAAAATCTGTTAGTGGCTCAGGGTCGAGCACATCAGCGGTTACGAATACCCAGTCGAGTCCGGTCTTTATCTCATCCGAGCCGCCGCTGACCGGTGGGATGAGGGCCAGCTCGTCGCCAGGTGCCACAGGTTGGTCGCCTTCGACGTATTCGCCGTTCAGCGCAAGCATGATGCTGGTTCCCGGTTCGGGGTCGCTCGGGGCGGCGTTGCGGCCCGCCAGGACTGCGTCGTCAACCGTCATGCCGTCGATGACGGCGACGTTCACTGACCGCGTACCCGCCCTATCGCGCAGCGCTGCGAAAAACAGAACGGTCAATCGGTTTGCTGAGGCTGGTGGCACTGGAGTTTGCGGTTCGCGTTGAGTCACGGTGTCATTAAATAGCGGTGTCGTCTAAAAATGAAGGATGTCGGCGAATCCCCATACCACTCGATAACGGTTGAGCTCTATTGAAAGGGGTATATCTTCAGGTTACCGCTGAACCTGATCAATGGGTGGCCAGCGGTGTCACCAGAAGTGGGTACGGTCGAGGACGGGTGAAGTGGGTCACATGCTGACCCGGTCGATCGTGTGGATCGGATTTCAAATAACTTTGACTCGCCCGTTCGTGGGCAATACAATTTTAGGTCGTAATTGTTGGATACCGGCACCTAGTCGGGTTTCGACTGGTCCAGTTAATTTTCCGCCGAGTAAATGATCGGCGCACGGAGTTATTTTCCGAATGGTTCGAATCCGTCTTAAACGAGTTGGTGCCAAAAAACACCCGTTCTATCGAATAGTAGTTGTCGACCAGCGCGCCGCCCGCGACGGTGCGTTTATCGAGCAAATTGGCACGTACGACCCCTTCCCGGACCCACCGGAAATCAAGATTGATGAAGAGAAGGTCGCCAAGTGGATGAAGAACGGCGCACAGCCGTCCGATTCGGTTGTCAGCCTGTTTCAAACGCAGGGCATTCTCCCGAAAGTCACCACTGTGGCCGCGGCGCCCGAAG
>Ga0207991_1000899_pt1 | contig 19225 bp, 21 predicted proteins | sample ETN07SmetaG_FD_185786 | JGI IMG/M metagenome (GOLD analysis project Ga0207991, IMG submission 185786) | Marine microbial and viral communities from oxygen minimum zone, Eastern Pacific Ocean - ETNP2014F14-07SV275 (SPAdes) (version 2) | ecosystem: Environmental > Aquatic > Marine > Oceanic ... | reverse complement strand
AAGGTCATACAGTCTCGTTATTTCTGGCTGGCGATGCCGTGCAATTGATGCGCGACGCTGTACTTGACAACCTAACAGGGCTGGGAACGGGAAAACTTCGTGAACACTATGATGCAATTATCAAAGGTAGCGGTAAATTCTATCTTTCATGGATGTCCAGTAAAGGCCGGGGCTTGACCGAAGCAGATTTGAAAGGCAAACCTGCTGTATTCTCGCCTCCCAATGTGCTCTTAAAGCTTTCGCTGGAACATGATCGAATGTTCACTTACTGACCCTTGAATTATCATTCAAGAATAGGATAAATTCATAAATGAAAATACTGCAACACGGAGATTTGGATCTCATTCTTAAACGCTTTGATGATCCGGATGAGATTCGCCATATGGAAAAAGGGACATTTGAACTGGTCACTATTGGCGGCATGACCATCGGCAGAGCCACATACGAACCGGGCTGGAAATGGTCGGAACATGTGGGTAAAGCCCTGGGAAAAACACACTGCGATGTGGAACATCTGGGGTTGGTTATTTCTGGATCAGCAACCGTGGCTTTTAAGGATGAGCCCGTTCAAACCGTCACACCGGGGACAATCTTTTATGTGCCAAAAAAAGTCCATGACAGTTGGGTTGTGGGCGATGAACCTTATGTGTCCATTCACTTTCTCGGCGCAGACCATTATGCTAAATAGTTTTGTGACGATTATTTTCCAATAATTCACTCCCACACTTAAACTAAATTCCGGAGTATGAGTCAGTTATTCTATCCCTTTGAGAAAGCCTTCATGGCGAAGTTGAGAATTAGCCCCCATTCTCAAGGATACTATCCTTGCTAAACAAGGAAAATACATGAAGGTAATTCCGTTGCTAATGAAAGGAACTATCCGCGTTTTTCGCCAGGATTTTGATTTGGACCGGGAAATTCTCGTGTATTATATATCCCCTGGGGAAACCTGTATGATGTCCCTGGTTGCCAGTTTCGGCGACATGAAAAGCCAGGTGAATGCAGTGACTGAAACAGATTCTGAAATGTATATGATTCCCATTGAAAGGGTGCGTGAATGGCAGATCAAATATGACAGTTGGAATAGCTTTATCATTAATACATTCATGAACCGCTATACAGAATTACTGAATGCCATGAATGATTTGAGCTTTCAATCTGTTGAAGTACGGTTGACCCATTATTTGTCCCATTACAGAAAACGGACAAATGCTTCTACCCTGCGCATCACCCATCAAGGGTTGGCCAATGAACTGGGTACAGCACGAGTGGTAATTTCCCGAATCTTGAAAAAGATGGAAAAAGACGGTCTCGTGGAATTGAACCGGGGGATGATAAATATTCTGTCTTCTACCCTTGCGAAGGTTTGATGAGCTATTAACTATTTTTCCCATAAACCGTTAAAACGGTTATAGTCTCACTGTCATTTTCTAACCCACGACTAAAGTCGTAGGTAATTTTTGTAGCTCATATCTAATCATTTTAGAGCTCATTTTTATTGGATATTGAGCTACATTTACATTATATTTGAGCTACAATAGATTAATCAGAACAATGGTTTTAGATCAAAAGAAAAAATTTATCCTTGAATTTGTGAGGGGAAACCCATCTCTTTCGTCCAAAGAAATTCATGACGGAAGGGACTGGGGCGTGTCCTACGCAACTTTTAAGCGTTATCTCACTCAACTCATTTCAGAAAATCTCATTTTAGCGATTGGGCAAGGCCGTGGACGAAAATATGTGATTTCACCGGCGTATGAATTATTCAACCCTTTGGATATTCTATCCTATTTTGAAAAAGAAACGGATGAACGTGAAATTAAATCCAAATTTGACTTTGATTTGATCGGAGATGTACTGGCAAATATTGAAATTTTTAATAAAGATGAAATAGACCATTTAAACAACATTCATCAACAATTCCAAAAAAATATTTCAACCCTTTCAAAATCTGCTTACCAAAAAGAACTAGAAAGACTGGCCATTGATTTGAGTTGGAAATCATCCCAGATTGAAGGTAATACCTATTCCCTGCTTGAAACCGAACGATTGCTAAAAGAAAAAGAAACAGCCAAGGGTAAATCCAAAGATGAAGCCACTATGTTACTAAACCATAAGGCGGCTATTGATTTCATCGTTGAAAATCCCACCTACGTTGAACCCCTTTCGATCTCATCGATTGAGGATATTCACAGTATTTTGGTTCAGGACCTAAATATTGATCGCAATATTCGTAAACGGCGCGTGGGGATTTCAGGGACCAATTACATTCCTTTGGATAATCAATTTCAAATCAAAGAAGCATTGCAGGATATGTGTGCACTGGTGAATGGCCGTGAAAACATCTTTGAAAAAGCGCTGCTGTTACTGATCTTGGTTTCCTATATCCAGCCATTTTTAGATGGAAATAAACGAACGGCCCGAATCATAAGTAATGCGATTTTTATACACAATCAATATTGCCCAATATCTTTCCGGACCATTGATTCAGTAGAGTATAAAAAAGCAATTTTGGTTTTTTATGAACAACATAATATCACCGCTTTTAAAGACATATTCATGAACCAGTATGAGTTTGCGGTGAATACATATTTTTAAAAATTAGGAATCGTAAGCGGCCAAGCCATTCAAAATACTGTTTTTATTTTTTTTTAAATATTTTATATTGGACTATCCCATTATAGAAGAACTAAACCATAAGGAGAATAAAATGAACCTAAATACATTATTTAAAATTAATACGGTGGTGGCAGGGCTGTTTGGCATTGGATTCGTCATTGCACCCATTGCAGTCATGACACCTTATGGTATCTCACAGGATGGCATGGAAGCGTCTGTAAATATGGCCAGATGGTTTGGCTCTGCCAATATTATAATTGCACTCATCACCTGGTTTTTGAGCAATGCACCTGATTCCGATGCAAAAACGGCGGCGGCAAAAGGAATGAGTATTGGGTTTGGCATTGGCGCTGCGGTCAGTATCCTCAATCAATTGTCAGGCGAGATTGGCCCCCTTGGTTGGTCAACTGTTGCCATTTTTGCGATTTTTCAACTGGCGTATGGCAAATTTGGTTATTTAAATAACCAAAATTAATGGTGAGATAATCTGCCAGTTGGCGGATCGTCTGTACTTACAATTTAATTACGAATCGTAAGCGGCAATTCCTGTTTCAGCTTGCCCAATAATCAAAGTATGCATTTCGTGGGTGCCTTCGTAAGTATAGACCGATTCAATATTGGCCATGTGGCGCATAATTGGATAATCTTCTGTAATTCCGTTTGCCCCAAGAATGCCACGTGAAATACTAGCAATGTCTCGGGCTAACTCACAATTGTTCCGCTTTGCCATAGACACTTGTTGAAAAGTCATTTTGCCTTCATCTTTCAATCGTCCCAATCTATAAACCAATAATTGCGCTTCGGTGATTCGTGTCACCATATCCGCTAATTTTTTCTGTGTCAGTTGATATCCGCCGATAGGCTTGGAAAATTGTTTCCGCTCTTTCGAATATTCCAATGCGGTATTGTAGCAATCCACCGCACACCCAACCATTCCCCAAGAAATGCCGTAGCGCGCTTGAGTGAGACACCCCAACGGCCCTTTCAGTCCTTCAACGTTGGGAAGCCGTGCCGAATCAGACACTTTTACATTCACCATAGAAAGTTCTGATGTAATTGAAGCGCGTAAGCTCAATTTCCCATGGATGTCGCTGGATGTGAATCCGTACATACCCTTTTCTAATAAAAATCCACGAACGATACCTTCTTCATCTCTTGCCCAAACCACAGACACATCGGCTAATGAACCATTCGTAATCCACATTTTATTGCCATTGATGATCCATCCATCCCCATCTTTTTTGCAGCGTGTCGTCATTCCACCGGGATTCGAACCGAAGTTTGGTTCGGTGAGTCCGAAACAACCAATCAAAGTTCCAGCGCCCAAACCGGGAAGCCATTTAGCTTTTTGTTCATCCGAACCATAGGCGTGGATAGGATACATGACCAAAGCGCCCTGCACACTGGCAAAAGATCGCAGACCAGAATCGCCTCGTTCCAATTCGTGTAAAATTAAACCATACGCCACATTACTTACGCCAGCGCCACCGGATTCTTCTGGCAATGATGAACCCATGAAACCCATTTCGCCCAACTTTGGAACAAGATCCATGGGGAATGTTGAATTTTCATAATGCTCATTGATAACGGGCATGAATTCAGTTTGAACAAAATCATATGCAGTCTTTTGGATTAGCAATTCTTCTTCGGTGAGAAGGTCGGTTATATTGTAAAAATCGGGGCCTAATTCTTTCATAAAATTCCTATAAATTTTGAAATTGAAATTACAATTTTATTTCTTGTGATTTAGTAAGAGAAATAAGTTCATTATCGTCCCAGTTCAATTTATCGGGATGAAATTTTATTTCGATTAAAAGACAATCTAATTCTTTGGGTGATACACTTATTCCCAAATGATTCAATCGATTCTTAAGCGCAGATTTCCCCGTGAATTTATCAATCACAAAATGACGTTTTCGTTTTAATGATTCCGGTGAAATAGCCTCATAAGATTTTGGTTCTATTACCACCGCTTTCACGTGGAGACCCGCTTTATGGGTGAAAGCATTTTTGCCTACAATGGGTTGGTTGACATTTGAATCCAATTTTGTAAATGAATCAACCATCTTAGTCAATTCTGGAATCATCCCCAAATCCCATTTGCCATTTATTTTATATAGATTTGTTAATGCAGCAACGATTTCAGCCAAGGGTGGAAGCCCACACCGTTCACCCAATCCATTCACAGCTACATCCACACATTGGGCACCCGCTTCGAGAGCAGATAATGCATTGGCGGTTGCCATTCCGAAATCGTTATGGCAATGAACGTGAACAGGGATATCTAATTCAGCAACGAGTCTGCTCACAAGAATTTTTGTTTTTGTGGGTGTCAAACATCCCACCGTATCTGCCAGGCTAAATCGATCAGCTCCAGAATTTTGGACTAATTGTCCAACTTGAATAAGATAATCTAAATCGGTACGGCTGGCATCTTCTGCTGTGAATCGGAGCTTAAGACCTTTGTCCTTCCCATATTCCACAGCGGATTGGATGCGTTTTAACGCTTCTGATTTTGTCACATTAAATTTATGTTTTAGACTCAACGGAGATGTTCCAAAAAAAATGCCCATCCATTCAACGCCGATAGCTACAACATCATTGATATCTGATTTTGATGCCCGGCCATGAGCCATTTTTTTCGCATTTAAACTAAGATCATTTAATGCTTCTACCGCTTCATAGACATCCGGAGAAACAGCTGGATGACCCAACTCAATAAAATCAACCCCAAAAATATCCAATTGCTTAGCCAGTGTAATCTTTTGTTTGACAGTAAAAGAGACACCCGGAGTTTGTTCACCCTCTCGAAGGGTTGAATCTAATATTTCTAATTTTTGGCGAATTAACATACCAATTTCCGTTGCGCTTCCATTCCCATAGAAATTAGAAATGGATCCTTTATCTGATATTTTGAGAATGCATTTTTTGAATCAACATCCAACCAATTATTTTGAATCATAATTTGTCCAATGGAACCGCCCAAGGTATTTCCCGGGCCCAACAATACCAATTTATCCGGACAAAATTCTTTTAATGCGACTTTGACTGACGTGGAAAAATCATAAGTATTTGTCACCTGATCTCCCAATGTGTATTGGTGTAACATATTTGTATCTGTGGAAAAAGGTGACCAAATTTTCCCTCGGCCGTCAACCAATGGGATCGATGGTTTCTGGAACAAAGTTGGCGATATTAGTCCAAGCGCATTTCGCGAAACAGATTTCAATAAAGGTGTATGAAAAGCCGCATGAAACGGCAACTGAAAAGGATATTTGTCATCAGTTGGTAATGATTTCAATAAAGAATCCAATGAATCCTGCTTGCCACCAATAACTAAATATCCACCCAAAAATATGGACACATGTGCGCCAGATTTTTCAACTTCAAATAAAACCATTTCTTTTTTGGCTTCATCCACTTGCCAATATTGGTCCACAATGGGATAAATTATTTGCCCACCGATGATACCACCTTTCATCATGGATCCCATGGTATGAATTAAATGATATGCATTTTCATAAGTTAACGCACCTCCCAAAGCTAAGGCAATGTACCAACCCATGGAATTCCCGGTAATGGCAACAATCTCGTATTTAGATTGATCAATCGACAAAAAATCTGATAAGCTACATGCATAAATAAGCGGTGATGCATTTTCCCCCGTCATGTGGATTTTTGCTTTAAACGGTGCAGAATCCAATTCTGTGAGTGTGGGTAACCCGGCAGTTTTACGTTGCTCATCCATCCAATCTATTTGAGACTGTGCCGAAATACCATTAGCTTCGAGATAAGCACTGGTTTCGCGGGTATAAGTTCCCCGCCCAGGGCAAATGACAACGATACGTTCTTTATTTTTCACTTTTTTAAACCGCTGAAGCGGTTTCCCTTTTATCATACTTTCTACACACCCCAATGAATTGGGGCGCTCGAAATCTAATTTTCATAGATGACTCTAATTTCAATTTCTGGATTACCCTAAAAAAACCAAACCGTGAACACCCGAATTCATTCGGGTGTGAATAATCGCTCTCAACTCTTATAACGACTTCAGTCGTTTTACTCAACATCCAATCCATACTTTTTCAACCAGTCGTTATACTCATCCATGAAAGAATTCCTTTTATGGTGTTGATCCTGATTTCGAATATAATTTGAAACTATTTTAAGCTGTGATGCACTAACCGAAAATGCACCGTAACCCCTTTGCCATCTGAATTTCTCTTGGACCAATCCATTCTCATTTATCCACCTTGACGATTCACCTTTTAAACTTTTGGCAATCATTGCTATAGACAAATCTGCTGGCATAGTAATTAATAAATGTAAATGTTCAGGTTGGATATTTATTTCCTGAATTAATATTCCATTTTCTTTTCCATGTTCAATTAAATGGGTTTTCAACTGCTTTTTAAATTCCTTATTTAAATTTGGTTTACGGCTATGGGTAGACCAAACCAGATGAACAAATATTTTGACTTTTGAATGGATTGCCATCAGATTATAAAACCAATGAAACGGCTCTCCTTCATTCGCGTCTTAAACACCCTAATAAAATAGGAAAATTGAATTCTATTTTGATTCTTACCCATTCATCAACTCCAAAGCATTCTGGATAATGGATTCTTTACTGGGGAGCGTAGCCGTCGATGCAACACCGAGAGAAATAAAACTGTCCTCCGCCGCATGGAGATTAATATTCAATGGTTTTTTGGATTGACTGACCAATTGTGTAAAAAGCCCTTCTCCATGACAACCGGTTCGGCGGCATTCATCAACAATAAGCACATTGTTGCACGTTCCGATTGCTTTTAATAAATGGGGAATATCGATTTCTGAAAGCCATCGTAAATCGATGACTTTAATTTTTTTCTTTAATTTTTTCTCAATTTCTTTTTGGGCTTGAAGCGAAAAATATAATCCATTTCCATAGGTGATTATGGTGAGACTCTTTCCATTTCCATATAGACCAAATTCACCCAATGGAATTTCTTCTTTTAATTCAGGATAATTAAAATTCCATTTCCCATCTTTGGGTTCGTAGAGATCTTTTGTCATATAAAGTGCAATTGGTTCTACAAAAACCACCACACGTCCATTTTCATATGCTTCCTTAACGGCAGTGCGAAACATCTTTACAGCATCTGCTCCATTTGAGGGAACGGCAAGAATTATCCCGGGTATATCCCGAAAAATAGTCAATGAATTATCATTGTGAAAATGTCCACCAAACCCTTTTTGATAGGCTAATCCGGGCACACGTAGAACCATTGGATTGGTGAATTGGCCATCAGAGAAAAATGGTAATGTAGCCAATTCTCCACGGAGTTGATCTTCTGCATTATGAAAATAAGCTAGGAATTGGATTTCCGGAATTGGAACGAATCCGTTATGGCCAAAACCAGCGCCAAACCCAATAATAGATGTTTCATCCAATGGACTGTTAAACACACGGCGCACACCATATTGTTTGTAAAGATCCGCCGTTACATGATAGACTCCACCCTTTTGCGCTACATCTTCTCCAAAAATCAATGTATTGGAATATTGCAACATAATATCGGATAAGGAATAATTGATTAATTTCGCCATATGTTGGGGTTGACCCATACGATCAAATTCTTTTCCAAAAAGATCTTTTCTTGCTTTTTGGGATGGAATCTTTGGCGCTTTCTGAATTGTATTATTAGCCGTGATGGATGCCATCACTCCGCGAGCAGTTTCAAGTTTTGGTCGAGTAGTCGCTGCATCAAAAACGTGATTTATTTGTTTTCGCGCCGATTCATAAATTGACTCAATATCATGGGAAGACAAACATTGATTTTCAATGAGAATTCGGGCCGAATGAAGCAGCGGATCATTGAATTCTGCGGCTTCAATATCAGGTATTGAAATATATCCCACTTCCACATCAGAGCCGGCATGCCCCATAAGCCGTACTGTTTTCATATGAAGAAAAATGGGGGAACGATTAATCCGGCAATCGTGTTCTGCTCGACGGGATTTGATAATGAGATCGATAAGATGTAAGCCGTCTGTTTGGATATAATCTAAACCGGGACGCATTGAAAAGTTGCTTTGAATCCAGTGATCATCCGTGGGAACGGAAATGCCTTTTCCATTGTCTTCACAAATAAAAATAATTGGAACATGACCACCCACATTTGTTACCCAACTGGCTGTATTAAAAGCGCTTAGAGCTGTTGAATGGTTAGCACTTGCATCGCCAAAACTGCAGATTACAATACTATCAGCTTCCAATTTCCTTTCTGAAATTTCCAAATCTTTAGCACGATCAATGGAAAAAGCTGTACCTACCGCTTTCGGTAAATGACTGGCAATAGTGCTGGTTTGTGGCGGAATATTTAGCACCTTGCTTCCCAATACTTTGTGCCGCCCGCCACTAATGGGATCTTCGGATGAAGCCATGAATGAGAGCGCCATATCATAAATCGGCGTGGATGCTGGGACTTGTTTAGATCGCTCAATGAAAAATGGTCCGCTGCGATAATGGAGAAATGCCATATCGGTGTAAGGGAAAACTTTTCCGAATACTGCATTCCCTTCATGGCCGGAACATCCAATTGTATAAAAACATTTTCCTTCATCTTTCAATAAGCGCGTTTTCAAATCCATATGACGACTTAAAACTTGGGATTCAAATATTGAAATTAATTCCGATGACCGGATATTAGTTTGGGACAATAAAAGCTTCGTCCGAGCTGATGGCAATTTCCCATCTTTCACAAATCTTGTGAAATTGGAATCGATAACTTCTGCTCTGTTGAAAATACTCATTATAAATGTGTTTAGGTGTTCATGAAAAAATGTGTGCAAGTGTTAAAGTGTGCGGGTGCTCATGTAAGATTTGAATTAACACCTGAACACATAAACACATAAACACCTGAACACTTATATCAATCCATGGTCGGCGAATGAATACACATCATTTCCGGCAATAATAATATGATCATGGACAGATACATCAATAGACATTAAAGCATCTTTTAATTTATTCGTAATGGAAAGGTCATCCTGACTCGGGTTGGGATTTCCACTGGGATGATTATGGACAAACACCAATGCGGCAGCATCATTTTCCAAAGCACGTTTCACCACTTCCCTAGGGTAAACGGCAGATGTGGATAAGGTACCTTGAAATAATTCTTCCATTTTGATTATTTGATTTCGCCCATTGAGATAAATGGCTAGAAAAACTTCTCTATTTTTATCTCGGAGTTCGTGTTGGAGATATTCTTTCACCTCATCAGCAGACCGAATAAAGTCTTTATTTATAATTTTATCAGCAAGATATCGACGAGAAACCGCTTGTGCAATTTTCAGTCCGAAAACATTATTATCTCCGATACCCTTGATCTTTTTCAAATCTGCTGGAGTCGCTTCCAAAACAGATTTTAGGGATTCGAATTTTTTTAGCGCATCTTTGGCGGATTGTTTACAGTCAGAACGTGGGGTACCTAAGGTTAACAAAAGTTCTATAATCTCATAATCGAGAAATCCATCCAAACCATTTTTCAGAAATTTTTCCCGGAGACGTTGACGGTGACCTTCATTACCTTTGGACGTATTCATATTAATTAAAGTACTTAAGAATTAAGGTGTTCGGTTGCCATTTCACTGAATATTAACACTTGAACACGCGAACATATTGGCACTTAATTATTTTTTAATGATAGAAGTTTTTCTCTGAATTCACGGAGTTCTCGAATATTCCCTGTTTCAATTTCACCGGAATCCCACTTGAGTTTGAAATCTTCAATGGTATCGGAACCGCCTTGCTTTTGATACAGCGGAAATAAATCTGCTTCTTCCCGCGGTTTGCCAGCATGAAGCGTGGCTGTGAGTTGATAAGCAATATCTTCGCCGATATCTTCAATCACACGGTTTGGCAAATTCTTTTCGAGTAAACTTTGTTCAACTCGAGAAAAACGCATCCCTTTTATCACATAATCCTGGTACGCTTCCCAAGCATATGGAGCCACTGCTTTAACCGATGCTGCCATAGCATCTGAAAAAACACGAATTTCATATTGAGCATGACTGTCAGAACGGAGACCAACAAAATGGAGCAGATTATGTAAATCATTTTTCCAATACCATTCTGTATAAAGATTTACGGGTAGTATTGATCTGGCCAATTCCCGCGCCACACCCGCTTCATTCAATTCTGAATATATTTCAAAAGACCGTTCGGATATTTCTTTAAAATAATCTTGAACTTTTTGCTTCAATTCCGCCGGGACTTCTCCCATCCTACCTTGCTTGTTTAGCGCGGACTGAAACTGGATATGTTCCGGATCGGGCATATAAAATTCATCTCGAGCTTCTGAATAACGCAATGAATATTCATTGATATTGGCAGTACGGTGACGAACCCATTGCCGCGCAACGAAAATAGGCATTTTACAATGGAATTTGAACTCCACCATTTCAAACGGAGTCGTATGGCGGTGGCGCATCAAATATCGAATCAAGCCACGATCTTGAGACGTTTTACTGGTCCCTTTTCCGTAACTCACTCGGGCTGCTTGTACAATGGCATCATCTCCACCCATGGAATCCACGAGCCGGACAAAGCCTTTATCTAAACATTTGATTGCATCTTCTGGTATTTGGTTCATTTTAATTTTCTAATTATATTTTTCGGTAAATCATTAAACCATCTCTAACGGGCAAAAGTAATTGTTCTAATCTAACATCATTATTAATGAGTTCTGCCGTTTCCCGTAAAGCTTTGGCATCATCAGTTTCCGGATTCAGTACAGTACCACTCCAAAGCATATTGTCAAAAATGGCAATTCCGCCTTTTTTCAAAAGTGTAGTCCCTTTTCGATAATATTCAGGATAACCCGTTTTATCTGCATCTACAAACATCATATCGAATGAGCCTGCTCTGAAATTTTCCAAGGATGCCAAAGCTGGACCTTGATGTACCGAAATTTTATGATTCACATCTGATTTTTCGAACCAGCCTTTGGCTGTTTGGATATGTTTTACCATTAATTCGCAGGAATGGATTTCACCATCTTCAGGCAATGCTTCCGCCATTTTTAATGTGGAATACCCTGTAAACATCCCGATTTCTAAAACGCGTTTCGCACCGGAAATTTTTATGAGCATTTGTAACAATCCGCCTACCAAAGCTCCACAAAGCATTTGGGGTATTTCTTCTTTTTCCCAAGTGGATTTTGATAATTCTATTAACAGTTCAGAATCTGTAATGGAATAATCCTTACAGTATTTTTCAATATCTTCAGAAACAAAATGCATTAGTTTTTCTCACTTAATTTTTAATAATCATCATCGTGAACACTTGAACACGTTAACACTCAAACACTTTTCAGAACTTGAAATGTTTTATCCACCGCATCTACATCCCCCGCGATAAGTCCTGGTTCGATGAGTGTTTTTTCCAAATTATATTCTCTCGGATTTCCATGGAGATCAATGAGTTTTCCCCCAGCTTCATTAATGATGCAATTTCCTGCGCAAATATCCCATTCATTCTTGGGGCGAAGTGATGCAAAAATGTCCGCCTTCCCAGCAGCAGTTATTCCCAGTTTGTAGGCTACAGATCCCACAGCGCGGAGTTCTCCAAAAGTGCCATCATACGGTTTCCACAGTCCCCGGCGTGTTTCAGATCGACTGTTCAAAATAACCATTTCGCCTACATTCTCTTTTGTGGAACACCGAATAAGTTCATCGTTTAAAAATGCACCTTCGCCTTTGGCGGCTATAAATGTTTCTTTTGTCACTGGATTATAGAGAACACCCACAATCGGAAATCCATTTTCAACCAAGGCAACACTCACTACAAAATTTGGGACGCCTTCAATGAATTCTTTGGTGCCATCTAATGGATCCACAACCCAAACACGATCTTTGTTTAACCGGTCTGGGGAGTCCACAGTCTCTTCAGAGAGCCATCCATAATCTGGACGATCAGCCAATAAGACTTCCTTTAAATAAGCATCCGCAGCATGGTCAGCCGTGGTGACGGGATTGTGGTATCCTTTATCACGAATCTCATAATCCGCTTTATAATAAGTAAGAATAATTTTTCCCGCTTCGATTGCGGCATCTTTTGCTAGGTGTAAGTCAGATTTCATGGGGCAAAAGTTAGGTTAATAAGTGTCCAAGGTCGAAGGTGTTAACGTGTCCAATTTTAAAATTCTGAATCACTCAAACACCCGAACACTCAAACTGTCTATTCCACTTTCGGCATTCAAAGGAAAAGGGCCTTACCATCAAGCATGGGAAAGGGGTGTAAAAATTATTGGTGCTACCGCACATTATGTAACAGAAGATTTGGATGAAGGTCCCATCATTACCTAAGATGTTGCGTCAGTTACGCATCATCATACTGTCAAAGATATGATTCATGCTGGGCGTGATATTGAACGACGAGTATTAACAACTGCCGTGAAAGCCCATCTCGAGCATCGAATAATTCTTCATAAAAAAAGGACCATTATTTTTCATTAGATGTCCAATTAATATAGTCTTTACTATAAAGAGCGGGAAATTCCTCTATTGGAATTGTGAATTACGTTCCTAAGTCAGAGTAACTACAGACATGATTCTGCTCACAGTTGAGTAGCCAAAAATTCAGGAAATTGCATCTGTAATAAATTGGTTCAAGGGTAACATATTCTTATAAATTTTCCCTGCTTTCTTTATGAATTTTTCTGTTAAAATTTCTTCAGGTTCAATTTGGACCGAAACGATGTGATCTTTATGCCGCAACCATTGGATCTGGGGATGATCTTTTGGAATTCCCCTGGGTGCAGTTTTTAATTGATCGCCTCCCAACCCATCAAATATTTTTAAAAAAGTTTTGTCCAAAACAACATTCTCAAACTTGTTAGGCCAAGCCACAATGTGATCACGAATCATGCCTAAGGTATCTTTATCCGGATGCCAAATACCTCCGGCGAGATAAACCTGAGTGGGTGAAACATGTACATAATATCCAGAGCCAATCTCTTTACGTCCACCCTGTTTCATGGCTGCACCAAACCATGATTTGTAAGGCGTTTTATCTTTTGAAAACCGGATATCACGATAGATTCGGAACAGGCAATCTTTGGGTTCTGTACCAATAACAGAATCATCAAATTCGGCGATTGTATGGAGAAGCATTGCAACCAAATCTTCAAAATTTCCGAATGCTTCTTTATAAGTATCCTTGTTTGCATGGTACCATTCTCGGGTATTATTCTGTTTTAATTCAGACAGGAAATCAAATGTGGATTGTGTAATCATAGAAAAATGTGTTTTAGTGTTAGGGTGTTTTTGTGCTTAAGTATTAATGTGATCTTTCATAGAAAGTTATATCTGAAAAAATGGACACTTTAAAACTTTAACACTTTCGAAAAATAATCAGTTTCTCCCGACCTTTTCGGGGTTCAATAGAATGTTTTGGAAATTCTTCTTTTACGATAGACCAACCGGAGTTGAAAATCGATTTCACTTCTTCTAGGGTCGTTCCCCAAGCTGGACCACCTTCATCTAGTTTTTTATCCAAAGGAAACCAAAGTCCGATGAGCTGTCCATCAGGTTTTAAAATTGACTTTACCAACTTTTCATATTCTTTACGACGACTTGGATGAATAGCACAAAAGCAAGTTTGTTCAATTATATAATCGTAAGTGTTCAAGTGTTCAGCTTTTAATGAGAATATATCAGCCTTAACGGTATTGACTTTAACTTTAGATTTAATCGCTAAACTTTTTACAGAATTAATAGCTGTTGGCGCAAAATCGATGGCTGTTACTTCAAACCCTTTTTGAGCAAACATGATGGCATCATATCCTCGCCCACACCCCACAATACAGACTTTTCCTTTAGGAAGTGATTTCGATAATATTTCAAATACTGGAGTTACATCCTCTAAATCCCAACCTGCATCATTTTCTAAATATATATCTTCCCAAAATTTTGATTGGTCGACCTCATTCATTCTATAACGAGCATCTCTTTTTGGTCTTCAGTCACTTCACCATTTTCACAGGAAACATAATGGACATAGGAATCGGGATAAAACTGAATCGATTTATAATAATCGCCATTTTTAAAATGAACAGCCGCTCCACCATCTATGGCCCAACCTGGTCCACATTTTCCATTTTTCAACATATTATGTACATCAGGTCGTCTGTTCTTTTCTTCCTGATAATGTGGACACGCCATTTCCGGTAGAAATCCAAGACAATCCATGGTATTGAGATTACTGGCCCAAGAATCGGTAATTCCCTGTTCGAACCAGCAAATGGCACCTGCACTAACGCCACACAATATTTTTCCCTGATTGTATGCTTTCAATAAAAGTTTATCCAATTTCCATTCCCGCCAAACGGCCAACATACTTTTGGTATTGCCGCCACCTACATAAATCACATCTGCCTTATTTATTATGCTGTCTAACCTTGGTGTTCTCTGAAAAAGTGTTACATGGCTGGGTTCACACTCCAACTTAGAGAAACAAGAATAATAGTTAACAATGTATCCTTTATCTTCCGCGCTGGCTGTTGGGAAAAAAACAACATTGGGCTTTTCCTTACCGGTGAGATCTAAAATATATTTTTCAATTTTTCTATGATTAGGATTACGACCAAACCCTCCCCCACCAATTGCAATTATTTGTCCTTTTTTACTCATTTATAATTTTAGACCTTAATTAATAATTAATGATTCAATAAAATTGTTTGTACAAAAATAATATTATTTATCTCAATTTCATATTATCCTTTTTAGAAATAATCTGTTTTTAAGCAATTATAGGTATTTTTTAGGTATTTAATTTAATTCAAAGAAATGGTTTATTTTCTTGGATAGAATATGCGAAATCGTGTATTTTTGGGGGAGTCGGGACATGAAGGATTACAAAGTTTTATTTATTTTTTCTGACGATATTGACACGATTTTTATCACCCTTTTCAGGGCCAAAATTTTCCTTCCTTCTTAAGTCCCCAAAAAAAGAACAAAAAATGACGTTCTCGTCGGTAAGCCATAGGAATATCCCTAGTGGATTCTACCTTGTAGCGGCGGGTATCGTGTAACTTATAGGTAAAATATGAAGAAGGAAATCTTTATAAATGAAAGCATGGGGGAAACCCGGATTGCGATTCAAGAAGATAGCCAATTGGTTGAAGTTTATGTTGAGAAACAGGATAAACATCGAATGGTTGGAAATGTATATAAAGGAAAAGTTGAAAATGTTCTCCCCGGAATGCAAGCTGCGTTTGTAGATGTGGGTTATGATTTGAATGCTTTTCTGCCCTTTTCTGAGATTGGTAATAATGAATATATTATTGAAGATCGCGGTAATAAAAAAGGAAAGAATAATCATAGATACGACAATATAGAAGTTGATCTGAAAAAAGATCAGGAAATATTTGTTCAAATCATTAAAGAACCCTTTGCTGGGAAAGGTCCTCGCGTAACCACTGAGGTCGCCCTCCCAGGTCGATTGCTGGTTCTAGTTCCACATGCAAATTATATTGGTATTTCAAAAAAGATATGGGATAAATATGAAAGGCGTCGGCTAAAAAAGGTTGCCCAAAGGCTTCGTCAAGAAGACGTTGGAATAATCATTCGAACTGTGGCTGAAGGTAAAAGTGAAGAACATATTGAAAATGATTTTAATCAACTTTTAGAGACTTGGCACCGAATTCAAACAAAAGCAGATAGAACTGAAGCTCCCGTAATTGTTTATGAAGATCTTGAAACTGCATCAAGCGTTGTACGAGACCTTTTAACCCCTGATGTTGAAAAAATAATCATAGATTCAAAAAGACTGTATAGAAAGACACAACGATATTTAGAGGATATTTCACCCAGCCTTTTAGAACGACTTGAACTTTATAAATTGAAGGCACCCCTTTTCGAAAGTTTTGGTATTGAATCAGAAATAGAAAAATTGATGCGACCAAAAGTTTGGTTAAAAAGTGGTGCTTACCTTATTATTGAAAAAACAGAAGCCATGGTTGTGGTAGACGTTAATAGTGGCAGATTTGTTGGGAAAAAACTGCATGAAGATAATTCACTAAAAATCAACTTAGAAGCAGCCCGAGAAGTTGCTCGGCAATTAAGGCTTCGCGACCTTTCAGGTTTGATTGTAATTGATTTTATTGATATGCGATTTGAAGAAAACAGAAAAAAAGTATATCATGAAATTCGGAAGGAACTCCGAAAAGATCGTGCGAAAGTAGCTGTCGCACCCATTACCGAATTTGGTTTGCTGGAAATGACACGTCAGAGAATTCGGTTAAGTCTTTTGGATTCAATGAGTGAACCCTGCCCATCGTGTAATGGATCGGGTCGAATAATTTCGCAAGAAACACTCGTAACTCGAATCGACCATTGGTTGAGAAGATATAAAAGCAAATATCGTTCCTTGCGACTTAGGCTACAACTTCATCCTGAGAATGCTCAGTATTTAGGTGGTGAAAAGAAACATATACTTCGTGGACTCATGTGGCAAAACTTTGTACACCTTAAGATTGAAGAAAATGTAGAACTGGCTCAAGATGATTTCAGGTTTATTAGGACGAAAGATGGAGAAGACGTTACGTATGAAATGAACCTTGATAAGGGAAAAACCACCTCTTAAATTTGCCGGCTTTTTGGAGACCTAAAATGTATGCTATCGTAAAAATATCAGGAAAACAATTCAAGGCTACCGAAGGTGCCAAAGTTCGCGTCCCGCGACAATCCGGGGAGGCAGGCACTAAATTAACCTTTGATAATATATTGCTCGTTCATGATGGAACGAGCACTCAAATCGGGACACCCACAGTGACGGGTGCTACTGTAACTGCTACCGTAATTGATCATGGACGAGAAAAAAAGATTCTCATTTATAAGAAAAAAAGACGGAAAGGTTATCAAAGGAAGAATGGACACCGGCAGTGGTTTACTGATATAGAAATTCAAAAAATTAAAGCATCTAAAGCAAAGACTAAAAAACCCGCAAAAAAAGCAGCACCTAAAGCTGAAGAAGCGACTCAGGAAAAGGAATAACTTATGGCACATAAGAAAGGACAGGGTAGTTCTAGAAATGGTCGCGATTCGAATCCCAGTTATCTCGGACTCAAAGTGGCTGATGGACAATCTATTTTAGCTGGAACCATCATTCTTAAGCAACGTGGAACAAAATTTCATCCAGGAATGAATGTTCGCCGTGCCAATGATGATTCACTATTCGCCACATCAGATGGCATTGTTCATTTCGGACGAAAAGGTCGAAATCGAAAAATTGTAACTATTATTGTAGAAAATTAACTTCTAAACCCTCCGAATTCGGGGGGTTTTTTGTTTTAAACAAAAGGAATAATTATGGCTCGAAAAAAAATAACAATGATCGGTGGTGGACAAATCGGTGGGAACCTTGCCTTTCTTGCTGCACAGAAAGAGTTAGGTGACGTAATCATATTTGATATTCCAAAAGCGGAAGGGATGGTAAAGGGAAAAGCACTTGACCTTATGCAACTCACACCTCATGATGGATTTGATTCAAACATAACTGGTACATCAGACTGGAACGATGTAAAAAATACTGATGTTTTTATTATTACCGCAGGGATACCACGAAAACCAGGAATGGACCGCGAAGATCTTCTGGAAATAAATCTCGGTATTATGAAAGATGTTGCTACCAATATTAAGGAACAGGCTCCTAACGCATTTGTAATTGTTATCTCCAATCCTTTGGATGCCATGGTTTATGCATTCTATAAAGTTTCAGGATTTCCTAAAAATCAAGTTGTTGGCATGGCAGGTGCCTTGGATAGTGGACGTTTTCGAGCTTTTATTGCTATGGAAACCGGTTTTTCTGTCCAAGATGTAACTTGTATGGTTTTAGGTGGACATGGCGATACCATGGTTCCTGTTACGCGGTTAGCAACGGTTGGCGGTGTTCCTGTTACGGATCTTATTTCTGCTGAAAGATTAAAAGAGATTGAAGATAGAACTCGTGTTGCCGGGGGTGAGATTGTGAAACTTTTTGGAAATGGATCGGCCTTTTATGCGCCGGCACAATCAGCAATCGAAATGGCTGAATCATTTATCCGAGATAAAAAAAGAGTTATTCCTTGTGCATCTCTTTGTGAAGGCGAATTCGGTGTTGATGGTTATTTTATTGGTGTTCCAACAGTCATTGGTTCCGGTGGTGTTGAAAAAGTTTTGGAATTTTCATTAACGGATGATGAAAAAACAGGATTGAATGATACACTGGTTGCCGTGAAAAAGACGGTAGCCGAAACCGGACTATAACATTTCTCAACCATAGATGAACCTAATTCATCTATGATTAACTATCATATTAAAAGCCCCGTCATCGAAAAAGTATAAAGGACGAGGCTTTTGTCTTTATAGACAAAAATATTTTATGTATAAAAATTAAATTCTATGGCAACCTTTTTTAATTAGCCTTGTCATACTCATTGTAGCGCAACGAAAGTTTGAAAAATAATATTAAAACATTAATCCTTGAAGCTCAAAGTGGAAATAGAGAATCATTCCACCAACTTGTTTCATTTCATGATGAGAGAATTATGACATTAGCTTTACAGCTTACACGAAA
>Ga0207991_1000888_pt1 | contig 19344 bp, 15 predicted proteins | sample ETN07SmetaG_FD_185786 | JGI IMG/M metagenome (GOLD analysis project Ga0207991, IMG submission 185786) | Marine microbial and viral communities from oxygen minimum zone, Eastern Pacific Ocean - ETNP2014F14-07SV275 (SPAdes) (version 2) | ecosystem: Environmental > Aquatic > Marine > Oceanic ... | reverse complement strand
AACGTCGCCGTACTGTGGAGCCTTGCCGCCGGGGAGCATTTGCGCGCCGGAGGGTCGGTGGCCCAGTTTTTCGGCACTTTCGGCACTTTGCCAGCCGTTGGCGATAACCTCGGAGACCGCGTAACCGTTCAGCGCGTAATCGATGGCAGGTTGCAGCACTTCGCGGAGCGTCATTCGGCCGTATCGGTTCAGCGCGGTCTCCCAACCGTCCACAGTGCCGGGCACGCTCACCGCAAAATGGCTACCCGGGCCGTTATTAGGGATCGAGTCGTATCCGGCTTTGCGAACATCATCGACGTTGGCAGCAGCGGCCTGGCGGCCCGAGCCATTCAGGGCGATAACTTTTCGTTCGTTCTTGTCCCAGATCAACGCGAACATGTCACCGCCAATGCCGGTTGACATTGGCTCGACAACATTGAGAACGGCGGCCGTTGCAACGGCCGCATCGACTGCGTTTCCGCCATCTTTGAGCATCTGCAATCCGGCCTGCGCGGCGAGTGGCTGACTGGTTGCTACCGCGCCTTTTCGAGCGATAACTGCAGACCTTCTGGACTGGAAATAACTCATCGAGGATGCTCCAAAGGGGATGGCGTTCGCATATTCATTGCGAGTTGGTAAGTCGGCTCGGGCCATAGTAGCACCGCCTCTGGTCTGCCACTGCCAACGGGCGTACAAGGTAACGAAACGGGGTTACACGGAAACCGCTACCGGGGGTATCGATACCGTGTGGGCTCCGGGTGGCCGTGAGAACGTATTGAGAGGGGTCGCTATACCGTGTAGTCGACACGGAAACGGAAATCGCAGGGCCCCCGCGGGTCAGCGTGCGCGTGGGTTGAGCACGTCGTTGAGTGCATCGCCGATGATGTTCCAGCAGAAGATCATCAGCCACACGACTGCGATCGGCGCAAGTAACTGTTCCGGGTGATCGCGCAGGACCGACACGCTGGTATTGCCGCGGGCCGTGACCTCCCCGATCATGACACCCAGGCTCGGTCGCGGGGGTTGCACACCGAGTCCGAAGAAACTCAGGATGACTTCGGACAGGGCGATGGATCCGATACCGAAGCTGACCGCCACGATTACGGGGCTGACGACGTTCGGCAGTATGTGGCGAAACAGAATCCTGGGTGTTGATGTGCCCATTGCGCGGGCTGCTTCCACATATTCTGCCTCGCGCAGCGCCAGCACCTGCCCCCGCACCAGCCGCATCATCCCGAACCAGCTCAGGGGCAGCAGGGCTATTCCGATGACCAGATAATCGACGATGCCAGAACTGACCAGTCCAGAAATTCCAGTTGAATCTTCAATGTTGCGCGCAATTTCAACAATTCGCGGTCGCAAAGTGGCAGCGAGAAGAATAATTAAAAGGATATCTGGAAATGCCGAAATCACTTCCCCGATTCGAGAGATGACGGCGTCGATCTTGCCGCGGAAATATCCTGCTACCAGACCCATCGTCACACCCAGGAACAGGCTGCCGGTAATGAACGTGGTGATCGTGATGATGACAGTGGTCTGGATGCCCCAGACGACTCTTGTATAGATATCACGGCCGAGGCGGTCGGTACCGAGCCAGTTTTCGGAGTCGGGTCCATGCTGGGTTTTGAACAGATTCGTTTCCTGGTAATCGTGGGTCTGGATGACCGGGGCGAGGATTCCGAGCAGGTAGATGATCGCCACAATGGTCAGGCTCACAACTGCGAGTTTGCGCTTGCGGAAACGCGCCCAGACGTTTCGCCAGTGACCCCGGTGGGGAAGCGATGGTGCAGTCGGTTCAGAGTCTCCGGTGCCGGAATCGGTGCCGGATGTGGAAGTCGTCATGCGCCTAGTTCAACCTGATTCGCGGGTCGATGATGGTGTATGCGATATCGATTACCAGGTTTGCCAACACGAGCATCACAGCGCCGATCAGCACAAACGCCGTCATCACAGGAAAATCACGCTGAAAGATGGCATCCAGCGCAAGCCTGGACACACCGGGGATGCCGTATATCAACTCTACGATCAGCGAGCCGCCCAGGATACCGGCCATTGTGAATCCGAGAAGAGTCAGAATAGGCAGTAGTGCATTGCGGGTGATGTGCCGGTAATTGACCACAAAATCAGACATCCCCTTCGAGTAGGCAGTTCGGACGTACTCCTGTCCGATCACTTCGAGCGTACTCGCCCGCATATGCCGCACGAAGATCGCAGCCCCTGGAATACCGATCGTCAGCGCAGGGAGGATGACCTGCGTTGAGAACATCCCACCCCACCCGGCGGCTGGTACCCAGTGGAGTTGCACTGCGAAAAACAGGATCAACAAAGGGGCGGTGAAGAAAACCGGCATTGCGTAGAGAACCAGCATTGTTATGACAATGGCTGGATCGCGACTCGTACCCTGCCGTTTAGCAGCGTAGAACCCGAGCGGCAGTCCGATAGTCAGGGCGATAACCGATGCAACGATGTTGAGTTGCACGGAAACCCAGAGCCGCGGGCCGATGAGAGAAGTGACCGACTTTCCGAGGTAGGTGTAGCTCTCACCCAGATCACCCTGAAGGGCGTTTCCTATGAACCGGATATACCGGATCGGCAAGGGGTCGTTCAGGCCGAGTTGCTCGCGCAACTTCTCGATTCGCTCCGGCGTCGCGCGATTCTTCAGTTGAAGTTCGGCCGGGTCGCCCGGTGCCACTGTGCCCATGAAAAACACAAAGAAAGCCGCCAGCAGCAACAGGATGGGCGTCCAGAGCAGGCGTCTGAGGATGTATGCCAGCATTGGCGGTCGCAGTCCTCCAGAATCGCCTGAAACTTAGATCGGACAATTAGCCGCTGGAGAAGCAAATCCGTCTCCAGCACCGAAAGGCCAAAACACTCCGGCTAAGGCATGTTACATATACCGCCGAATTTCCGGGGCAACTCTCACCGTGCCAGCCGAGTGGATCGCCTGGGTTAGGGGTTATTTGTCGATCCAGACATCTTTTAACTTGGCGATCGTCAGCGATGAGAACCTGTAGCCCTTTACCCAGGGCTTGATAAGTGCCTTCGAATCGACACCCCACCACAGTGGCAGCCACGCTGCATCCGAAACGATTATCTGTTCTGCGTCGTTGTAGAACCCAACCCGCCGCGTGGCATCCTGCTCGGTCTGTGCCGAGACCACATATTCGTCCACCATCGGGTTCGCGTAGCCACCGTAGTTAATGGCGCTGTCCGAACGGAACAGTACGTCAATGAACGTCTGGGGATCGGGGTAGTCGGCCTGCCATGACAGTCCACTCCAGGCCTGAAGTCTGCCCCTGTGGAGGTCCTGGATGTAGGTCGCCCATTCAACCTGCTGGATCTCGATTTCGATCCCGAGGTTCTGTCGCCACATATCGGCAACTACCTCGGTAGTCAGACCGGGCGAGCCACCGGTGCCGGGCACGGTAAGGACGATGCGGGGACGTGTTGTGGCATCGGCGTAGGCAGATTGGGCGAGCAGGTCCCTTGCGAGTTCAGGATCGAACTGTAGCCCCTTGATTTCAGGCGAGTAACCGGGGAATCCGGGCGGAATAATGCCATACGCGGGCTTCACGAGATTTGAGAAGACCTGATCGGCGATGAGTTGTTTGTCGACTGCGTGATTCAGGGCCTGGCGGAATGCGGGGTCATCGAATGGTGCTTCTTTGATGTTGAAACCGACATAGGAAACCGCGAAATTCGGCGGCACTTCGACGAGGTCTTTGTTGATCTCTTCGGTGGGATCCTGTACACGCTCAAGGTCGGCAAGGCCGACGCCTGTCGTATCGATTTCGTCGTTTTCGTACATCGCCATTGCGACACCGCCGGCAAGGTTGAAGACGACTTCGTCGAGGTATGCCATACGGTCCCAGTAATTTTCGTTTCGTGCAAGCCTGATCCGCTGGCCGATTCGGTATTCTTTCAACCGGAACGCGCCGGTGCTTACCGGGTCGTCTGTCCAGTTCTTACCGAGAGATTCGACATTATTGCGGTTGAGCACGAACGCGGTCGGATAGGTCAGCTTGGCAATGAAGTATGCCTTCGGGGCGTCGATCGTCAGTCGGAGGGTCCGCTCATCGATTACCTCGATGCCAGACGCCGAGGTGGCATTTCCATCCACAATGTCCTGAATACCTACGATATCCCCGAGGAACTCTTCGGCAACTGTCGATGCGGTGTCCGGGTGGGCTGCACGCTCGAACGACCATTTGAAGTCCTGTGCGGTGACGGGGTCACCGTCGGAGAATTTCAGGTTGTTTCGGAGTTTGAACTCATAAACCGTGCCACCGTTTGAGATCGACCAGGATTCGGCGAGGTCGGGTTCGAACGGATTCAACGTGTTGGGGCCAAGGCGCACCAGTCCCGAGAATATCTCGATGACGATTCCGTACGATGTGCCGTCTGTCACCAGGTGCGGGTCAAGTGTCGGGGGGTCGCTCCACAGGGTGTTGAAAATACCGCCCTGTTTCGGGCCCGAGTCATTGGCGCTGGCGGAGCTATCGCCAGCCTGCTTCAAGTCGGGCGCAATCGCCGGCTGGGTCGCCCTCGCTGCGGGTGCTGTTGAAGTCGGTAGCGCCGGGGCCTCGGTGGGGGATCCCGCATCGCCGCTGCAGGCGACCGCTGCCATGAGGCCCAAGCTCAGTACTGCGCCGGCAATCAGTTTTCGTGTCAAATTCGAGCCTGAAATCAAGATTCTGTCCCGTTCACTTCTGTCTACTAGGTAACTCTTACGGTAATTTTTGTGTAATGGTTTTGGGCTTTTCGATATTTATCTTGTTGTTGAGACTAACTCGGGATTAGGATGTTGCTTCGGCCGCTGCTGATGCAGATTCCATTTGGGAACTGAGGTACGACTTCAGCAGCTCATCGAGGTCGCCATCGAGGACGGCCTGCGCATCGCCGGTCTGGAAGTCGGTTCGGTGGTCTTTGACCATCTGGTATGGGTGCTGCACGTAGCTCCGCACCTGCCTGCCGAATTCGGCCGATACATGCTCACCCTTCAACTTGGCCCGTTCCTCGGCCTTCTTCCGTAAATCGAGATCCACCAGGCGGGCCAGTAGTATTTTCATGGCGACTTCACGGTTCTGGGCTTGCGATCTTTCGTTTTGAACCGCTACGACAAGATTAGTGGGCAGGTGAGTAAGCCTGATGGCAGTCGAGTTTTTCTGCACGTTCTGGCCACCGTTGCCACTTGCGCGGAAGACATCGACTCTGAGATCGTCGGGATTGATTTTGATCTCTTCAGTTTCGTCGGCCTCGGGCAGGACTTCGACGAGAGCAAAACTCGTGTGGCGTCGGTGGTCGGCGTCGAAGGGTGAGAGTCTGACAAGCCGGTGGACGCCGCGTTCCGAGCGCAGGTAGCCGTAGGCGTACTTGCCATCTATCTTGATGGTGGCGCTTTTAATACCGGCTTCGTCGCCCGGAGTCAGGTCCATCACCTCTACCCCGAACCCGCGCCGTTCTGCCCAGCGGGTGTACATGCGCACCAGCATTTCGGACCAGTCCTGGGCGTCGACACCACCTGCGCCTTGCTTGACGTAGAGGATTGCCGGGCGCGTGTCGTATTCGCCACTGAGTTGGAGTTCAAATTCGAGTGAAGCCACGATGTTCGAGTAGTTTTTCAACTCGGTGGCCAATTGAGTCCCCAGCGTGTCGTCGTCTTCTTCGAGGGCGAGCGCCAGCAGTTCGGCCGTGTTGGCAATATCGCCTTCGAGGTCGGTCCAGGTCTCGAATTCGCCTCGCACTGCCGCCAGATCACGCATCATTGACTGAGCGTGTTGCGGGTTATTCCAGAATCCAGGAGCGATCGCCTCTTTTTCGAGCGAATCGGCCCTGCGTTGGAGTGCAGGCAAGTCAAAGTCGCCTCACGATCTCGCCGACGCGAGATTTCAGCTCTTCAGCGTTGCTGAGGAGCGTTCGCATATTCGAAGTTGTTGGTTCGTGTTTCGCCATTGCTGCAGGAGTCGATTTGTAATCCAGGGCGGTTTGCTTCTGTTCCATGCCGATTTTATGCGGATGCAACCGCTGAATTATAGCAACTGGCGAATTGACATCGCCTGGATTTTATTAGGTCACAAATGCCCATATTGTGGGCCATGTGGCGTAGTTCGATGTTATCTTTGGCTCATCGGGGCGTGGCGCAGTCCGGTAGCGCATTGCACTGGGGGTGCAAAGGTCACAGGTTCAAATCCTGTCGCCCCGACCATAAGGAAAAACCGAAATGACCCGTCACAACTGGCGGGTTTTTTCATTGCGAAATCAGGCGGCCGACCGGAGCTGGTGCGTTGGTTTTCTGACCGACAGGAACACCAGGGCCGCGGCGATGAGCAGCCCAGATCCCGTCCATAAAACGAGTTCGTATGAACCCGTTTCGTCTTTGACCCACCCGGCAGCCACCGGGGTAATGAACAGCGCTGCATTGTAAATAGGTGAGAGCATGCCCCGGATGGTGGCAAAGCGCCTTCGTCCGAACAGATCGCCAACCAGCGCCCAGTTCAGTCCCGACCCGATTTCGGTACCCGTAAAGAGAAGTAACGCGGCAAATATTGGCCACGGACCGTCGACCACGTTCAGCAACATGAGCGATGCCGCGGCAGAGGTGTAGCAACCTGCAAGAAGTCGCTGGCGGCCCAGGCGGTCACTGAGCCATCCGAAGAGGATGATAAGCGGGACGGAGCACAGTGCGAGCAGCCCGATGAGGTTGGCGGCAGATTGTTGTGATTCGCCCTTCCAAACGAGGATTGGCACGAAATGCACGAAGATCGTGCCGTGCACGGACATCCTCAGGACAGTTCCCGCAGCGAGCGTCCAGAAAGCCCGGGTGCGAATCGCGTCTCGCGGTGTCCACTCGTCATCGTCAACCTCGATTTCGGTGTCTTCAGGCGCGGTTCCGGTCGACCGGGTTGGATTTCTTTTCAGCGGGTCACCATCGGGTCCGATCCCCATCGACTCTGGCGAACGTTTATATACAAATGCGAGTGGCGTGATGAATACGATCATCCCCACACCTACCCACAATGCAGCCGTCTGCCAGCCCCAGCGGAGCACTGCTACTGAGAGGAGCGGAACCATGAATGCACCGCCCAACCGGAAGGCTGCGCTGTTGATCGACATCACCATTCCGCGACGGCGGGCGAACCATGTGTTAAGCGCAGAGGTCGAAGCCTGCATGAAGCTCGACGACGCACCTATAGAGATTACGAACAGGTAGACCAGCAGGAAAGCCAGGAAAGTGTTGGTCTGCGCAAGCCAGACGTAACCGATTCCGGTCATAAGCGTGCCGATAAACATGAGGCGACGGACGCCGTACCGGTCGATCAGCCAGCCGGTGAGCGGCCCTATCAGTCCGTTTTCGGCCCTTGAAAGTGCGAACGGCATCGCGGTTTGGGCCGAGGTCAGCCCCAGGCTCTGCGATATGGGGATAAAAAATACGGTGAATCCCTGCCAGTGGAGAGAACCGCCGAACCCGTTCGTAAGCGCCGAGGCTGCAAGGATGTTCCAGCCGTAGAACCTTTTCCTGGTGCGTGGTTTCGTATCTGCAGCGACTGTTTCGGCTCCGGAAGTTTTCACGCTTCGTTACTTCTGGTCGCTTTGGCGAGACGGTCGTACATGACGATGTTGACCGTCATTCCCAGGTTCAGTGACATGGTTGTCGGTATTTTCACGATGAACTGGCATTTGTTCAAAATCTTGGAGCTTATGGAGCCATTTTCAGGCCCGAATATATAGCAGGCGCGCTCGGGGTGGACAAAGTTGACCAGGTTGGTAGCGTTATCGGTTATTTCAACGGCGACCGGGGTGCAGTCGTTCGGCATGGCATCGAAAATTTCATCTACTTCTAGCACCGGGACATGCCTGTAGGCACGGCCAGGGTCAGTCGAGAGTTTCTGCACGTTGATCTTCGGGTCCGCACCCCCGAGGATGACCATACGGGCGCCAAAACCGAGGGCGGCCCTGAGCGTATGGCCGACATTGACGCCATCGGTTGGTCGGTCGAGCGCGATACAGGCGAAACCGCGCTCGGTGAGGCTCGATGTTCGCTCTACTCGTCTTTCGAACCTCTTTTTGGTCGGAGGCTCACCGGACTCACCGCCATCAGTCGCTGATTTCGTATGTTGTGCCGGGGTGTTATGAGTCATGTCGCATCCGGAATATCGGCCGGCGGTCGTTGGTGCCAGTCGGTCAGGGTTTCGTAGGCATTACCGACTCTGAGGACGGTCACTTCGTCAAACGGGTGACCGGTGATCATCATGCCGATCGGCATTCCGCCGGTGCTGAAACCGCAGGGAACTGAGTGTGACGGCTGGCCGGTCACATCGAAAACACCTGTAAACAATGGAAGCTCAAGCCCGCCACCAGGATTGCCCGGTGACGGCGTGCAATCGGCGATGGTGGGTGTCTGAATTGGCACTGTCGGAGTGATCAGGACATCGACCTGGTGCATCGATTCTGCCATGTGATGATTGAACCATTGACGCGCACGCTGCGCCCTGATGTAGTCGATTGCCGAGACATTGAACCCCGATTGAATTCGGCTCCGCACGGCGGGTGTGTACAGATCGGCGTGCTCGGAGATTATTTTTTCGTGAACTGCAACAACCTCGCAGATGATCACGCCCAGATTTATCGCACGACCTTTTTCGGCCCACGGCATGGGCAGTTCAACGATTTCGGCACCGTTGCGGGACATGAGGTCGATGGCAGTACGGACCAACGCGAGGACTTCAGAGTCGACCGAATCACTGAAAAAGTAGTCGGTCGGCACGCCGATTTTCAAACTCCCCAAGCCCTCCGTGAACCCCGAGGTGAAATCCGGAACTGGCTCGTGCGAAGAGGCAGGGTCACTTGCGTCGTGACCCGCCAGCACGTTCATCATCAAGGCACAGTCAGCGGTCGTGCGGGTCATGGGGCCGATGTGGTCCATGCTCCACGACAGGTCGAGGACTCCCGACCTGGAAACACGACCATACGTTGGTTTGAGCCCGGAAATTCCGCAGAGTGACGCTGGCATACGCACGGAGCCGCCAGTATCGGTACCCAGCGCGGCGGGGATCATCCCGGATGCGACCGCCGCGGCCGACCCAGAACTGGAACCGGCTGTGATATGCGTTCTGTCCCAGGGGTTTTTCACGTCGCCGGTCGTGGGGTTCAGTCCCGTGGTCCCGATAGCAAACTCGACCAGGTTGAGCTTTCCGATGAGGATCGCCCCGGCCGCGCGAAGTTTTTTGGCGACCCTTGAATCGGATTTCGCGATATTGCCGGCGAGGACTTTCGAACCACCTGTTGTTTCACGACCCGCGACGTCGATCAGGTCTTTAAGTCCGACTGGAATCCCGTGCAGCGGCCCCAGATAGCCGCCGGATGAGATGGCTTTTTCGGCTGCACGAGCGTCGGCAATTGCCTGATCGGACCAGACACCGAGAAAGGCGTTCAGTCCATGTGGTCCGGAATCGTGCTGTGAGATTCGGCTGAGTGATGCTTCGACAAGCTCGACTGGCGATAGTTCCCCACGTTCGATTTTCGGGGCGATCTGGGTGATCGAGTCGTAGGTGGACACTGGTTCAGTGGCTGGTGCCGGAGCTGGTTCAATGTTCGACATGTTCAGTCAGAATCTCGCCCGACTCGCTCCTGTGGGTGACCGAATATTTTTGGGGTGCCACCGCCCGAAGGTGTCGGCACGAAAATAGCCGCAGCCTCAAACCCTGTCGTGTCGATCCCGCGAATAGTCGAAATCGCGGCCGCGACAGCCTCTGCGAACCCGCCGATTTCAGCGGCGTCACTCATTGAAATATGCAACCGATTTTCTTGTGCGCGTTCGTCGAATTGTTGGGCGTCGTTACTCGTTGCCATTTGCAGACCTCAAAAAACGTTTTTCAGTTGCACGGCAGTATAGACCTGTCCTCTTTAGGTCGTGCTAGTCTGATCGTTCCATGCAGATCACAGAGACACTGGCGAGGCTCGTTGCCGAGGCGCTGGAATCGGTCCAGACATCGGGCGCACTTCCCGCTGCCGGCGATGTTGCAATCAAGATCGAGCGGCCAAAACTTGCCGAGCACGGCGATTTCAGCACGAGCCTGCCACTGGCGTTGGCTCGGACGATGCGGATGGCCCCGATTCAAATTGCCGAGGCGATATCGGGAGCGGTTCCCGAGCACGAAATGGTCGGCAAAGTCGAACACGCAGCGCCGGGTTTTGTGAACTTCACGCTTTCGGCTGCCTGGCTTCAGTCGCAGGTCGATGTAGTTAGGAAGGCCGGCTGCGCCTTCGGTTCGGTGGAGGTCGGTAGTGGTAAGAACGTTCAGGTTGAATTCGTAAGCGTGAACCCGACCGGGCCGCTCCACGTGGGGCACGCCCGGGGCGCAGTAATCGGAAGCAGCCTGGCAAACGTGCTTGAGGCTGCCGGATATGACGTACAGCGGGAGTACTACGTTAACGACGCAGGGAATCAGATGCGGGTGTTTTACGACACCCTGTATTCCCGGTACATGCAGGCGGCCGGGCACGACGTTCCACTTCCCGACCCAGCTTACCCGGGCGAGTATTTGCAAGAACTTGCAGCCGATTTACTTAATGACCTGGGTGACAACGCGGTTTCGAAAGACAGGGCCGATGCGACAGCCGAACTTGCGCCCGAGGGATTGAAGCGGACGCTGGCTGATATTCGCCGCGTGCTCGAATTGCTTGGGGTCACTTATGACCAGTGGTTTTACGAGGGCGAACTTTTCAGGACGGGACGATTCGAGCAGGTGCTGGAACTACTTGAAGGTTCCGAGTTAATTGTTGAGCGCGATGGGGCCAAGTGGTTCGCGGCAACAAAGCTGGGTCTTGAGGAAGACATCGTTGTTATTCGCAGCGGGGGCGGCGGTCCAACATATTTTGGGACGGATATTGCTTATCACCACCAGAAGTTTTTCGAGCGCAAGTTCGATCGGGTCATCAACGTTTGGGGTGCTGACCACCACGGTCATGTCGCCAGGATGAATGCGCTCATGCAGGCTTTTGGCATCGACCCCGATCGGCTCAGGATCATCATCAACCAGATCGTCAATTTCAAAGACGATGGCGAATCGGTCAAGTTCAGCAAACGCAACAACGTTATGGTGACGATCGAGGAATTGCTCGACGAGGTTGGTGCGGACGCGTGCCGGTTTATTTTCCTGAGCCGGTCTCCCGAATCGCACATGGAGTTCGACCTCGGGCTGGCAAAGTCACAGTCATCCGAGAATCCCGTCTATTACGTCCAGTACGCGCACGCACGCATGTGTTCAATCGTCAGGGTTGCCGACGAGCGCAAGATCGGGTTCGATTCCGCCGACCTTTCACTGTTGATCCACGAGCGTGAGCTGGATTTGATCCGCAGGTTGATCGAGTTGCCAGCGGTGGTGGAGCGTTCGGCCGAGAGGTTGGAGCCGCATCATCTGCCCCACTTCGCGATGGATCTGGCGAAGTCGCTGCAAAGGTTCTACGAATCTTGCAGGGTCGTGTCGTCCGAACCCGAGGATCTTGAAATTTCTCGCGCACGCCTGCAGTTGGTCGACGCGGCTAGAGTGGTGCTTGGGCGGACGCTGGGGCTCATGGGAATGACCGCGCCGGAGCGGATGTAGCGGGTTGTTCTCCTTGCTGGCGTTAAGTTCAATCGGCGTGAGCGAGGCCGGATGCCGTGTAGCGGGCGATTCGGTTGACATACGACGCGGCAGCGCGGCTCATTAGTTCGGCATGTCTCGTACGGATTTTCCCGATCGCTTTTCCGGGTGTGCCCCGCACCAGTGAGTGTGCCTCAAACACGGAGTTTTCCGTAACAGTACTTCCGGCAGCGACAAGGCAGTTGTCTCCAAGAACGACGCCGTCGTTCAGCGTCGAACCGTTCCCAATCAGGCTCCCGTCGCCGATATTCCGGGCGTGACAGACAACGCCATGCCCTATCGTGACGTTATCGCCGATCTCGGCATCGGCGTCGGCATGCAAAACAGAATTGTCCTGGATGTTGGTTCCGGCCCCGATTTTAATCTTGCCGGAGTCGGCGCGAATTACCACCCCGGGCCACACGCTTGAGTTGGGGCCAAGTTCGACATCGCCAACGATATAGGCAGCTTCGGAAACGAATGCTGTTGGGTGGATTTTTGGGGTTATTCCGTCAAGTGCTCGGATCAATGTGTCGGCTCTCCGGTCTCAGCTATCTGGCAAGTGGGGGAACGACAGGTCGAGGACCTGGTTGGTGGGTTGTGCTATGGCGCTCCATTCCCAGGTTTGATCGGCCTTTACATGATCGCCCTCGCGAGTGCCGAGGTAGAAGCCGATCACGCCGTGCTCGATATCTTCGACGCTTACCGGGCCAAGAATCAACTGGACGTATTCGCCTTCAAGTGTCGTTGAATTTCCAGAACCGCCGTGAATAAACTCTGCATAGATCGTCTGGTCGGCAGGCCCGGGTTCACCGGCAACGGTGAACTTGCCCGCAAAGATTATCGGAGACGGCGGCGGCCCCGTAATCGGGGTGAAGAGGTCACGGTCGTAGGGCGTTGGCTCTACATCAGATGTGCACCCGAGGATCACCGCGACAAGCAACGCGGCGATGATGAGGATCAGATGGGGGCGAAGTCTGGGCAAGGCCGGGTGCGTGCTGGTTCCTCTCGAACTGGAATTTGCATCGGATGACCTGATTTTAATCGAGATCGCGTGGGGGTACTGTGCAGACAAGTTAATTGGGCTCAATGTGTCTAAACTGGGGGGTGTTCCGTATGCCATGTAGTGGCACGTTCGTATGCTGCCGCCGCCTGTATTACCACAGTGTCACCAAACTGCGGGCCGATGAACTGAAGCCCGACCGGAAGACTTTCTGACATTCCACCGGGAATCGATATTGCAGGGAGACCCGCGATGTTCACGGGGATGGTACAAACGTCGTTCATGTACATCCTGAACGGATCGTCGGTCTTATCCCCGATCTTGAAAGCAACACCTGGTGAGGTGGGCGTGACGAGCGCATCGAACTTCAGGAAAGCGTCGGTGAACTCGCGCCTGATAAGCGTCCTGACCTGCTGTGCTTTTTTATAGTAGGCATCGTGGTATCCGGCCGAGAGGGCGTATGTGCCGAGAAGGATTCGGCGTTTTACCTCTTCACCAAAACCGTCTGCCCGCGCCGATTCGGTCGCTTCCGCAGAGGTTTTCGAATCCGTGGAGCCGAGGCCGTACTTGACGCCATCGTATCGCGAAAGATTAGCAGACGCTTCAGAAGGGGCGATGATGTAGTAGACAGCCAGTGCGTGGTCCGTCAGCGGCAGAGAGGTTTCGGAGATATTGGCTCCGAGATCTTCAAGCGTTTTCAATGACGCTTCGAATGCTGAACGTACGCCCGGTTCGATTCCATCGACCAGGTACTCGCTGGGAACGCCGATGTTCATCCCGGATACCCCAGCCTCCAGGTCGTGGCCGAAGTCAGCAAACGGTGCGGGTACCGATGTCGAATCGCGGTGGTCGTGATTCGAGATCACGTTAAGCGCGTCGGCGCAGTCGGCAACGCTGCGGGTCATGGGGCCGATCTGGTCGAGGGAGCTTCCGAATGCGAGCAGACCGTACCGGCTCACAAGGCCGTATGTTGGCTTCATTCCGACGACGCCGCAAAGCGCGGCGGGCTGCCTGATGCTGCCCCCGGTATCGGAACCGAACCCGACGAAACATTCTCCTGCGGCGACTGCTGCCCCGGGTCCGCCCGAGCTCCCGCCGGGAACGCGGTCGGTATTCCAGGGGTTGTGGACCGGGCCGAACGCGGAATTTTCGTTTGAAGAGCCCATGGCGAACTCGTCGAGGTTGCCCTTGCCCAGAATTACTGCGCCTGATTCCTTTAAGAGTTGAACTGCGGTGCCGTCGTACGGAGGGATGTATCCCTTGAGGATTTTTGAGGCCGCGGTGGTTTCAACACCTTGTGTAGAGAAGTTGTCTTTGACCATTACCGGGACACCGGTGAGGGCGGTTGGTTCCTGGCCACTGCCCCTGAGCCGTTGATCGGCGAGCTCCGCCTGCTTCAGGGCGCGTTCTGGCGTGAGAGTAATGAACGAGTTTAAATCGGGTTCGAGCGATTCGATGCGATCGATCATCAGGTGCGTTGCCTCTACCGATGAAAGTTCCCGGCTATCAAACCTGGATCGGAGTTCGCGTGCTGTGGCAAAGTGGAGTTCGGAGTTGGTTGACCGTGTTGTCATTCGAAATTCGTGTTACCTGAGGGCAGTTATTCAGAAATTTGTTTTGTGGGTGGCGTTATTCCAGAACCGGGCGGACTCTCATAAATTCGCCATCGCGATCGGGAGCGTTCTGGAGCACGTCTTCCCGTTCCAGAGGCGGGTGTGGCTCGTCTATGCGCATAATTGAGTGAACGTCGGTGGTGTGGCCGGTTGGCTCGACACCTTCTGTATCCACAGAGGCGAGCGCTTGAAATTGACTGAGTATGTTCGTGAGCTGAACTCGCATTTTCTCAGCCTCGGAACCGGAGAGTTTGATGTACGCGAGTCGAGCGATGTGGGAAACGTCTTCAGGAGTTAGAGGGTCCATTGTTTACCAGGCCGATATCTTGCGTCTGTGAAATCCGACAAATCTGTAGCACCCGGCCGTGGCGGCGTTTTGGTGTTTTCTGGAGGCGCACGAATGCCTGTCGAAGCAAATCCCAGGTGACCGAAGCCAGATGATTACAAGAAGAATTCAGTTGGGAAGTCGTGATACTAAATCGAGTGTAGCAGCGGCCCGCTGCGCCGGGCGGGGTTAACGAAGCGGACTGAACACAACACCTGGATGTTTGACACGCCCGATTCCGGTTGCCTAAAATCGAGTCCCGTGTAGGGTTACTCCGTATCTAGCAATTCCTGATGCGAACAACCCTGCCCGAGGACGCGAGCAATCTCTGCAAAGTGCCGCCTGAACCAGATATCGGACCTGAAATCAAAAGCTCCGTTATCCATTTTTACCTGCTTCGACAGGCGGTTGCGCATCCCCCCATCGACACATTATTTGTTTGAACCGCCTGTCGTAATGGCTGGCCACGAGACCAGCGGATCTGGTGGAGACAGCACTTGAGCAAATTCATTTTCGTAACTGGCGGCGTTGTGAGTTCCCTGGGCAAGGGTATCGCGGTGGCCTCAATCGGGAGGATGCTGAAAAGCCGGGGTCTTACGGTTTCTGTATTGAAACTCGACCCATATTTGAATGTTGACCCCGGCACGATGTCGCCTTACCAGCACGGCGAGGTATTCGTGACCGTGGACGGCAGCGAGACAGACCTCGATCTCGGGCACTATGAACGGTTCATTGATGTTGAGCTCACGGCCCTCTCGAACGTCACGGCGGGTCAGATTTATTCAGAGGTGATCGCAAAAGAGCGTGCCGGCGAATATCTCGGTGGCACCATCCAGACCGTGCCCCACGTAACCAACCTTATTAAAGACCGCATCCTGATGCTTGCCGAAAAATCGCAGGCCGATATTGTGGTCGTTGAGGTTGGCGGAACGGTTGGTGACATTGAGGGACAGCCGTTCCTTGAGGCGATTCGCCAGGTCCGGAACGTCGTGGGTCGGCAGGATACCTTCTATATCCATGTGACCCTGCTCCCATACCTCGGTACAACTGGCGAATTGAAAACCAAGCCGACCCAGCACAGCGTGCATGTTCTGCGCGGCATGGGTATTCAACCCGACGCCATCTTGTGCCGGGCCGACCACGAGGTGGGCGATGATGAGCGCAGAAAGATTTCGCTGTACTGCGACGTTGCCACCGAGGCGGTGATCGGATTGCCGACGCTGCCGAGCGTTTACGAGGTTCCGTTACACCTCGAGGCGGAAGGACTTGGCGATATTCTCATGAGGGAGCTTGGTCTGCCAGATTCCGTTGCAGATCTCGATTCGTGGCGGTCGATCGTCAGGGTCGACGAAGAGGAACACCCTGAAATCGACATCGCCCTGGTTGGAAAGTATGTCGAGTTAAAGGATTCGTATCTGTCGGTCGTGGAAGCGCTGCACCACGCCGGTATGCACAACGACCGAAAGGTAAATATCCAGTGGATCGCGGCTGAAGACGTGGAAAAGCACGGTCCGGAGCTGCTGCTGGGTTCGGCCCAGGGAATAATTGTCCCCGGGGGGTTCGGCGAGCGCGGGCTCGAAGGCATGATCGCCACCGCGAATTACGCCAGGACTTCGGGTATCCCGTACCTGGGCCTGTGCCTCGGGATGCAAATCATGGTTGTGGAGTACGCAAGGAACGAGCTCGGAATTTCAAATGCGTCGTCGCTTGAGATCGACCCTGAGGCGGAGCATCCGGTGATCGCGTTCATGCCAGGGCAGGAGGACCTCCATTCGACCGGTGGCACCATGCGGCTGGGCGTTTACCCATGTGTGCTGAAGGAAGGAACAGTCGTGCGCGAGGCTTACGGTAAAGAGCTGGTGAGTGAGCGGCACCGTCATCGCTACGAATTTAACAACGATTACAGAATTCAGTTGGAAGAGGCGGGGCTTATCGCTTCTGGAACTTCCCCTGACGGCAACCTTGTAGAAGTTACCGAGGTGTATGATCATCCGTTCATGATCGGCAGTCAGTTTCACCCTGAATTCGCCTCTCGGCCTGAACGGCCGCACCCGCTTTTCAGAGAATTTATCAGGGTTGCCAAAACGATATTGCGTGAGGGTGGGCAGCACGACTTTTTCGAAGGCAAGTAGCGCCGCTGCCGTTCGAAAACGGGGAGATCGCCCCTGGAGTTGGAATTCTTTCGCGTAAGTTTGATAACATTGGTTGTAGTAGGCGGATGAGTCCATCACGGATTCTCGCTGAATTGGTTACTTCGCCCAGCATTATTGCGAATCGTTAGATCACGGTTGGGCTATCCCTTTACAGGAAACAAGATGTCCGCTCACGCGGGTGACGCTGCCAGTGATAAAGCTGGATGCGGGACCCACAAGTCGAGCAACCACATAGCAGACTCGTCGACGACTGGCTGAAAAAATGTACGGTCGATTTACTAGTACGACTAGTCTCACTCACTTACCCCATTTTTTCTTAAAGAACATTTTCTGTATTTGAAGTACGCGGTACGTCTCGATATCGAGGCCCAATCAACGTGCCAGCTACAGATGATTCGTTTCAGGAATAACAGCAGCAGGAGGAACCTAAGCTGACTACCCAAACCCGATCCCAATCCCAATCCCGTGGTGGTCGTCGTAGGCCAGGCCGACGTCGCCCGAGGGGCGGTGGTGGCGGTGGAGGACGGCCCGCCGGATTGCCAGCGGACAATTTCGAGGTCGATGAGAACACCCTTCCCGATTTAGGGAATCTGGGTGCAAAGACCAACGATGAACTCCGTCAGATTGCGATAGACAAGGGAATCAAGCGAGTTCCGATTCAACGGACCGAGCTGGTGATCGAAGTCCTGGCGAATGTAGCGGAAGAGACTAATCAACTGGTGGGTGCCGGAATCCTGGACTTGCTTGGCGACGGCTACGGATTTCTACGGACGCCCGGCAAACGGGGCGGTACTGAGGACATTTATGTTTCCCAGAGCCAGGTACGTCGGTTCGGGCTGCGCCAGGGCGACATGATTGCAGGACAGGTACGGCCCCCGACCGAGGGGGAAAAGTATTTCGGCTTGATACGCGTCGAGCTCGTTAACGGTTACGACCCTGAGTCGGCCATGAAGCGACCGAAGTTCGACCAGTTCACCTCCATTTATCCTGACGAGCAGATCATGCTGGCGACCACGCCAAAGATGATGTCTACCCGGATGATCGACATGGTGGCACCGGTGGGCAAAGGCCAGAGGGCGCTTATCGTGGCGCCGCCAAAGGCCGGCAAGACGGTGCTGCTCAAGCAAATTGCGGCCGGGATTTCGGAGAACCATCCTGAGATTTACATCATCGTTTCGCTGATCGGCGAGCGACCTGAAGAAGTTACTGACATGCGCCGCACTATTAAAGGCGAGGTGTTCAGTTCGACTTTCGACGAGCCTGTGGAAGACCACTGTCGGACGGCAGAGGTCGCGCTCGACAGGGCGCGGCGGCTGGTGGAAAGTGGCGAGAACGTGGTGGTGCTTCTAGACAGTCTCACCAGGTTGGCCCGTGCCTACAACCTGTCGGTCCCAAGCAGCGGCAAGACGCTGTCAGGCGGCATGGACCCCAACGCCCTTTACCCTCCGAAGCGGTTCTTCGGTGCCGCTAGGAACTGCGAAGATGCGGGCAGCCTGACGATTGTTGCCACTGCATTGATCGATACCGGTTCGCGACTTGACGACCTCATTTATGAAGAGTTCAAGGGAACCGGGAACATGGAGTTGCACCTCGACCGCCGGATGGCGGACCGGAGGCTGTGGCCGGCTATCGATATCGAGAGGAGCGGTACTCGTCACGAGGAACTGCTTCAGGACGAAAGTACACTAAAGCAGATCTGGTTACTTCGCCGGATGATGGGAATAATTGGCCAGGACTCGAATAGCCCGACCGAAGCTGCCGAGCGAATCCTGGAACGAATGACACGTACGCAGACGAACGAAGAGTTCCTGGCATCGATTACAAAGCCCGAGAAGGTTTAGTGGCACGGGTGCGCGTCGCGTGCCAAGGGCACATAGCGCGATTCGTTGCAGATGTGTAATTCTCCGGTAACGCAAATTCGCTTTATATTGTCGTGGGACACATTGACACTCGCTCTGTATGCTATTTATAGTTCAGCAGAACTGGTTTTCAGGTCGTCGGTGCGCATACCCGGTAACGGATGCGTGTGCACTGTCGTAGTCGTGAAAATCGACGAAGGCTCTATACCCAATGGGTTGACATCGTACTCGTTGCGATGGTTAAATCGCTTGGGTTTGTCCCGAGGTCTGGTGCCGCGCTCGCTGGTTGGTGTGCATTTGGACTGAAACGAAATAACGGAACCGGCAAACTTTCCGCATCTTGCGGAGAGGATAAATAGATATAAGAGATCTCCGGGTTTCATACCACCAGGCAATGGCGGAAGAAGATTATTTCTGCCTTCTGCTGTTGTTGTGGGTAAAAACGCGGATGCAAGGGGGACTGAAGCTGTGAAGCTTTCAGTGAAATTGCTTTCCGGACTGGCGCTCATGGCACTGGTCGCGGTAGCTGTAATAGGCCTCTCTAACTCCGCCAGTGCGGCAGTGGACGGCAAGGTGTATGTCACCAACTCGGCGTCTCTCCTGACCACAGAGTCGGGACCGCCTACCGGCCGGAAACTTGCTACCACGGTGTATGGGACCTATGTGTCGGCGGCAACGACTGGTACGAACGCACGTGACATCGTCACAAACTCGGACCGGTTCATCGTTACAGTTGTCGACTCAGACCTGAACGTGACCAGGGTGGTCACGTCTGGCTTGACCACGGTGGC
>Ga0207991_1000886_pt1 | contig 19364 bp, 24 predicted proteins | sample ETN07SmetaG_FD_185786 | JGI IMG/M metagenome (GOLD analysis project Ga0207991, IMG submission 185786) | Marine microbial and viral communities from oxygen minimum zone, Eastern Pacific Ocean - ETNP2014F14-07SV275 (SPAdes) (version 2) | ecosystem: Environmental > Aquatic > Marine > Oceanic ... | reverse complement strand
GGTCATCCTGACTTTGCTACGCAATAAAATCAAAAAATAAGAGATTTGATATAAATTGCAGGTTTGATTTAGTATTGACTAGTTGCTAAATCTAGGAATTTTAATCTCAGGACGTGGAAGTAATATGGAATCCATTTTAAAATCAATAAAAAAGAAAAAAATTCCAATAAATCCAGCAGTTGTTATTTCAAATAAATCAGATGCAAAAGGTTTGATGATAGCAAAAAAATTAGGAGTGAATATAGAAGTAATTGAAAGTAAAAATTTCAAAGAGAGTAGAACAGAATATGATAAAAAAATTATGCAGACACTTTCAAAATACGGAGTTACCCCAAAAAATGGTCTCGTATGTCTTGCAGGATTTATGAGAATCATAAGTCCAGTGTTTGTAAAAAAATATAAAAATAGAATAATCAATATTCATCCAGCATTACTACCATCATTTTCAGGATTAAATTCTCAAAAACAGGCATTAGATTATGGAGCAAAATATTCAGGGTGTACAGTCCATTTTGTTGATGCAGGAATGGATACAGGAGCAGTGATAATTCAAGCAGTTGTAGAAATTAAAGAAAAAGATACAGAAAAATCACTATCTAAAAAAATTCTAAAAGAAGAACATAGGATTTATCCAGAAGCAGTTAATCTATTTGCTAAGAAAAAAATCAAAATTTCAGGAAGAAAAACACATATTTCTTAAGAATCAGAACCACCAAAAAAATACAAAACTTTGAGTTCCTTTGTGTTACCATAAAAATAATGAGATACACCTTTTTCAACAAAAAATAACTTGTCCTTTGAAACTTCAAAATCTTTGTCTTTAATTTTCAGATATCCATTTCCAGAAATGACAAAATATACTTCGTCACTTTCATGAGGTTCTTGTGTATCTTCTTCTCCAGATTTTAAAACCAAAATACCTGCAGCAAGACTATCCTTATTGAGAAAAGTGTGAAAATAAGAATTACTTTGTTTAATTTTTTCTAAATAGTCTTGTAAATTGAATTCAAGTTTCAATTTATTCTGCAGCTACAGTGAATGTTTTTCTTACAGGATCCGCACTCATAAATGAATGTCCTTTTGGATGAATTTTTTCATGCTCTGGACTTTGATGCATTTTGATAAAAGTTTCTTTACTTTCATGCTCCACAATAATTCTATAGCTGCCATCATTGGATTTTAAAAATCGTCTAGATACAAACCCAGGAAAAGGAGACAAAATTTTGTTTGATTCTGAAAACCAATTTTTAAAATCTTCTTCCATACCCTCTTTGAGTTGCACATCGGCCATCATTACAAACATACAGACATTAAAAAATAACCCATTTTATTTCTTTTCTAAAATTCTTGGTAAATATTCCAAGAATTAAATATTAACAAATTATGAAAAAAGCATGACGGGAATCAAGATTGATGGAAAAATAATTGCTCAAACAATCAAAGATAGGGTCAAAAAAGCAACATCTGAGCTAAAAACAGAAGGAATCAATCCATGTTTAGCTACAATTTTGATTGGAGATAATCCAGCTTCTGCAACATATGTAAAAAACAAACACAAAGCATGTGAAGAAGTAGGAATAGTCACAAAAGACCACAAATTAGATGAGAATGTTACTCAACAGGAACTTAACAATATCATAGATGGATTGAATTCGGATGTAACAGTACATGGAATCCTAGTTCAATTGCCATTACCAAAACAATTGAATGAATTTGCTACGACATCACGTATCTCACCCATAAAAGATGTGGATGGTCTTACTCCACATAATGCAGGATTACTAGCAGTGAAAAAAGCAGTTTTAGTAGCATGTACTCCATCAGGAGTTATGGAAATGTTTGATTATCACAATATTGACTTAGAAGGCAAAAATGTGGTATTAATTAACAGAAGTAATCTCGTAGGAAAACCATTGTATCATTTATTGTTAGAAAAAAATGCAACTGTATTGACATGTCATTCTAAAACAAAAGATATTACAAAATTTTGTCAATTAGCAGATATTGTAATAACTGCAGTAGGAGATAGAACAAAATTTACCCTTACTCCAGAAATGATCAAAGAAGGAGCAGTTGTAATTGATGTTGCAATATCAAGATTTGAAGATAAGTTAGTAGGAGATTGTGATTATGAAAAGATTATTGAAAAAGCATCATTTGCCACTCCAGTTCCAGGCGGAGTAGGCCCAATGACAGTTGCAATGTTATTAAAAAATACAATTACTGCAGTATCACTTGGAATTCAAATTGGAAGATAATTCTAAAAAAAATGCATTGAGAGATCTTCTACTAGAAAGAAGAGACAACACATCTTTTGATTTATTAAAAATTGCAAGTAAAAAAATGCAAAAAAGAATTAACAAAGTGTATGCTTTCAAAGATGCTCAAAAAATAGGACTCTATTATCCAATAGGAAGTGAAATTTTAACACAAGATATTATTCAAGAATTAATCAGTAAAGGAAAAGATATTTTTTTGCCAAAAGTTACAGGTGAAAATATAGAATTTAGAAAAATTGAGGATTTTGGAAGCCTAGAAATCGGTAATTTTGACATCATGGAGCCTAAGGAAGACTGTATGGTGAATAACAATTTAGACATCATAGTTGTCCCAACAGTAGGAATATCACCTACAGGAATTAGATTAGGATACGGTCATGGATTTTATGATAAATTTTTAGCAAGGAATAGAACTACAACAATTTCGCTAATACTAGAAAAACAAATCATAAAAAATATTCCAAAATCAGAACATGACATAAACATAGATTGGATTATTACTGAAGATAGAATGTTTCAAACTCAAAAATAAGTTAGTCCTTTTTTCCCAATATCGTTTCGATAATATTTGTTAGACCAGATAATTTTTTCAGTTGCAGAGTAAACATTACTAATTGCAGAGTCTAAAGAATCACCCAAAGAAGTAATCCCTAAAACACGACCGCCATTAGAAAATATTTTTCCATCAGATTTTTTGGTTCCTGCATGAAACACATGAGTGTCATTTGAAATAGAATCAAATCCAGTGATTTCATCATTTGTAGGATATGATCCAGGATATCCATCAGATGCTAAAACAACACATACAGCATATTGATCTTTCCAAGAAAGTAAAGGCATAGAAGATAATGTTCCATCAACGCTTGCAACAAAATAATCATACAAATCAAAATTCATTCGCATTGTAATTGGTTGACATTCAGGATCACCCATACGAACATTATATTCCAAAACATATGGTTCACCATTTTTAATCATTATACCAGCATACAAAAATCCAGTAAAAGAAATTCCTTCATTTTTCATTGCATGAATTGTTTTTTCAATCACTTCTTCTTGAATTTTTTTTGCTAATACATCAGTGATTACAGGCGTTGGAGAATATGCACCCATACCTCCAGTATTAGGGCCTTTATCATCATCAAAAATTCTCTTATGATCCTGACTAGATGCCATTGGAAGTGCCACATTCCCATCAGATAATGCAATGTAAGAAGCCTCAATACCATCAATTCTTTCTTCAACAATAATCTTATTTCCAGCATCGCCAAATGTTTTTTTGACTAAGATTGTGTGTATTGCAGATATAGCCTCATCAGGAGTATTACAAACAATTACGCCTTTTCCAGCAGCTAATCCATCAGCTTTTACTACAACATTGTAGTCAAGGGATTTAACATATTTTTCTGCTTTTTGAGGATCATCAAAGATTTCAAATCTTGCAGTAAGAATATTATTTCTTTTCATAAAATTTTTTGCCCAAATTTTACTAGATTCAAGTTGTGCAGCTTCTTTTGATGGTCCAAAAACTTTGAGATTTAATTGATTAAATTTATCAACAATTCCAGCAGCTAATGGATCCTCAGGACCAACTACAGTAAAACAATTATTTCTCTGAGCAAATTCAGCTAATCCATCTAAATCATTAACATCAAGGGGGACATTATTTTCAGTACCACCATTACCAGGAGCAGTAAAAACAGTTTCAACTTTACTGCTTTGAGATAACTTCCATGACAATGCATGTTCTCTTCCACCAGAACCAATTACAAGGACATTTACCATAAAAAATATCAATTACCCAATTATATAATCCAATTCTCAAAAAGTCTGTTTATCTTTATAATGCCACCTACATATCAAAATCCAGATGGACTTTTCTACAAAATTTGATGCAAAGGCAATAGAATCAGAAATTAAAGAATATGTTAAGTCCATAAATATAGAAAAATTAATTTTTACATCTGATAAACCTGAAAAAATTAGATTCATTGAAGGGCCACCAACAATGAATGGGGTTCCACATGCAGGTCATCTTAGAGGTAGAGTAATCAAAGATTTATGGTATAGATTTAACACATTACAAGGTAAAAAAATTGAATTTAATGGAGGATGGGATACACAAGGACTCCCAGTAGAATTACAAGTTGAAAAAGAATTAGGAGTTACAGGTGGAAAAACAGAAGCAATTAAGGAATTTGGTATTGAGAGGATTGTTTCGGAATGTAAAAAAATTGTAGAAAAATACAACAAAGATTGGGTTAAAGTTGATGATTTACTTGGAATGTCATTTAATCATGATAAAGCATACTGGACATTTAGAGACGAATTTATTGAAAGGGAATGGCAAGTACTAAAAAAAGCATATGAGAATAAAATTTTAGAAGAAGACTTTACTGTAATTGCATATTGTCCTAGTTGCCAGACATCACTGAGTCACGCAGAAGTTAATCAAGGGTATGAAGAAGTAAAAGATCCATCACTATACTACAAAGTAAAATTAGTTGAAGAAGATGCGTTTTTGATTGTATGGACTACTATGCCATTTACTCTAGTTACAGATGCAATGGTTGGTTTTCAACCTAAAGAAGATTACGCATATGTTAAAGTTGAAAATGAAACATGGATTGTTGGAAAAACAAGATTAGAAGAATTCATGACAGAGGTAAAAATTAAAGATTATAAAATTGGAAAAACAGTAAAGGGTTCAGAATTTGAAGGAAAAAAGTACATTCACCCATTATTAGATTTGATTCCAGAATTAAAGGAATTATCAAAATTAGATAACTATCATGTTGCAGTTTCAGAGCCATTTGTTGATGCAAGTACGGGTAGTGGTCTGGTGCACCTATCTCCTGCAAATGGTGAGGAGGATATCAAAATTGCAAATAAACGTAAAGTAAAAATTTTCAGCCCCATTGATGATGAGGTAAAATTTACAGAACATGCAGGAAAGTATCAAGGAATGTTTGTCCGAGATGCAGATAGACCAATTGTTGAGGATCTTAGAGATTGTAATGCACTAGTAAAAATTGGAAAAATAAAGCACAAGTATCCACTATGCTGGAGATCTCACCATCCAATTGTGTATCTTGCAAGAAGAGGATGGTTTTACAAATTAGACAGACTAGATAACAAGGCAATTGATGCAGCTAATAGTGTAGAGTATTTTTTTGAGCAACCAAAAAATAGATTTCTTGGAATAATCAAAGAAAGACATCCATGGTGTATTTCACGAGAACGAATTTGGGGTTGTCCATTACCGGTATGGAATTGTGAAGAGTGTAATGAAAAAAATTGGTTTTTTACAAGAAAAGAAATTGTTGATGCTGCAGAAAATTTACCTGATGGCCCAGACTTTGAATTACACAGACCATGGATTGATAACATTACAATAAAATGTAAAAAATGTGGCAGTACAAAAACAAAAAGAGAAGAGTACGTATTAGATACATGGCACAATAGTGGTGCTGCACCATATGCATCACTAACTGATGATGAATATTCAAAAGAGATTCCAGCACCATTCTTTACTGAAGGAATTGATCAAACTAGAGGATGGGCATATACACTATTAATTGAAAATGTAATTTTAAACAATGCAGCAACTCCTCCCTACAAATCATTCTTGTTTCAAGGCCATGTGCTTGATGAGAATGGTGGTAAGATGAGTAAAAGTAAAGGAAATGTTTTGGATGGAGCAGAATTATTACAAAAATATCCAGTAGATTTGATAAGATTTTATTTTATGTGGAAAGCAAGTCCGATTGAACCATTAAGTTTTAGCACAGATGAATTAATGTCAAGACCATACCAAGTAATCAATACACTGTATAACTTACATCTGTACTTTAAACAAAATAGTGAATATGATAATTTCAACAATACAAACACAGTTGAATGGGCAAAACAAAATGATCTGTTAACATCACCAGATATTTGGCTATTATCAAAACTTCAAAAATTGACACAAACAATCACACACAAAAATGAAACTTGTAAATTTCATGAAAGTGCAAAAGCAATAGATGACTTTATCATAAACAACCTAAGTCAAATTTACATTCCAATTACAAGAGGAGAGTTATGGGATGAAAGTAAGGAAAAAGAAAACAGAAGACTGGCAATCTATGCAGTGTTAAGTAAAATACTCAAAACATTAGATATTCTTATTCATCCATTTTGTCCATTTACAAGTGAATATCTTTATCAAGCAATATTTGATGGAAAACAAAGTATTCTACTTGACAAATGGCCGCAATATCAAAAATCATTGGTGAATGAAGAAATTGAAGAATCATTTGATATTATGAAGGATGTAGTATCAATATCATCAGCAGCAAGAATGAAAGGTAAACTAAAAAGACGATGGCCATTAAATGAAGCACAGATTTGTGTAAAGAAAAATCAAAAAATAAAATTAGAATCATTATCAGATTTATTAAAATCGCAATTAAATATTGAAAAATACAACATTATTGAAACAGAAGAAGAAAATGGATTAGAACAATTATTAGAATTAAAAAAATTAGGTTTGCCAGTAAAATCAGTATTAGAATTAGAGAGAAAAAAGATAGGACCAAAAGCAAAACAGCATATGGGGAAATTAGTAAATACATTTACAGAAACAAATCCTGAAGAAATTATCTCAGCATTACAAAAAGATGGAAAATATGATTTTAAAATAGATGAAGAAATAATTTCGTTAGATAAAGAAGATTTTGTTGTAAGTTTTGATGCGTCTGAAAATTTTGCAGTAGCAAAAAGAGACAATTACATTGTATTTATTTCAACATCAAGAAATAAAGAAATGATGGCAAAAGGGTTGGTAAAAGATATTGCAAGAAGATTACAAACTCTCAGAAAAGAAAGAGGGTATAATCCAACAGATGTTTTAGGTGTCGCATCAATTTTAGATTTAGAACAAGAATCACTTGAAATGATTAAAGGAAGAGATGAAGAACTGGCATTTCTAGTGAGAGTGAAAAAAGTGAACTTTGAAGAATCATGTAAAGAATACAAAGATGATGATATAGATGGTCAGAAAATTAGAATATCAGTAGAATAAAATTTAATGTAATGTTTTAATTAGAATCATTTATCAGATAAAGAAATGTCTGATTCAAACCCAAACGTTGTTGGAATTAATGTTTTAAAACAAAACGGCCTAGATGTTGATGAATTAGTAAAGGAATTAATCAATAATGCTGCAGTTGAATTTACAGCATACTATTACTTTACCAATCTCAGAGCACATTGTACAGGCATAGAAGGAGAAGGACTCAAGGGAATCATTGAGGATGCAAGATTAGAAGATCTTAGCCACTTTGAATCATGTCTTGAAAGAATTTACCAATTAGGAGGAATTCTTCCAAACGATGCAACTGAATTTATAAAAATTTCAGGTTGTGAATTCTTACAACTCCCAACAAATCCAACAGATCATAAAGCAATTCTAGAAAAATGTCTCAAAGCAGAACAGGGTGCAATTGTTAATTGGAATAAAATTTGTCAAATGACATTTGGAAAAGATCCAGTTACATACGATATTGCAAAAGATATTCTTGCTGAAGAGATTGAACATGAGTCATGGTTCTTAGAGTTAATCTATGGAAGACCATCAGGACACATGAGAAGAAAATATTCTGGTGAAAGACCTCATACTGGAAAACATTCTAGAGCATTAGATATGGCATAAGTGCCAAATCATTTTCTTTCTTTTAATCAAAATTTAGTTGATTTAATTGATGACAGTGTGTGAATAAGCTTTGTTTTATTATGGTTAAATATAAAATTACACAATTAAAAACATGGTAAAACAGATTAGTCTAGATGCTTGGCAAATTCAACAATTAGGGGATCTATTAAAAAAAGGATCAGACATTGTTGCCAAAACAAACAGACCAATCATTTTGTACAGACAAACTTTAGATGAAGAAGATGAATCTTATGAGGAAATTGTATGTAGCCTTACCAAAGGATATGTAATTGAACAAATGGTGACATCTGGAGGAATAATAGTTCCAAGTTTTCATCAACAATTTGTTTTTAGCATTGAAGAGTATCCACAAGAATTATTGAGAAAAAGTAAAGATCGCTTTTTAGAAATGATCGATTTTCTTCAAGACCAATTAAAATAGCCTCATAGTTAATAAGTGCCGTGAAATTTATTTCACTTGCATGCAATTATTAGAATTTCAAGCAAAAGAGCTTTTTCGAGAATATGGAATTAATCTACTTGACAGTATATCTTCAACCAATATTGAAGAAGGTAGAAAACATGCAAAAGAATTAGGATATCCATTTGTAATTAAAATTCAAGTGCCTGTAGGGGGTAGAGGTAAAGCAGGAGGTATTCAAAAATGTCAAAATGATGATGAATTTGACATCAAATACCCACAAGTTATGGATTTAGAAATTAAAGGTGAAAAGGCACGAGCAATTTTATTAGAAAAAATGGCCGATATTAAAAAAGAGTTATACCTATCAATATTTCTAAATCGTTCAAAAAGATGCTATACAATCATTGCATCAGCAGAAGGAGGGGTTGAAATTGAATCAGTTAAAAATCAAATTATCAAAGAAATAGGATTAGGAGATGTGTCAGATGAAGTTGCAAAAGAAGTTGCAAAAGAAATGGGATTAGAAGGAATAACAGCAGAAGGGTTTGTAGATACATTAAAAAAATTATCAAAATTAACAATTGAAAAAGAAGCTGAACTTGTAGAAATCAATCCACTTGCAATTATGCAAGATGGCACAGTCATTGCATTAGATGGTAAATTTGTAACAGATGATAATGCAAATTTTAGACATGATGAATTACAAAAATATCAAGAAAAAACAGAGATTGAAGAACAAGCTGAAAAAAGTGGATTTTCTTTAGTAGAGTTAGATGGAGACATAGCAGTTGTTGGAAACGGTGCAGGACTTGTAATGTCTACACTAGACATGTTATCAGATAACGGTGGAAAACCAGCATGTTTCTTAGATGTGGGCGGTGGTGCCACTACAGAATCAGTTTATGAAGCATTAACTTTGATTAGTAAATTAGACAGAGTAAAAGGAATACTAGTAAATCTCTATGGAGGAATTGTAAAAACAACAGTTGTTGCAGAAGCATTTCTTAAAGCATATGAAAATAATTTAATTGACTTGCCAGTATTTTCAAGACTAAAGGGTACAGAATCAGAAAAAGCAAAAGAAATGCTAAAAGATTCAAGAACCAACATATTTGATACAGTTGAAGAGGCAATTAATGCAGCAGTGATGGGGATAAAAAAATGACAGATATTTTTGAATTACTTAAAGGAAAACCAGAAGATTCAGATTATGAAAATAAAGGAGTAATTGTACAGGGCATTACTGGAGCATACGGTTCAATACATACAAAACAAATGATAGCCTATGGAACCAACATAATTGCAGGTGTAACTCCAGGTAAAGGAGGTCAAAAATTTGAAGATACAGTTCCAATATACAATTCAATGCAAGAAGCAGTTGATGCAACTAGTGCAAAAATTTCAATTCTTTTTGTTCCAGCAAAATTCTTTTTATCAGCAGCAAAAGATGCATTAAATTCAGGAATAAAATTACTAGTTGCAATTCCAGAGCATGTACCAATTAGAGATACAATGGAGGCATTAGATTTAGCAAAGCAAAAAGGAGCAATAATCATTGGACCAAACACCCCAGGAATCATGATTCCAGAATTAATTAAAGTTGGAATTATGCCACCAATGCCATTTAAAGCTGGAAAAATAGCAGTATTATCAAAAAGTGGAACATTACTTTATGAAATTTCTGATGCATTAACTAATGCAGGATTTGGACAATCAATTACAATAGGAATTGGAGGAGATCCAGTTAACGGTACAAGATTAATTGATGCGTTTGAGATGATTAAGGATATTTCAGATCTAGAAGGAGTAGTGATAGTGGGTGAAATCGGAGGAGACTCTGAAGAAATGTTAGCTCAAAGAATTATTGATTTAGGATTTAACAAACCAATTGTTGCATACATTGCAGGAAGAGCAGCACCAAAAGAAAAACGAATGGGTCATGCAGGTGCAATTGTGATGGGAACTTATGGATCAGCAGAATCTAAAGTATCCATGTTTAACAAAGCCAACATTCCAGTGGCAAAAAGACCAGCAGAAGTACCAGTATTACTAGCAGGAAAGATGGAAAATAGATTAGAATAAAAGGAAGAGATTGAGGAGAAAATTAAATGCCAATTACAGACCCTGAAAAGAAACGCATTGCACAACATGCACGATTAGTTATGAGAATCTGCTTCAAATGTGGATGTAGAAACGACATAGGGGCTACAAGATGCAGAAAATGTAGAAATCCATACTTGAGATTAAAGAATAGAGCTCTCGGGGTAAAGAAATAGAATTAAAGAAGCATTAAACTTTCACGGTATTCCATAATTGCATATTTTAAAGCAGATTCATTTTTTGCAATAAAAGATTTTGCAGCACTAGGATCATCTATTTCTTCTAAAGATAATTGTAATTCATCAGGCAATTCTTCATTCATTTGAAACAGAATCTTTCCTGCAGTAATGTATTGACCTAAATTATTTGCAGAATCAAATGCTAATTGCATTCTGTCAATTAAGGTATCAAATTCTTTTAAAGATATGAATGATATTTTGTTAATTGATACAAAAAGGTTAGGTAATTACAAAATATCAAAAAAACTAAAGATAGAAAACCCCGTAATTTCATAAAGTATTTGGACTGGTCGTCTAGTTTGGTTTGGATGACGCACTCACACTGCGTAAGGAAGAAATTCCCGCAAAGGTCGTGGGTTCAAATCCCATCCGGTCCATTTTCTATGATTTAATTTCTACAAATGAAATCATCTCTAAAAAATGAAAATTCAAAATAACTATATGACATGATTAAAAATCAAAAAAAGTGTCAATGTATAATCACATTCCAGTTAATTTCAAACAAGCAGAATTAATTGAAAGAGATAATGCACATTTTTACCAAACACCAACTGGAGAAATATATCCATCAATTACAACAATATTACATGAAACAATGTCTATTGGAAAAAAAGAAAATTTACAAAATTGGAAAGACCAAGAAATTGCTGCAGACTATATTACTCAAGAAGCAGCAATTATAGGCACAGAAACTCACAAATTAATTGAAAATCACATTAACGAAGTAAGACAAACAGACCAGGTAAGATTACTTTCAGTAGCACATTTTAACAATCTGATTCCATTTTTACAAAAAATTAATGATGTTCATGGAACAGAATTAAGACTATATAGTAACAATATGAAATTGGCAGGAACATCAGATTGTATAGCAAAATATGATGGGGAATTATCAATCATAGATTATAAAACAAAAAGAAGTAATCAAAAAGAAGAATGGATGACGGATCATTTTATTCAAGGTACAGCATATTCACAAATGTTCAAAGAATTAACAGGAATTGAGATTAAGCAAGTTGTCATTTTAGTAAGTAGTGAAAAAAATTCAAGAATGGAATTTGTAAAAAATACTGAAGATTACAAAGAATTACTAACTCAACGTCTAAATCAATATTATGATATTTTAGAATAACAATAAAGAGATAGTAGAAATGAATAATAAATTATTTAAATGACTTTGAGTGGATACTATTTGAAATGAATTTAAAAATGAATTTACTAGTAATAGCATCAATAATGACAGTATTTGGAGTAATGATGATTCCAAATGATGTTGTTGCAGAAACGAATCAAAACAGTGTAAGTGTTATACCAATAAATGAAAAAATAAGTTTAGAGACAACCATAGTCACACTAAGTGTTCCTGAAAACAACATATTACCATGGGGGACAGTATTTGGGGCACCTTCAGATGTTGCTGAAAGATATCCAGTTATCATTCAATTTTACAAAGGTGGTGAAGCAGTCCACATTGCACAAGTTGATGTTAAAGGAGATGGTTCTTATGAATACAAATTCAGAGTGAAAAATTTGGATTACAATACAGGTGAATTTACAGATATATTTCATGGAGAATATACTGTAAAAATATTCAAAGTTATTCCAAATACAAACTCAATGATTTAGAAGCAAATAGATCAGATAAATTTTCAACAATACATGTAATTTGTTAAAAATGAAGAAATTAGATAAAAATACATTCATAGAATTAATATACTAAATAGAAATCAAAAGAGCTAGAAAATGAGTAAAAATTTTTGGCATGATATAGAAACAGGAGTTGATGTTCCAGAAATCATTAACGTAATAGTTGAAATTCCAAAAGGTTCAATGAACAAATATGAATATGATAAAACCCACAATATGATAAAATTAGACAGAGTATTATTTTCTCCATTTCATTATCCTGGAGATTATGGACTTATTCCACAGACATTATCTGAAGATGGAGATCCATTAGATGCTTTAGTATTAGTTACAAATCCAACATATCCAGGAATTCTAATAGAATCAAGACCAATAGGATTACTACAAATGAAAGATGATGGAGAACCAGACGATAAAATAATTTGCGTTTCAACAAATGATCCAAGATATTTACATACATCAGATATTGAGCACATAGGGGATCACTATCGTTCAGAAATTGCACACTTTTTCCAAGTATACAAAGAATTAGAAGGTAAAAAAGTTGAAATCATTGGATGGGAACCAGCAAAAGAAGCCAAAATAGTAGTCATTGAATCAATTAAAAGATACAAAGATACATTAAAAAAATATTAGAAAAATGCAAAAAGATTGTGAGCATTTTTTACAAAAAAAAGAAAATGTATTTCCAAATACTAAAAATTGTGAAGAATGTGAAAAAGAAAAATTACCAATAGTAGCTCTTCGAATGTGTCTAACATGCGGACATGTAGGTTGTTGTGATTCATCAATTGGAAAACATGCAACAAAACATTTTGAAGAAACAGGACATCCAGTAATGAAAGCAATTCCTGAAAATATTTGGAAATGGTGTTATATTCATGAAGAATATTATTAATTATTTTAATTCATTTTAAGAATGAAAGTAAATTAGGTAAAAAAATAGTGCACAATATTTAATTTTAAAAACAATACATATAGAATTATTTAATGAATTTAAAATAAAATTGAATGAATAATAAATGATAGTCTTAATTAATTTAGGAATTATGCCATGAATACTTTTATGCTAAATATGCATAATGCTTAGAATGTTAATTAAAATAAATTCGATTAAGGGAAAATGGCGCTAATATGGCTAAAGCATATGTCATGATGAATTGTGATCTAGGTGAAGAAAAAAACATAGTGGCATCACTAGAAAAAATTGATGGAATAAAAGAGGCACATGGGACTCTTGGACTTTATGATATTGTTGCACAAATAGAATCTACAACAGAAGAAAAAATTCAGGAAATAGTTACCAAACAAATCAGAAATATGCCAAAAATTCGTTCCAGTATGACTTTAACAAGTTCAGAATCAGAAGAATTATTTCAAATATCTGAGAAATTAATGGGCGCAATGCTTGGAAAAAATTTTAGTCAGGCATATGTTGTGATCCACTGTGAGAAAGGACAAGAATATTCCACTTTAAAAAATCTCTGCAAGATAGCAGAAGTAAAAGAAGCAGATGTAGTTTTTGGATTCTATGATGTAATTTGTAGAATTGAAACATCCAGTGAGGCAGAGTTACAAAATGTGATTACTAAAGTAATAAGATCATTGCCAAATATCAAAACCAGTATGACATTGAATATAATTAAAGAGCAAGAAGTATAATATTTTCAAAATAGTAGAAATTTGATATTACATAGCCATTCATTTTTTAATAGTTAGAAAATAACAACAATAATGGCAGAATATGAATTAGGTAGATGGGATTTATCAGAACTATCTAAAAATCCAAAAAGTCCTGCATTTCAAAAACAAATTCATGATTTAGAAAACCAAGCTAAAAAATTTGAAAAGATTAAATCAAAATTAAATCCAAAAATAACATCTAAACAATTTAAAGGAATTTTACAACAAGTTGAAGAGATTTCACACAAAATGAGTAAAATTGGAGGTTATGCATCACTCTCATATTCATCAGATACTCAATCAGATGAAGCAACTTCATTAATGACTCAAATGTCAAAATTAGGTTCAGAAATTTCTAACAAAATTTTGTTCTTTGATTTATGGTGGAAAACACAAGTAGATGAAAAAAATGCTAAACGATTAATGAAAGATACTGGAGAGCTCAAAGAGTATCTAACATACAAAAGATTATTTGCAAAATATGCATTAAGTGAACCTGAAGAAAAAATCATAAACACATTAGATGTGACAGGTATTTCTGCACTTGTAAAATTGTATGATAAAATTACTAATGCATACGAATACAAAATGAAAATTGGCAAAAAAACAAAAACAATGACAAGAGAAGAACTAACAAATTATGTTAGAAGTACAAATCCAAAAATTCGAGAAACAGCGTATAAAACAATCCTTACAAAATATACTGAAAATAAAGGAGTTATTGGAGAAATCTATCAAAATATTGTTCTAAATTGGAAAGATGAAGGAATAGAACTCAGAGGGTACAAAAGTCCAATATCAATGAGAAACATTGCAAATGATGTAGATGATAAAACAATAGAATCACTTCTTTCAATTTGTAGAAAAAACTCTACAGTATTTCAAAAATTCTTTCTTCAAAAAGCAAAAATGCTAAATATGAAAAAATTACAAAGGTATGATCTTTATGCACCAGCAGCAGCAAAAATTAAAGAAAAAAATTATTCATATAATCAATCAGTAAAATTAGTCTTTGAATCACTTGGAAAATTCAGTAATAGTCTAGAAGAACATGCAAGAAAAGTATTCAATGAAAATCATATTGATTCATCCATCAGACAAGGAAAAAGAGATGGTGCTTTTTGTAGTACACTTTCCCCAAAAATTACACCATATGTTTTGGTAAATTTTACAGGTAAATCAAGAGATGTTTTTACTTTAGCACACGAATTAGGCCATGCAGTACATAGTCAAGCAGCTCAAGATAGATCAATTCTGGTACAAGATGCACCATTACCATTAGCTGAAACAGCATCCACATTTTCAGAATTATTACTATATGACAACTTAGCAGACAAAATATCAGACGATCAAAAGAAGATCATGTTATCGGAAAAAATTGATGATTTGTATGCCACAATACTTAGACAGTCATTTTTTACAATTTTTGAAGTTGATGCACATGATCAGATTAGTAAAGGAACCACAGTAGATGAAATTTCAAAAACATATTTACAAAATTTAAAAGAACAATTTGGAAATGCAGTAAATCTTTCAGATGATTTTGCGATTGAATGGAGTTGTATTCCACATTTTTACCATACGCCATTTTACTGCTATGCATATTCATTTGGAAATCTGTTAGCATTATCATTATTTCAAAGATATAAAAAAGAAGGAAAAGATTTTGTTAAATCATATATAGAAATACTTGCAGCAGGAGGTTCAAAAAAACCAGAAAAATTACTTTCAGAACATGGATTTGATATCAGATCACCTAAATTTTGGCAAGAAGGTTTTGACTATGTTAATCAACAAGTCAAAGTACTATCATCATTAAATTAAAATCTAATTTAATGATAGGAGGAATTTTTATTTTTGAACAAAGTTAAGATTTGTCATTATTTTTTAATGGAATAAAATTATCAATTATTTTTGTAATATCTAAAAGAACGGAATCTTTTATTTTTTTTAATGAACCATCAGGATTATCAGATTGAGAAAGTAAATGATTAAGTTGATCTAGTACGGCGTATTGAACTCGAGCTGTTAATAATTCAGCAATACTTTTTTCACTAGTAAAATCAACTTCAGTAATATTTACTGCCTGATTAGCCATTTCAAATTTAAAAGAAGAAGAATATCCACCCCGAGTAAAAGCAATATCTCTAAGAACCAATTTTTTAACTTCATCAGGATTTCCCATGCCAGCTCGAGCAACCATATCATTTAGTTGGTCCAATATTGCATATTGAACTCTAGTTTGCAATAATTCAGGAATACTTTTTGCATTTTCTATTTCAGTAATACTTACTTTTTGATCACCAATAGTGATGAATTTATTCACAATTAGAATTAGAATTATTTTGGGTATAAAGTATTTGTAGAAATTATTAATGGAGAATTTAGAATAATGGGGCTGACAGTCCAACGCATGGACTGCCAGCTTGTTCCCCGAACGGTTTGAATTCGATGTCATTTTTACATCAAAAATAATACGATTTAAACGTTTGAGATTATTTTAAATCCAATTTTTGAGGTTTGGGTTTTCTTATAGTACCAAATAAAATTCCAAGGGTGATTCCCAATTGATAAAGAAAATACAGTAAGACTTCAAAAGTACTAGGAGTAAGATCTGTAAACCTACTCAAAGCTGTAAAAATTAGTAATGACGCACTAAAAAAGAAAATAAATCCTTTTACAATTCCACGTAAATTTATAAATTTCAAAATAACAAAAGTCATAACCATAATAGAAAAAGCCAATACGGTAAGAAAACCAGTATTCATCCCAAAAATTAAAAATAGTGAAGAAACAACGTCTCCAGGGTTTGCCATAGATAAATTTGTAAGATCAATTTTTTCAGGGGATTGAAAACGTGGAACACTAAGAATTGCATTGATTAAAAATAAAATAAACAAAGTTATTGAGACGGTTTTTACGTGATTTTGTAGCCTAGAAAATCTTAAAAGAATTGCCCTTCCAAGAATAATTCCTTGAGATATCCCAATTCCAAATGTACTAAAAATTACAATTAATTGAATGAAAGGATCATTAAAACTATCAACAAGGATTGGAATTAAAGCCATCTATAGTAAAATCAACATACACCAAAATATGAGTTTCCCAACAAAACTATGAAAGAAAAGTATGAAAAATAGATTAACAACATAGAAGTAAATTTAATATTTCATAATTAATGGGTCATAATATGTTAAAAATATTTTTTTTTATTAGTTTGATAATGTTTATTGGAATTTCAACAAATTATGCATTTTCACAAGAAATTGGTCTAGCTACATTCCAAGAAACAGCACAAATAATCATAGATAAAAAAATAGATCATAAGAGTACAGCATCAATTACATTATTGAGTTCAAATATTCAAGAAATTAAGATACCAACTGAAATTAAACAAAAAATTATGGAGAATAAAAGAATTCAAGCAGTTGTGTTAACAAATGAAAATTATTGTGTTTTAGGAGTATATGATCAATCATGCATTATTATCAATATAGAAAGAAATCCAGAAGACAAAGGAATATTTGCAATACAAGACTCAACAAGAGAGATTGCTGATTCGTATATCGAGGATATTAACAGAATCTTTGATACAGATGCTAAATTTTTTCAAGTATTAATACAAACTGATGGTGAAATGAATCAGGCATTAAAGACATCAGGAATTATCTCTGGCAGTAGAATAATTTCAGCAGTATATACAATGCCCATGGAAGATACAGATTCAATGTATACAAAAATATCATCAATGTTATTATCAAAATCAATTAGAGAAGGTGGAGGTTTCTATAATGTTGCAAAAACATTATCTATGAATGAAAATGCTAAAATGTCATTTGCAATAATTCCATCAGATTCAAAATTTCTTTCGCAATTAAGAGTATCAGTAGATAATCCCATACCTAATTCAGATACAACTAAAGGAAAAATATCAAAAATCAACCCTCTTGAATTTTTCAATATAGAAAATCTAAACAGGTCAAATTATTTTTCATCAGGCAATTATCCACTAAATTCAATATTTCAAATAGTAATTTTATCAAATGAAAATACAAATGTATCAGATGTTAAAGGAAACATAATACCAACACAAATGATAGATGGAATAATGATGCCAAATGAAATTACAAAAAAAGGATGGATTTTTGATCCTGAAGAAGGACAAAAAATTCAAGGCAAATATATTTTTGGAGAGAGTGTATCAATAAATGAAAATGAATTAAAATTTTCGCTAGGTGGAAATAGTATTCAATCTAAAGAAATTGAATTTGATGAATCAATCATAGTGGTAATAATAATAGCAATAGTTTCAATTGGTGCTGCAATATTTTATCTTAAAGGATATAAAAAATAATTACATCAAAAGTACCGCAGCTGCAAAGACAGTGGTCCATTTTCCATCTTTGTCACCCCTAGTAGATTGAGTTACATTATGTGTATTGTAAATTTGGCCAGAAATTAACCATTGTTGTCTTTTTTCATCCCAGTCTTTATCAGCATCAAAAGGAATTCCTAATGATGATGCCAACATTTGTGCAGCAATGTCCTCAGCATAGTCACCAGCTTGAAGTTCATTTTGACCAAAGGCCTCATATTCAGATAAATATCCATATCGTTCAGTATCTTTTGGTTGTGCAATACCAACAGATGCAGAACAAACTCGATGAGGTTCCTTAGTTTGATTCTTTGAATAAATTGTAAATAGAATCTGACCAGCTTTAATTTTTTTTAAGCCTTCTTTACGAGTAATCAATTTAGCTTTTGGAGGAAAAATACTAGAAATCAATACCAGATTAGTTCCAGCAATACCTGCATCTCTCAATGCATATTCAAAACTAGTTAACCTATCTTCATGTACACCCTTACCCTTTGTAAGAAATAATTCCTTAGCTACTAAATCTAACATTTCTGAATTTCAGACAGAGAGTTATTATTTATACTTTAATTCGAAAAAATTAAACCAAGATTATTCATCAAATTTTGGTTTTTTCTTTTTCTTTCTTTTATCAGGTGATGCTTGAACTTGTGTCAAATAGAGGAATGTGAAAAATGCACCTAATCCAATATTGATTATGCCCATGAAAGTAATCATGATTTTAAAATTAGGAGGCGTAACAGCAGATAATCCGATAATAATACCAATTATACCAGTTACAAAAAACATCATCATTAGAACCTTAACTCTAGTTGGTTCAATGTATCTCATATGAAATAACAAAAATTACAATATTATAAATGGACAGGTGAAGAAATTATTAAAAAAAAATACAAAATTAGCCTCAGGTAACACTTTA
>Ga0207991_1000884_pt1 | contig 19384 bp, 25 predicted proteins | sample ETN07SmetaG_FD_185786 | JGI IMG/M metagenome (GOLD analysis project Ga0207991, IMG submission 185786) | Marine microbial and viral communities from oxygen minimum zone, Eastern Pacific Ocean - ETNP2014F14-07SV275 (SPAdes) (version 2) | ecosystem: Environmental > Aquatic > Marine > Oceanic ... | reverse complement strand
ATGTTTTTCAACACCAAAATTATACGCTTCATAAATTGGTACAGTTCCAAATGTTATAGGCGCTACATCCAATAATGTCCTTCTAATGCTGCCAACATCTCCACCATCACTAAGATCCATGATTGTGTCAGCATGATATTTTACAGCTACTTTGGCTTTTTCAACTTCTTCCTCAACATTGACGTTTAACGTTGAAGTGCCAATGTTGACATTGACCTTGGTTTTCATGCCTTTTCCAATGCCCACATTGTGAATCTTTTGAGGCCTTACGTTGTTGCTTGGAATGATAATTGAACCGCTAGCAATTTTTGGTAAAAGCCAATCAAGCGTAACATCTTCATCTTTTGCAACCCGTTTCATCTCGTCAGTTGCAATACCTCTTCTTGCAGAACTCATTTGAGTAGCCATGAGTGTACTAACCTTCTGATAGATTTAAACAGTCGTCAAGCCAGCGATCAGATTTTAAAACCTGATATATAATCCAATACAGATATGAACATTCTTTCCATTGGAGGATCTGACCCATCCTCTGGTGCTGGAATACAAAGTGATATCAAGACATTTTCCAATCATGACGTCTATGGATTTACCATTGTAACTACAATCACAAGCCAGAATACAAGAAAAGTTACCTCGATTGAACCTGTTTCTGTTAAAAGCTTGAAGGCACAACTAGATTCAATTTTCTCTGATTTTCATATTGATGCAATAAAAATTGGAATGGTTTACAATTTTCAAATGATAAAAGTAATCCATTCAAAACTAAGAAATATCAAAGTTCCAATTATTGTAGACCCTATAATAAAATCAACAACAGGTACAATGCTTCTCAAAAAAAATGCGTTGCGTGATTACAAAAAGCTGATAATCCCAATGGCGGATGTGATAACTCCAAATAAATATGAAGCTAAAATTTTGTCAGGAATATCAAACATAAAAAAATCTGCAAAAAAAATACAAACAATGGGTGCCAAATGTGTAATCATTACTGGTGCAACTTCATCAAATGGTCAAATTTCTGATTTTATTTTAGAAGAAAATAAGGAATATGTGATTTCTGGGAAAAAAATTCCTATTAGAACTCATGGAAGTGGGTGTAATTATTCTGCATCTATTACAGTCTCACTTGCAAAAGGAAATACAATTCGTTCTGCAGTAAAAACAGCGAAGAATTACGTTTACCAGTCTATAAAAAATTCAAAAAAGATTGGAAAAGGCATCAATATCACTCATAGTCATATTTCAAATGAAATGAAGGAATTATCTGACTCAATTAATGATTTTAGGCAGATCAGAAATATTTACAAGATGATTCCAGAATGCCAGACAAACTTTGTCTTTGCTAAAAAAAACCCTGCCACCATAAATGATGTATTGGGAATATCTGGTCGTTTGGTAAAGTGCGGTAAAGAAATTGTGACAGCTGGCGAAATTATGTATGGTGGTTCACAGCACGTTGGAACTGCTATCATTCAAGTAAACAAAAAATTTCCGGAAATTCGTTCGTGTCTTAACATAAAATATGATACAAAAATTGTTTCAAAAGCAAAAAAAGTAGGATTCACTATTCTAAGCTATGACAGAAACAAGGAACCAAGAAAGTTAAGAGATAAGGAAAACTCTTCAATCTCTTGGGGAATATCCAATTCTCTTAAATCAAAATTGCCTGACATAATTTATCACAAAGGTGACATAGGAAAAGAGGCAATGATTCTAATTTTTGGTAAAAATCCTGATGATGTCGTCAAAAAGGTTTCTAAGATAATTACTTACTGAAAACTGTGTAATTCAACATAAATAGTGCAGCAAATAGAATACAAATTCATGAAAGCAGTAATTCTAGCTGGTGGGTTAGGAACTAGACTTCAACCCTACACTACATTTATTCCAAAACCAATGTTGCCCTTAGGTGAAAAACCATTGCTGGAACATCTAATTGAATGGGTTAAAAAAAATGGCATAAAAGATGTTGTGTTGTGTGTTAGTTATCTTCGCAAAACTATAGAAGATTATTTTGAGGATGGTGAAAGATTTGGCGTAGAAATTGAATATGCTGTATCAAATAAACCACTTGCTACTGCAGGACAATTAAAAACAGCTGAAAAATTTATCGATTGTACATTCGTTTGTATTTATGGCGATTCCATTTTTGATTTTAACTTAAAAAGCATGATTAATGAGCATAAGAAAAAGAAATCATTTATCACAATGAGTCTTTTCGAATACAAAACAAACATCAAGTATGGAGTAATTGATACTAAAAATAATGGTAGAGTTTCAGCATGGAACGAAAAACCAGAGATGAAGGCTAAAATCAATATGGGCTGCTATGTTATGGAACCTGGTATTCTTGGCTTTATTCCTAAAAATAAGCCACATGGAATGGATGATGTCATAAAAAAAGCTATTTCCAAAAGAAAAAATGTTAACAGTGTACTAACAAAAAAAGGATTCCTTGACATCGGTGACAAAGAAACCTATGAAAAGGCAAACCTAGAATACAGAAAAAAGCTAGGGAAGATTTGATGATACATAATGTCTGAGATCATAATTAGGGAGATTGAAGAAGAGGATCTTGATAATGGGTTTCTTGAAGCATTAGATAATCTGAGAAAGGCCAGTGATCTTGAGAACTCAAAGGCTAAAGAAGTTTTAAAAAAAATAAAGCAAAACGGGAACCACATAATCCATGTAGCCATGGATGGCAACAAGGTTGTTGGCTCTACTACATTATTTATCGAACAAAAATTCATTCATCAAGGTGGTCTAGTGGGGCATATTGAAGATGTTGTAGTAAGAAAAGATTATGAGGGAACAGGTATTGGAATAAAACTGGTTCTTTCATTATTAGAATATGCAAAAAAGAAACAATGCTACAAAACTATCTTGGACTGTAATGACAGCGTAAAACCATTTTATGAGAGAATTGGGTTCAAGTACGAGTCAAACTGCATGCGATATAACCACAATTAAAAATATTTTTTTGGTCTTTTTTTTATTCTAAACAAAAGTGCGCCCACAACCATCATAGGTATAGAAACAGCCATGAATAATGGAGGGGTCACAGTAACTGTAAAAACACGAAGATCTTTTTCTATGCCATCTATCATGGTATTTGCGTAAAACATGCCAATTAGCAACACCAAACCACCAGCAATTATCAGCCAACCAATTTGCTTTGAGCCAAATCTCCTCGCAATCATAAAAGATGTAGCTGACATAACCAAGCCAGGCGCAACACCTATTGAAATAAATTGTAAAATTTTCGCTGTTGGTTCAACTGGTGGTTTTATGAAGTCATCCAATAATGCTTGTCCTGATGGTTCAAGCATGAAGTTAAAAATTGAAATTATTTCTCCCACAAATATCGCGTATAAACCAATACCTGCCATTGCGATATAAGCGCCATAGTCTAATGCCATACGAAACAGATTTTCCATGCATAAATAAACTATTTTTATCAAGCTTATACATGCATACAAGCTATTACACATGCATACAAGCTCATATTCTAGAATACGTAATATGTGATATTGACATTCAAAAAAGATTATGTAGACGCTTTACCTAGGAGTATTTAGAATGAACACAAAAAGACATTATTGTGATAAATGTGGATTGAAAAATAACAAATGCAAATGTGAGAAATTGAAATGACAGAGAAACCTAAAGATGTTGAAAAATATTTTGAAAACTCAAAATGTAAAATATGTGGTATTGTAGTTCAACCACATTTTCAGGGCAATACTAAACTCCCAAAAGAAGAACATTTGGCTAAAAAGCATCAGGATTTAGAATGAATGATAAGGAAAAAATTAGAGAAACTTTACGAATGCTTGATGATTTAGAAAGATATGCTGATTCACTAAATGTTGGTACAAATATGCTCAAAAAATCAGAGATGTGTTAGAATCTTAACTCGATTCTTTCTTAATCAACTTTACAAACTCTTTGATTTACTTGAATGAAACTGCGTTATAGCTCGTATAAACGGGTAAGTTAATTTTATTTATTCTATTCCAACAAGATTAGCAAGTTCCTTTCTGCATGCTGCACCTAATATTTTAGCATCTTGTTCTGGGGAGTCTGTATTTAGAAATATGCCATATCCTCGTTCTAGACCAGACCAAAAATTCATCATGGGATATACTTCAATGTGCCAGTGAATTTGTTTGCTATTTTTCTTTTCAGGTGACAAATGAAAAACTAGATTATATGATATGTTTTTAGTATGTTTTGATAGACCGCCTAGAGTTGACCTTAGAATTAATGATAAATCGTTGATATCTTTTTGAGTTATTTTTGAGAAGCTAGTAGTGTGTTTTTTAGGACAAACCCAAAATTCAAGTTGATGGGTAGGCGCCCAAGGACAAAATGCAATGAATCCTTCAGTTTGTAAGACTTGTCGTATCCCACCGGTTTCAGTATTAACAGCTTGACACATTGGGCACACACCCTTTTCATTTAGGAGCCTGTGGGAAGACTCGGATTCCGCCTCTATTATCGGAGGTATGTTTGAAAAACTTACAATGTTAATATGTGCATGATCTACAGTACTGCCAGCTTCTTTACCATGATTAACAAAAATCGAGACATATGAAACTCCTTTTTGTGTATACAACCATCGAAGTCTATCCTGGATTACTACCAAGACATTTGACCATTGTTCAGTATCTATGGTAGATAATGATTCATTGTGTTTGGGTGAAGCTACTATGACATAGTGATATCCATATGCAGGTTCGCTATACAATGGTCTATCACTGTATGAATTTTCAGCAGATGTTGAAACTACTGGGTTTGAACTCTCAAATACACGAACGGACCAATTTCTTACAAAACTATCCTCGTTGTCCTGTAGTCTTTGTAGCATTCCCTCTCTTGCAACAAGAGAAAGTATAGAAGGATTAGTCATAGACTCATTACCGGGGCAGTATGGACATTTTTTATTAGCACGTATTTTTTTCGTTTTTTGAGATACAATTACTGATCGCTCAAGAACATAATCTTTTCTTATCTCCCCCATGGAAATAGTTGTTTTTTCTGAGAGTTAAAATCTTTCCAAAAATGGTTTTTGGAAAATTGTTTATCAGATCGCTTTTTTGTTTACAAACTTTAAAGTGATCTCAATAAGCAATGAAATGGGGCTGGAAAAAATTACTGAAAATTTAGACGTGAAATTGGTTTATGTTCTGTTAGATGGTGTTGGTGACTTGCCACATCCAGACTTGGCAGGAAAAACACCGCTTGAAGCTGCCAATACGCCAAATCTTGATCGATTGGCTGGTAATGGTACAATGGGAGAAGTTATTACGGTAGGAAAGGGAATAGCACCAGAATCAGACATAGCGGTCTTTAACATGCTTGGATACAAATTCAAGCACGATGATTATGTTGGAAGAGGAGTTGTAGAAGCGATAGGTATAGGCATTGACTTCAAGGATGGTGATTTGGCACTGAGAGGAAATTTTGCAACATTAAACGATGACGGAGTAATCATAGACCGAAGAGCTGGCAGAAGTATTGAAAAACAAGATTCTGAATCGATTGGAAAGGAGATTGAAGAGGGGGTCAAATTCTCCGATAAAAATACGTCAGTCATAGTAGCCCCAACTATAGACCATAGACTGGTTATTAGAATCAGAAGCAATGTGCATCTTTCATCAAATATCACTAACACGGATCCTTCTTACGTAAGAGTTGCAGGAATGGGGATAGCAAAAGCTGTAACTGATTTTTTGAAAATTGAAAAATGTCTTCCACTAGATGAAAAGTCTAATTCCAAAGTGACAGCAAATTTGGTTAATGAATTTACAGAAAATTCTTTGAATATAATGAAAAAAAGTAAAGTAAATGAGCGAAGGAGAAAAGAAGGAAAGAAATTACTCAACAGTATAATCTTACGTGATGCAGGAAACAGGTTTCCAAAAGTTACTCCCATTAATGATTTTTACTCGTTGAAATTTTCTTGCATAGTTGACATGCCAGTTGAAATTGGTATTTCAGATATTTTGAAAATGAAGGCATATAGTGCTGGAGGATTAACTGATTATGAGAAAAAAGCTCAGGTTGCTGCAAAAGCACTGGATGAACAAAATGCTATCTATGTTCATTTGAAGGGACCTGATGATTTTGGACATGATGGAGACGCTCAGGGCAAAATGAAAAATCTCGAAGATATAGATAAGAGGTTTTTTGGAACTTTATTGGATAATATTGATACATCAAAAGTTACTGTTATTATTTCAGCAGATCATTCTACACCATGTATTAAAAAAGGACACAGTGATGATCCAGTTCCTTTGTTAATTTCAGGAGATATGATACAAAACGATAACTCCCAACGTTTTACGGAAAATGAGGCAAAAAGAGGAAAAATTGGGGTGATTGAAGGAGTGCAAGTAGTTAAAACTGGGATAGATCTTATTAAATCATAAAAGTAGAAATTGCTTTTTTATCTAACATTTCAATTATATTTTGCTTGATTGAATCAATACTAACATCATGGTACTCACCTGATTTACCATGTAATTTTTTTAATGCTCGGTTTAATACTGAAAGGCATATTTCATTTTCGTATTTCTGATAATGTACAAAAGCTGCAGCGACTAGTATTATTCCTTGAATTAGTTCTTTTTCATCGCCTTGGCATTGTTTCCATGCTCCCTCTAGGGCCTCGTGGCTTTCCCAAAATCTTTCATTATTAAAATAAAAAATCCCATCTTTAATTGACTGGTTTTTTTCAATTTGTTCTTCAATTATATGTCTAGAATGATCAACTTTTCCAATTGATAGTAATTTTTCTAACAATAATTCAAGATTAGTTTTAGGAACGGAAACATCTAATTCAATAAATTTACTTGACACTCTACAATCACGAATGGTTAAATTCATTCCATAGGATAAATCTCGTGAATTAAAAAGAAGAGACTTTGCGTCTTTCGCAGTATAATCAGAATTTTTCAAATGTACCATGAATCTATCCATTAAATTTTTTCCTGCGTTATTTCTTAAATTTGTTAGTAATTTGTTGAAGGTTTATATGAAATATTCAAAGGGAATGGAATATGTCCATAATTACGACACTGAGTGATGAAAATAACTCATTTTTGTCTAGACGAGAAATTATTTGTGATTTTCAAGGCTTGGGTGGGAAACTAAAAAAACTGGAAGCTGTTGAAATGATTACTAAGAAATTCAAATTGGGTGAAAAATTTGTTATTCCGATTAAATTACAAAACCATACTGGGCAGTCGAAAACCACTGGTATTTTCTATGTTTACGATGATGAAACACTAGCAAAAAAACATGTTAATCCTGTCATTTTTACTCGTTTAGATAAAGCTAAAACTAGTGAAGAAAAGAAGAAAGAAGTAAAAGACGATGAAAAACCAGCCAATACTGAAAGTTCTGATAATAAATCAACTGAAGTAAAAAAAGACGATGAAAAACCAGCCAATACTGAAAGTTCTGATAATAAATCAACTGAAGTAAAAAAAGACGATGGTGATAATAGTTAATGGCTGGAAAAAAGGGCACAAGTCCAAATGTTTACAAATACTTCAAAATAGATGGTGAAAAGGTAACTAGAACACGTAAGATTTGCTCACGTTGTGGCAAGGGTGTTTTCATGTCAGAACATAAAGGCAGAAGAACTTGTGGAAAGTGTAGTTTAACAGAATTTTTCTAGTAAAGTCTTTTTTTTCTCAACTTCGAACCTTTTAATTCAAAAATTTTAATTTTTGATTTTAAATCCGGATTAAATTGGATTTTTGAAATTAAATCAGTTGATAGTTTTGTGATGTTAGTATCCAATGTAATCTTTGTCGTGGGTAAGTTTTTTTCAATCCAAAATTTTATTGTCTTGTCTTCCAATTTATAATCTCTAAATCCAGACGGAAATTTTTTTGTTATATGTAAAAGTAATGTTTTATCATTAAATACTGCACGTGGTTCGAATAATCTTTCGTTATCTGCATAAACATTTTCGAAAAGATTGGAAGAGATTTCGTCAGAAAGTAACTCCATTTTAGAAATTTTACGCATTAATTCTAAATAATGCAAAAATTCATGCGCCAAAATAGCATGAACTGTACCTTTAAGACCATATGCAACTAATGGACCAGATATTTGAATAACAACTTGGAAAGTATTTTTGACAATAATTGGGATGGTTCTTGCAAATAATATACCGTATTCAAAGGAACTTGTATTTGATGAAGTTAGTATGACAGATGGTTCAACATATGCTACTGGAAAATTAACTCCTGACGCTTTTTCCAATCTATTAATTCCAGAGAGTGTGATGGGAAATCGTTTTACTATCAAAGCATATTCTTTTTCAGGTAAAAGATGGTTCTGAAATGCATCCTTAACCTTCACTAAGGGATTCATTAACAATAATCAATTCTCAATTATAAAAAATGTTAATCTTAATGCTTGATTAATTATTTTGACAAGATGATTTGATTAATGTCAAATTTTTTACAAAAACACTTTATATTTAACATCTCAGTAATATTTGGAATAACACTATTACCTTCAACAAAACGTTTTATTGGTAACCCACCGTCAGTATCTATCTCAATAGTAAATGATTGTAAAGAGTTTTTCCTATATCTTAATTTATGAATTGTTTTCTTGGTTTGTTTTCCATGAGTACCAGTAAGTGTAATTGGTATGTTTATGAGTTGTTTCAACTTTTTCAGTTTATTAGATGAAATTCCATTTTTTGCCATAACCAATATTGTGATTTTGGAACGAAAGGGAATCGAACCTCTAGGAATATAATCTATTTTTCTTAGATCATTAACAGTAATTTCGTCAAAAACAGATTTTTTTGGTAATTGAATATTTTGTCTTTTTGGAGAAATTAGTTTTGCAAAAAAAGGTCTGCCATCACCTTTAACAAGACTTGTTTTATCCTCTCCGCCTATCCATGTAAATTTGACTTGATCTGATCCAAATTTTTTATAGAGAAATTGAGATATCTTACCTTCAACGCTGTCAAAGTGAACAATCCCATGGTTGCTACAAAATATGCAACCAGTTCCTTTGCAGTCTTGGCAAGATTCTTGTTTTTGAGATATACCACCCTTATTTTTGAGATATCTACCATACAAAAAAACTGGCTTTGCTTTTACTTCACATTTATCGGTTCTAAAATTCATCGTGAATGTGATATTAGGTAGGAGGTAGTCAAGACTGGTCTTTGTTTTTTTTGCAAATTTTTTTCCAAGCTCCCTTGTAACTTCTGTCTTTATACTGTCAACACCCCTAAGGCGAAACTTTGAACGAATTTTATCATCTCTATCAACAACAGAACGCTTTAGGGTTGCACCAACCAAAAATGATGAGAATTCGTATCCAGTTGACGCGTCTTGCATCATTTTTACGTAGATGTTTGATGGAGTGAGGATATTTTTACAGATGTAACATTTTGTAACGGTTGTAAAATTTAACGAATCCTTTATTCTACTACCCAATCTTCTCGATGATGAAAACCCTGTGAGTTTTATGAAAAATCGTCCTAAGCAATTATCACATAAAGTGTATTCTTTAAGGATGGATCTAGACTTGAATAGAATATTATCATAATCTTCGAGCATCTCAGATTTTTGCATAAAAAACAGAGCCTAGTTCAAAATAATAAACAAGCTATTAACCCATGCCAAGCTTACGAAGGAAACCTTGCATCTGTCTGCCCTTAGATGCCTTCATCATACTTTTTGAATTTTTGTAATTTTTCATTAATTCCTTAACATCGTGTTCAGACCAACCAGATCCCCGCGCAATTCTCTTAACTCTGGATGCGTTAAGAAGATCAGGATCAGCCTTCTCATCTTTGTTCATACTTTGAATGATATACCTCCACTTGTCTACCTTCTCTTCCATTTGGTCTATCTGATCTTCCTTTATCATACCTGACAATCCAGGCATACTATCAAGTAATCCTTGAAACGATCCAACCTTAGTTACTTCTTCAAGCTGATAATAGAAGTCCTCCATGTTCATCTTGCCGCTTGATATCCGTTTCATTCGAACGTCGTCAGCTTCACTTTCTAATCTCTTAGCCAAGTCTAATACAGCTTGAATGTCACCCATACCCAGTAATCTGCCTACAAAGCGGGTTGGAGAAAATGTCTCCAAGTCATCTATACGCTCACCTGTACCGATATACATTACCTGAGCACCAGTAGCCGCAGAGGCAGCTATTGCACCTCCTCCTTTAGCTGAACTGTCAAGTTTGGTAATTATTATTCCACCTACAGGAACCGTTTTGTGAAAGGCTTCTGCCTGAGCAAAGCACTGCTGTCCTATTGTACCATCAATAACTAACAAGGCTAGATCAGGGTTAGCAACTTTGTTGATTTGTTTCATCTCTTCTAACAAATCTTTTTCTTGTTTGTGACGTCCAGCAGTATCGATCAAAATAATATCAAGGTTAGAATTTTTAAAATGTTTTAAACCATTCTCCACAGTTTTAGGAGAATCCTTGTTTTTTTCTTCTCCATAAACTTCAACATCAGATTTTTCACACATTGTTCGTAGTTGAACCAGAGCCCCTGGTCTGAACGTATCAGCACCAATCACGCCTATTCGATATCCCTGTTTTGACAAAAATTTTGCCAGTTTTGAAGTCACTGTGGTTTTCCCACTACCCTGAATTCCTAGTAAGAGAACCTTATTGATTTTCCCAGATTTGAAATGAAACTCAGTGTCATTACCTAACAGTTTTGCAAGTTCATCATACAGTATTTTAACAATATGGTCCTTTCTTGACAAACCTGGTGGTAGTGTCTCATTTAGTGAGCGGTTTTCAATATTTTTCGTTATATCAAATACTAGCTTAACATTAACATCAGATTGTAATAACGAGCGTTGTACATCTTTTGACAACTCCTTGATAAGATCTTCATCTATGCCTGAAGAATTCACTATCTTTTTTATCGCTGCCCTTAGGCTAGATTTTAGGTTATCTAACATTAAAATTTAAACCAGCTACTTCTATTTCAAACCTTCCTCTGTAGCCATCCCAGATTTTTTCTGATTTAGTTATTTTGATAGGATATGAATAAAGAGGACAGTCAACAACAAAAGTTTCAGCTTCACCACCTTCAAAATTTAGGTTGAACCCATGTTTTTCAGATAAACCGCTTAGCCTTGATATATCTGAGATGGAAATAATTTTCCCTAACCATGTTTCATCAAGACCATCAGACGATACGCTAGTTAAAATAAATTTGAAACCAGAATTGATAAGATCATTCATGTATTCTTTTGGTACTGTCTTCCACAATGGTGTAACTGCTTTCAAGTCATTTTCCTTACAGATGTTTTCAAAACATCTTTTCTGAAATTCACTAGAGATTCCACCATGAACTATGCCCTCAATTTGAAAATCTTTTTTGGCTTTTTCTAATAGTGTTTCAAGAACGTCCATTTGTTCAACGGTTTCATCTGAATTTAATTCTGAGACAATCTGTGGAATTTTCATTGTTCTTGCCTGCAGTTTTGTTAATTCTACAGCGGAAAAATGCAATAGTTGGCTTTCAGGAGACTTGGGAATAACAGTTACCAAACATTCAACATCATGCCCAATTTGTTTTGCCTTGTAAATTGAGTATGTGCTATCCTTTCCACCTGAAAATAATGATGCTAATTTCATATTGGATTCTTTGAATCAAGCATATTTCATTTTTTGGTGAAAGTTATAATGATGGATGCCTCAATTCTCATAATCCTCATCAAAATTCAGACGGCTTTTCCAATCATCATTAGCATCCAGCTTATGATGATTTCACGCGCATTATTTTAGTTCTATCCATGACTTTCCAGTACTCAATATCATTACCCTGTTGTAACTTTCCCTCAACTTCCTCATCAATCATATCAACATCAATAGTTTCGAATGTTCCCGAATCCATAACTTGGATGTTAGAACCTACCATGGAGATTATTTGGCCAGGCCTTTTGTCAATTAAAGGAACATGAACCTGCATACTTACAGGACCAACATGTGGACGCTTTTGTCCATCAAATATTCCTACACCTACAATTCTTGCTTTTGCTGAACCATGTTTTCCTGGCTTACTCGTATCATATTCTGTAATTCTGCATGGATCACCTGTTGGTTGATCAGACACAGGAAGTAAGATGTACGAACCAATTTTCAATGATCCCAATTCAGTAGGTTTACTCATAAAAAAAATAATGCCAAGCATCTTTTGAACTTATCTATTTCAGTTTCTCAAGAAGAGAAAGACTGGCAAAATTATGCATTATAATGCCCTTTCTAGACATATCATAACTAATCTTGTCACAATACTTGCAAATACTTTGATGACTTCTATTGTCTGCAACTTCTAAAATAACTATTTTATCTTTGTAAGGAAATGTGAATTTTGGTATATCATGACAAAACAAATCCATATGAGCTAATCCAGATTGCTGAATTTTCTCTTTTTTCCCTATGGTGTTTGCAATATCAGTTACAATATCAAGATCGTCATATTCTAGATAATATATTGAGACAAATTTCTGTTCCTCGTCCATATTCCTTTCAAAAAGTTTTTCATCAACGCTAAAAACGAACGAAGGACTGGTATTTGTAAATTTGTCTGCATCTTTTACGATCTTTTGACTATTTTCAAATTTTGCCATCATGTAATGGTTAGTTAATGCAGGGAAATATGGTTTGATTTCATTTGAAAAGGTCACAGTTCCAAAATATATTGATTTAATGTTTCGTGACAAATTCCACATATCTTTTAAATCAAGTGTGGCTTTGTCGTGGTTATAGGGTACACAAACATAGCCATGATATTTTGTATCTTTGTTCAACATCTAGGTTAGAAGCAACACATACTTAATTTTATCAGCATAATTTCCATCTTTTGTATCAACATATCAAGTCCGATAGTTATTTAATGCTAAAATATTTTGAAAACATTGTCCCAAGTTAGCTCAGCCTGGTAGAGCTTCCGGCTGTAGTGGTTGGCTTAAGGCTAACCGTGTTCCAGCCTATCAGGCATACAGAAACCGGGTTGTCGAAGGTTCAATTCCTTCACTTGGGACCACAATTTTCAAAAGAAACTCAAGGAGTGATAACTGCACGACCGATAATTTTTCTATTTTTTAGATCCTCTAAAGCATTATTCGCTTCATCTAAAACATAACGCTTTGACACAATTGGTTTTATGATTCCTTTCTTAGCCAAATCAACAAGTTCCACTAAATCATTATAATTTCCAGTGTATGTTCCCTGAATTGTAATTGCTTTTAGAGGGATTGAGACTAGCGGTAAATCCACCTTACCCCCAAATAGACCAACTAGAATAATATTGCCACGCTTTCTAATAACGGAAAGATCCAGCGCAACTGTAGGAGGTGCGTTAACAAAATCAATTATACTGTCAACACCTTTCTCATTACATATTGACATTATATTTTTTGAAGCCCCAGGCTGTCCATATCCTATTGCGTTAGTGTTTATAATATTATTAGCACCAAATTCCTTAGCTTTATTTAATCTCTCATCATCTAAATCGACGCAGATAATATTCGCATTACTAAGTGCTTTTGCTATTTGAACTCCCATTAACCCAAGTCCGCCAGCCCCAACAATCAAAATGTTCTCAGGTGAATTTAAAATTGCTTTTTTTACTGCAGTGTATGCAGTTAAACCAGAACAAGATAGCGATGCGGCTCCCTCCAAATCAATTCCTGAAATTTTAATCAAGAATTTGTAATCTGGAATTAGTGAATATTCAGCATATCCACCATCTTGAAAGACTCCAAGTGATTGTGGAGCCTCGCACAAATTAGTGTCGCCTTTCTCGCAAGTTGGGCAACTGCCACAGCCTATCCAAGGATATACTAATACATCGTCGCCCACCTTGATTCCCATTACAGAATCTCCAATTTCTGATACTGTTCCAACAATTTCATGACCTGGGGTAACAGGAAACTTGACTCCCCTGTCAGTAACTTTCATGAAACCATCACCAGTGTCATAGCCCCCTTCCCAGAGATGGAGATCACTATGACAAACACCTACGGCTTTCACTTTAACCAGAACATGCTTACCCGTGGGTAATGGAGTATCAATCTCAGATATTTTCAATGGTTTGTTGGGTTCTATGATCTGCGCAGCCTTCAATGTCGAGGTTTTTTGCTTATTATAATATAAGAGTTGACTGTAAGAGGCAAAAAAATAGAGTGCCAAGTATTAGTGAATCACAAATCAACAAATGCCATGATTGAAGATAACCAAGTGTCTGGAATTTCTCAAGAGCCAGTCAATATATTATTTAATCCATCTGTTGTTTCAAAGAAAGATGTTTGGGATATCGATATTATTGAAATTTTGAATATATTGATAAAAATACTCGAGCAGGCAGGGAAAAAAGACTTTAGGGTTGCAGGTATGGCAGCACTTTCTTCGTCTCTCATTTATCGGATGAAGGTGGAAAGCATTTTTGCCCTTCAAAAATCTGCCATGGAGAAAAAATCGTTAAAACAAAGACAAGATGTAGATATTGAGATTTTGAACATACCATACAGGCACGAATCTACATATCCAGTTTCTCTCGATGAATTATTGGATTTACTTGAGAATTTAATTGGGTCAATTGCTAATCCACGCTCTCGAATAGGTAAAATAGGCTTTGAGCCTATTGACCCACCAGATTTCAAAGAATACTTTGTACCATTTGAAGATCTAGTTAGCAAATATGAGGAGATGATTGTTCGCAAAATAAGAGGTAAAGGAAAAGGAATGCTAAAGAAGATTGTAGCAGATTTGGAAACTATAGATTCTATAAGATGTTTTTTTGCTGTTTTGTTCTTAGCACGTGACAAAAAAGTTGAGATTGAACAACAAGATGATGATATTGAGATTACATTAATTGAGTCGGCTAAAAGGTAGAAAAAATGGTAAAGAACGAAAATGATGATGAGGCAACGGCAAAAATTGAATCTGCATTATACTCAGCTGGTAGACCACTTTCTATAGAAGATTTAATCAGAGCATCTGGTACAGAGTCACGGCCGAAAACGTTAGCTTTGTTAGATTCAATAATGAAAAAAACAAAAAATGCATTCAAAAGCATAGAGATTGTTATTTTACCTGATGGAAATTATGTCTTTCAATTAAAACCGGAATACAGCTCCTCAATTAGGAAGTATGCATCAAAACCCATTTTATCTAAAGCAACACAAAAAACTTTATCATACATTGCCTTTGAACAACCGGTTAGCTCAAAACAGCTTGTCGAGATCAGAGGATCCGGCGTTTATGTGCATCTTAAAGAATTACGGCAGCTTGATTTTATTGAAAATCAAAATATTGGAAGGATGAAAATTTATTCAACTACGGAAAAATTTCAAAAGTATTTTGGGATTTCAGGTGATATTAATATTCTTAAACAGAGATTATTCAAAAAAATAAGGAAATCATCAGAAATAATTTCGAATTAATTTTCAAATTAGTGTTATTTTATTCCAAATTTTCAAAAATTTTTTGAATATTAATTTAATAAGCGTGATATTTGCGGTTTCTATAAATTAGAGTAGTTTGAACAAAATTTGTGAAAAAATCGATGGAAAATTTATCGACGAGTAAAATAACGGGAGGTCGTCGTCATCCATTACGTTCTAGAAGAAAGTATGAAATGAATAGATTTCCTAATGAGGCATTACTTGGAGAACCGGTAATGGTTACAAGAAAAGTTCGTGGAAAAAATATCAAGACAGCACTAAAGACGGTTAACTTTGTTAACTTGGCAGTTGACTCAAATGTCAAGAAAGTAAAAATTCTTAAAGTTCTAGAAAATGCTACAAATAATGACTATCAACGACGTGGAGTTATTTCGAAAGGTGCAATACTAGAAACAGCAGAAGGGAAATGTCGTGTTGTTTCCAGACCAGGACAACACGGTGTAGTAAACGCAATACTAGTAAAGTGATTTCATGAAAAGTTACGACCATGTCGTAATATGGTTAGACTATTTTAACAAAACATTGTCTAGAAAAAAGGGAAGAAAACTGCCAAAAGATAAGTGCGTTTTTGATCCTTCTCTAAACGAACTGATTGAATCGTCAAATGCCGCAGGATTAAAACCAACCGAAACAGACGACAAAGTTAGATTTCCAAAAAGGGCATATGTCAGATCAGGTTATATAATCTTAGAAAAAAAATTTTCTAAAACAAAAATTCTCAATAAAATTTCAGAAAAGCTAGTAATCAAAAGAGCCAAACAGTCAAAATAAAATTCTATCTAGCTCTAAGATAAAGTAATTTTGACAAAACTCTATGATAACTATTAGATGATTTAGAATGTAATTGCAGGAGGTAGGGGAAATTATGCATTTAGCCCGTAGTGGCAGAGTCATTGTAAGGCTTTCCAACACCGTTGGTCCCAATCAGATACTTTGCGATGACAAAAGCGTGAAAGTAGCAAAGATTACTGAATTAATTGGACCAGTTGCTAAGCCTTATGCGTCTGCCATCTCTTTGACGAACAACATCAAAAAATTCGTGGGAAAAAAGATGTATACATTTGAAACCCCTTCTGCGAAAAAATTCAAAAAGCAAAGGAGAAAACAAAAATGAAAACAATAGAAATAGAAAGATGTACAGTCTGTAAATCATCGGTTATTGATGATACGCAGAATGGTGAAAGGATTTGTTCTGGCTGTGGAATAGTAGTTTCAGAACAAATGGAAGATTATGGTCCAGAAACAACAGGTAGTAGTTTAGAAGACAAGACGAAGCTTGCAAGAGCAACGGGACAAACAACATATTCTCAACATGATTTGGGAATAACTACAGAAATTTCCATGCAATCAACCGATTACAGCGGGAAAAAAATAAATTCAGAAATGATGGGTCAGATGAAGCGAATAGGACAATGGCAAAAAAGAGTAAGAATCTCTTCTTCACGAGAAAGGAGATTATCAAACGTCTTGGCAAAAATTTCAGAAATTTGTAAGACAAACTCTCTTCCAAAAAATGTTTTGGAAACAGCCTCACTGATTTATCGAGGCCTTGATGGAAAAAATATCAAAGTCAAGGGCAAATCTGTAGTAAGCATTTCTGCTGCGGTAGTTTACATAGCATGTAAGCGATGTGATGTAGTTCGATCCCTATACGAGATCGTTAGAGAATTTTGTCAGCCAAAAGACGTAAAATCAAAAACAAAACTGGCTTCCAAGTACTACAGAACTATGGTAATGGAGCTTGACTTACCCCATGTGCCTGTAGTAACAACGGAAAAATACATTTCAAAAATTGCAAACATGACAAACACTGACGTCAAAGTTGAAAGACTTGCTCTAGAGATTTCAAACAAAACAAAGGACAGTAATCTATCTGATGGGAAGGCACCCAATGGAATTGCAGCTGCATACTTGTATATTGCATCAATTCTACTAGGACAAAGTGTTCTTCAAAGAGATGCGTCTACCGTTTCGGGTGTAACTGAGGTTACAATTAGAAACAGATGCAAAGAAATTCTCACAAATTATAAGCTGAGCGTAACTCTCAGACCATCATTCACCTAAAAATAATCTCTTTTTTCTTTTTTTTATCTTCAATTAAAATAAGATTTTTCGGTTAGGATTAGCTAAAATTCCACGAGATTATATAGAGAAATAATATCGTATCAACATATGCCTACTCTTGAAATTAAAGACCTCCACGTTACAAGAGATGGTAAAGAGATTCTGAAAGGAGTTAATCTGAAAACAGGTCCTGGTGAAGTTCATGCAATAATGGGTCCTAATGGTTCAGGAAAAAGTACCTTGGCATACACAATGCTTGGTCATCCCAAATACCAAGTAACAAAGGGCGATATCTTGTTAGACGGAGAAAGTATTTTAAAATTAAAAACTGATGAAAGGGCAAAAAAAGGACTGTTTTTGGGCTTTCAGTATCCGACTGAAGTTTCTGGTGTGGGTTTTTCTCATTTTCTTAGAACATCATATAATGCGTTAAGCAAAGCACTTCAAGACAACGACCGTGAGGTATTCATCACTGTGAGAGAATTTCAAAAATATCTCAAGAAAAATATTAATGATGTTGGGTTGGATGACGCATTCCTGTCAAGATACTTGAATGAAGGATTTTCCGGTGGTGAAAAAAAGAGATCTGAGGTATTACAGATGACCGTATTTAAGCCAAAAGTTTCGATATTAGATGAGCCAGATTCTGGCTTGGACATAGATTCTGTACAGGCAGTTGCTAAGGCTATCAGTAAAACATTTGATAAAGACACAACAACAATCCTAATTACGCACTATGCGAGAATTTTAAATTATTTGGACAAACTAGATTTTGTTCATGTTTTTGCCAAAGGAAAAATTCTGAAGAGTGGTGATTCATCTCTTGCAGGTGAACTTGAAGAAAAAGGTTATGATTGGGTAGTAGGAAAGAATACTGACTAAACATTGGAAGGAAACGATAGCGAACAGTATTTTTTTAATTTTTCATTTTTTAAGCTTGATTCCAAATGGAGATGGATGGCAGATTTAGCCAAGGAAGAATCTGCCAAAGAAGTTGAAAACGTAATTCTAAATTCGGGCATAAAATTCAGATCTTATTCAACTCTGGGTTTACGTGACGATGCTGATTTTTTGTTTTGGTTTGCATCACAGTCAATAGATGAAATTCAAAATGTGATTTCAAAGCTTTACCTGACAGTATTTGGAAAATACATTATGCCATCACATGTTTATCTTTCCTGTACAAGACCTTCCACGTATGCCAGAAAAGGAACACTCTCATCATTTGTGGTAGGGGATGAACCAAAAAAATTTGTGATAGTATACCCATTTACTAAGACAAGGGAATGGTACCTCTTACCACAAGAGCGAAGGCAGCAAATGATGGATCAGCATATCAATGTAAGTGAGAAGTACCCTCAAGTTACACTAAACACAACGTACTCGTTTGGGATACATGATGAGGATTTCATGCTTGCGTTCGAGTGTGACAACTTGCGCGATTTTCAAAATCTAATCATGGATTTGAGACAAACCAAAGTTTCTGCCTATATTGCAGTTGATACACCCATGATTGTAGGTACAAAAAAGGACATTGTTCCTATAATTACTAGCTTGGGATGATGAACGCGCTAAAGGAATGGGCAACTGTTGTTAACGCCCTGGAAAACGGAGACCAGACTGTACTTTTGAGAAAGGGGGGAATTCTAGAGGATTCATCCGGCTTTGTAGTTGAAAGTGAAAAGTTTTTTTTATTCCCAACCTTTGAGCACCAAGAAACGAGACACCTCAAGCCACAGTTCTACAAACACTTGGAAGACGCTCTAGCAAGCAAACCAAAAGACGGGTTCAACAACATCACTTCCTTTGCCCATGTGTT
>Ga0207991_1000882_pt1 | contig 19416 bp, 18 predicted proteins | sample ETN07SmetaG_FD_185786 | JGI IMG/M metagenome (GOLD analysis project Ga0207991, IMG submission 185786) | Marine microbial and viral communities from oxygen minimum zone, Eastern Pacific Ocean - ETNP2014F14-07SV275 (SPAdes) (version 2) | ecosystem: Environmental > Aquatic > Marine > Oceanic ... | reverse complement strand
CGGCCGATGCGGTCGCTCAGCCGCCCCCACGCCGGCAGGCAGGCAAACTGCGCCAGCGAGAAGGCGGTAATCAGCAGGCCGACGGTGAGGATGCTGCCACCCAGTTCGGCCACGATGTAATTCAGCAGCGGGATGAACATCGCGAACCCCGCAAGGTCAATGAACATCGTCAGCATCAGGATGTGGAGCGGCTTCACCGGCCCGCAGGCGGGGGGTGGATAACAGACTGCGTTACAATTCACTTATACCCCCGTGCGCCCTGTCGCGTTCCTAGAAGGGTGATTTTCATGCGCAAGACTCCCAGATATTCGTTCGCCGTACTGGTGTTTGCATTCCTGCTTTCACTGGCTGCCTCCAATGCTTCCAGCGAAGAGGCGGACCTGGTAATTACTTCCCTGGATTACACTAATGACTTTGAGACGGGAGATCCTGTTACCATCGTCCAGAGCGGACGAGATGCTGACACTGTATACAAGTATAATTTTTACGATGATGACGATGACGACTGCGACGAGCAATCGTGTATCCCTGAGAACTGGTATGCGAAGAATTTTGACGACGCACTCTGGGATTCAGGGGCAGCACCCTTCGGCAATAATGACCAGGCCGGTGCCAGTCCGGGCACGATATGGCAAACAGAGGATACTCTGAATGACCACGTCATAATTCGCCATCACTTTACTTATAATAATGAATATGATACAATCAGTGCTACCCTGAACCTGGCCTACAACAACTACTATATCGCCTACCTAAACGGGAACCTTATTCGAAACTGCTATTCTTACCAAAACAACAACAATTGTTACGAAGGTGACGCTGCATACTGGAACAATGAACTTACCTATAACGGAGGCTCCCAGTCGGGGCCTAATCCGGACTGGCTAGTCGAGGGTGACAACGTACTTGCCATACTAGGGAGAGATAACACAGGCTGGAACCCGGACGGCGAACAGTGGCTTGATGTCGAGCTTGTGGTGAATGTTCAGGCATGGAGAGAAAGTCCGATTGTCTTGGGCGATGACCTGTGGCTGAGGGTGATTACTTCCAACGTGGGCAATGAAAACGCCAGCAGTTTCAACGTCACACTGGCGGTCGAGGGGACTGAGTTGGGCAACGTTACCATAACGGAACTGGCGCCTAATGCTACGGCCGTGAACATCTTCTACTGGACCCCGGAAGCGCTCGGGGACTTCAATCTCGTTGCTACGGCCGACGCCGACGGTGACGTCGGCGAAAGCAACGAGGATAACAATACGCTGGAGCGGACGCTGCATGTCGGCTATTACGCCTGGAACGCGAGTCTCGACCGCGGCGCGGCGAGCGCCAACATGAGCGAGACCGTCGTCTTCGCGCTGAACGTCACCAACACCGGCGACGTCGAGGACAATTTCACTATCTCGGTAGCAGGAGTCCCGAATGGCTGGGGGCTGGCGCTGCAACCGCGGGTGCTGCACCTGCAACCGGGCGAGTCGGCGATTTGCAACATCTCACTGACGGTCAGCGACAACGCGCGCGCAGATAATGTCACCTTTATCCCAGTCATAACCTCGCAATACCACTCGGAGGTGGCGACGACCATCGTCGCCAGCGGCGCAGTGGCCGCCACCGAATACCGCTATTACATCTCGAACGGGACCGGCTTCCCGGACAACTATTACGAATATGGCTTCAACGACACCAACTGGTCGACCGGTGCGGCGCCGTTCGGGCATGGTTCGGTCGGCGGCATCAACCCTGCCACGGCGTGGGAGACGACTGACATCAACGGCAGCAGCGGCGAGAATGACTACATCTCGACGCGCCACTGGTTCAACCATACCGGCAGCCTCGACTTTACGCAGCTGCAGCTAAGGCTGGCTTACGACAACTACTTCAGGGCATATCTCAACGAGCAGCTCATCCGTAACTGCTTCAGCTACAGCGGAGGCTGCTACTCCGGCGATGCAGAATACTGGGACATAGTGCTCGAGGTCGAAGGGGACTGGCTGCTGGCGGGCGATAACCTGCTGGCGGTCGGGGGTCGCGACTCGACCTACAACGGCGGCAACGGGGAGCAGTGGCTCGACTTCGAGCTGCTGGCGATCAAGGCGCGTTACAGCACCTGGAACTTCAGCGAACCCGAACTGGGGCTGGTGGTCGAGGTGCTGCCCAACTACAACTTCTCACTCTGGGCCCCCATTACCAACAAGCCGATTGGTTTTCCGGATCCGGACGGCACTGTATCATATAACTACACCTTTGAAATCTGGATTACCAACAACGGCAACGTCCGCGACACCTATAACCTCGTAATCACGAACAACGACACGCACAACTTCACCATCCTGAACTACACCGTCGAGGTGGTTGCGCTCTACGATGGCGGCGGCGTCGGCTACCTGAACGTCACCATGCGCGACCTCATCGAGGAAGACGCGCGCGGTGGCTTCAATGTCACCGTTACCTCGCGCAACGCGACCGAACAACTCACTAGATGGATTGAGCTGACTGCACAGCTCTACGTTAAGCCCGACGAGCTGCGTCCTGTCACGGAGGCTATAACGAATCCACTCGTCAACTCGACATCGTTCCAGGTAGGGTGGGAAGTGGCCGGCTGGTATCACCTTGACGAGGTGGAAGGCAACGACACCATCATGGTAACCCTAGAGTACCGTCGAGACAACGGTAGTGGTGGCTGGGAAGAATGGCAGGTATTTCAGGTGTTTAACGCCACGTTTAATGAATCGACAGATAAGTACGAACCACTCAGCAACGGGAGCGTAGAGTTTGATTTGGGTGAGGACGGGCGCAGCTTCCAGTTCCGGGCAACCGGCCTCGACGATGACGGGCTGCTGGAGGACAAGACGGGACGCAATGACACCGAGACGCTGGTCGACACGACCCCGCCGGCGGTCGCCGTTTCCAGCGACCCGGCTGGCGCGCTGCTCAGCACCGACTACCTCGAGCTGAGCTGGGAGAGCAGCGCCAGCGACCTTGCGGGCTACGACCTGCAACATTCGTTTGACGGCGGAGCGTGGGAAACGCTGCTGGCCGACTCGCTCGAGACGCGCTACGACTACTACATTACGGCTGACGGCAGCCACGCCTTCCGCGTCATCGCTCGCGATGACGCGGGCAACCGCGACGTGCCCGACACGCCCCAAATCAGCGTGGTCATCGACACCGCAGCCCCAACGGGGATGCTCACGCCGCTGGCGGCGCTGAGTGGCGAGCTGGCGGTGACGTTGCAGCCGTCGCAAGACGACGCTACCAACTACACTATCAGCTACGCGCGGATTGCCGAGGAGCAGCTGCTGACCGCCATCTGGGCGTGGCAGGAGCTCGGCAGCTGGAACGCAACGCAGTCGCACGACTTCGACGTCGATGACGGCTACGCCTACTACTTCCGCTACACGCCGGTCGACGCGGCAGGCAACGTCGCCGACCGCGACTCTCTCAGCGCAACTTACAGCGGCGACGGAAACCCGGACCAGTCGTTCCCACTGCCGCTCCCCGCTATCATCCAGCAGGGCGACCTGCAGCTCACCGTGTACGCTGGCCTGACCGAGCTGGCGCGCAGCAACGTGCCGGGGATGGTTCTCAGCAACCAGTTCTACTACGACGCGGCGACCGCGAGCATCCAGTTCGGGAACGGCGCGAGCGGCTACCTGCCGGGCGAGGGGGAATCCATTACCATCGCCTGGAGCGGCTACGACGCCGCAACGCTGGTTGACCGCACCCCGCCCTCCGCCCCGCGCAGCTTCCAGCTGACGCTGGCGCCCGACGGGAGCGCGCAGATGCGGTTCCTCTATTCAGCCTCGGACGACGTGGTCGAGTATCGCATCATCCGCAAGGATTCGCCCAACGCTACCGGCGACCTGCTCGCGACGCTGGCCGCCAGCGAAGGGTACCTGACGCACGTCGACCAGCCGCCGGGCGAACAGCTCTGGATTTACCGCGTCGTAGCGGTCGACCGCAGGGGGCAGCTCTCGCCCGCGGTCGAGGCGACGGTGGACCTGACACCAGCGGTGCAGCCACCAACGGACGGCGATGATGAAGCGGGGCTGCCGCTGATGACGCTGCTGGCGGGCGCGGCACTGGTACTGGGCGGTGGAGCGGCGGCCTGGTGGTTCACCCGGCCGCCGCCCGTGGCCGTCGCGCCGGTGCTGACGAGTGTCGCGTCGCCCTTCACCACCGCCGACGGGGGACTTCTTTGCAGCGGGTGCGATACCATCTTCACTCCCGACGAGGGGGAGACGCTACACTGCCCCGGCTGTGGGCAGGTCGGGCCACCCCCTTCCTGAGCGCTGACGCAATCTTATAAAGCGCATTACAACATGCGGTAGACAACCGGAGGTTGATATGTCACTGGAGGAAATCGATGACCTGTTCTACCTGCTCGAAAACCCGACGCGTCGGCGCATCCTGCAGCTGCTCTCCCGCGAGCGGCTCTACCCGCTGCAATTGTCGCGCGAAATCGATGTCAGCCAGCAGGCGGTGGTCAAGCACCTGCGCATCCTCGAGGAGCATGGCATGGTCGCCTCGCGTGACGAGCCGAGCGACCGTGGCCCCAACCGGCGCGTCTACCGCGCTTCGCGTTCGGTTTCGCTGCATATCGACGTCGGCCCCACGACTTTTCGCGAGCAGGCGGCGGCGATGGCCGAGGACGCCGAGCTGAGCGCCGAGCAGTTGCGCATCCGCAGCGCCATCTCCGAGGCGCGCAGCATGGAGCCGAGCGCCCGCATGGACCTGCTGGCGCGCGTCGGCGAGGATTTACGGCACTCGCTGCGAGACCACGAGCAGGAACGGCAGCAGCTGCTGGCGCTAATCGGCGAGCTGAACCGCGAGGTGGGGCGCTGTAGCCGCAAGGCGGACTGCAGCTACGACGAGCGGCGACTACTGCACCACATGCTGCAGAACCCCAACTACACCATCGAGGGGGCTGCCGCCGCGCTGGGACTGCGCGAAGCCGAAGTGCGGCTGCTGCTGGCGGGGCTCGAGCAGCGCGGGCTCGCCCGTTGAACATTAAATAGGGGAACTAAATCGACGGATGATGCGAATTCTCTACGGCACGCTGGTGCTGTTGCTCGTCGCCACGGCGGCCCACGGCGAGGCAACCTACCGCGTCGACGGACTGCCGCTCGACTACGCCCTCGGCGAGGTGTACGAAGTCACGCTCACGGTGAGCGACCCCGGCGCGGTGACGGGGGTCACAATCACGACCACAAACGGCTCGCTCTCCGCCGTCAACGAGTTCGGCGAAGGTGAGGCGCATGATTTGCAATTCGGCGCCTCGGACGACGGCTGGAGCTTCTTCTGGCAGGCGCCCGCCGACGCACACGAGCTGGGCGAGGGCGAGGCGGAATTCAGCGTCACTTTCGCCGGCGAGGATGACTCGACCTGGGCCAGCTATGAAACGGTCGTGCGGCCGCCGCCAATTCACGCCGAGGACGAGGAGGCGACGCCCGAATGGGCGCTGCAACTGGCGTGGGGCGGCGTCGCGCTGACCGGAATCCTGGCACTGGCTGCGGCATTCATGCTGCGGCGCGGCTGAAACGGCTATCGTCGAGGGCGCGGGCGCAACGTATATATCGGGCGACAAACGTCCCTGATACCTGCCTTCGGGCAGAGGACATAACCATGAAACGCAGAATTGTGAACGATGAGCAGGCGGTTTCACCTGTGATTGCGGTCATCTTGATGGTCGCAATTACGGTCGTGCTAGCCGCTGTGCTGTATGTGTGGGCCTCCAGCTTCCTGGGTGGCACCACTAAGAACGCGCCGACCGGCAGCACCATGGCAACCAAGACCTCAGGGAACGTCTGGATCGTAGAAATGATCAAGCTGAACCCGCAAGTCTCGGTGAACTCGGTCCACTGGTACCTGCTGGACATCCAGGGCAACACTGTCAGTGATGGCCTAGTATCGGCAGTCTACGGCTATTATGCCGGTGAGGGCAAGGGCGTCATCTTCGTCGACAACGACTTCGATGGCAAACTGAGCCCGGGCGACAAGTTCGAGGTCCACCCCGGTGAATCCGGCTCAGACCTCGAGAACACGAACTCGGTAGACGACTACAAGTTCCGTCTCAAGTTCGAGCCCACCGGCGACACCATCGGCTACGACACCCCGCTGTCATAGACCTGACGGACGGGCTGAACAGCCAAACAGGGGCGGCCCACAGCCGCCCCACCCCTGCCGTAAGCGGCGCTAGCTGTGCTAGTAGCGTCGCCCGGCAGACCCCATTTTTACAACTTCAGCTTAGCTCGAAGTGTGCGCACTCTAATCGTACCGCTCCCTGCGAGAGCTGGCTGACGTAGCGTACGCAATCCAGGTCGCCAGCGCCGAGCCGCGCCAGCAGCAGCGCACCGGTCTCGCGCTCGCAGGTCGCCTGCGCCCCATCGACGAAGCTAAAGATGTGGAAGCCACCGAGTAGCGCCTGTGGTCGCCGCGTCAGATCAAGGGCGAGCAGCAGCCGCTCGCCCTCTCCCTCCGCGTCGTGCAGCAGCGAATAGTCGCCCGCGCCGTAGCGTTCGTAGCGGCAGCCGCGCAGCTCCCAGCGCGCGCCGGTCGCCTGCGCCAGCCACTCGACCAGCGCGGGAGAGCGCCAGAAATCGGCGAGTAGCGGCGGCCCGGTCGCGCGGACCGCGAAGCCAGACCGCTCCTCGCGCTCGAGCTGCCCGGCAGGCGGCAGCTCCGGGAGTTCGGCGAGGAAGCCGGAGAGCTGCACGACGCGCTCGCGCGCAAGTTGCTCGCTGAGCGCGGCGAGCGCCGCTGGGTCGCGCCACGCAAAGGCGATGGGGAATTCAGCCATGATACCACCCCGTCACCGTCAGCCGCTGCACATCGCTGACTACCTCGGCGACCTGGTGCCACGACCGCGGCGAGACGCGGAACAGCACCAGCGAGTTGAACTCGGGGACGATGCGCTTCACGACGCGGCCGGCGACGTCACCGGCCGCGTCGAACAGCTCCAACGCACCACCGTCCTGCTCGCGTAGCCCGCGCGTCAGGTGCAGCGACCAAGCGACCTGCCGCCCTTCGACACGGTCGTCGTGCGGCAGCAGGTAATCGCCCTGCGCGTAGACGTAGGCGGCGAGGTCGAGGCTGCACAGCGGGGGCGTGTCGAACGCCGCCGCCACCCGGGAACGCCAGGCGGAGTCGCCCAGCGCTCCGCGCAGCCCCGCCAATTGCGAGGCTGCGCCCAGTTCGCGCGTCGAGGAGTAGCTGAACAAGTCGGCCTCGCCCGGCTCGAATTCCTGCCCGGCCAGCCACTCCAGCTCGCCCGCGACAGCGTCGAGGTCGAGGAAGTCGCGGACGACCGCGTGCGGAAATGGCTCCGGAATTACCTCAATATTATGACTGTGCATCGAACCACCCGCGCATGCCGCGCACCGAACCAAGGTGCGTGCCGGCCTGGTGCGGCCCCATTCCCGGCTCAGTCTGCGCCAGCCGGGGTCGCTCCGCCAGCAGCCGCGCCGTCGTCGCGGCCGCGTCCTCGTCAGCGGCGACACCGTCGGCGACTAGCGCCAGCCACGCCTCGAACTCCTCGCGCACTTGCACAATGGCTGCGCCGTTCCCGGCTGGGCGCGGGCCGAAGTGGGTGTAGTGCAGCCACTCCGCATCAAGCGCCGCCAGCGCGTCAAGCGACTTCAGGGCAAGCGCATGGTCGTAGCGCGGCGGCGTGACCGGGAAACCGCAATTCAGCTCAGGATACCAGAGGCCGAGCGCGTCGCCAACGAAGACTTCGCGGTCGGCGACCCACGCAACGTGGTGCGGCGCATGGCCCGGCGTGTGCATCGCCCTGAACTGTGTCGTGCCGAGGTCGATAACGTCACCGTTCTCGACGGCGGCGACGCGGTCCCGTGGAATGGGGAGCGGCTCACCGTACAATTCGGCAATCGGCCCAAGGAAGGCGCGGCTGCCCTCCCAGAGCCGTTGCGGGTCGAGCACGTGCTTCAGCGCTTTCGGGTGGACCAGCGCTCGCGCGTTCGGCAGCTCGCGCAGCAGGTGGCCACCGCCGCCGAAGTGGTCGAGGTGGATATGCGTCGGCAGCACCCAGTCAATCTCTCCCGGCGTGAGGCCGGCCGCTGCGATGCCCTCCATGAGGTGCTCAAGCGCGCAGGCGGGGCCGGTCTCAATTATGGCGTTTTTCTCGTCGATCCATATATAAATAGTGATAAAGTCGGGAACACCATCCGGCTGCAGATCGAACCAGACCAGGTGCTCCGAGTGGTGGTGCAGTTCCACACGCCCGCAGCGGTAGAGGGGTAAAACTGCGCCGTCGGCCTTAAACCGGGGGCGCCAATCGCGTGGCCCGTTGAGTCATGAAGTATATCATTGTGACTGGCGGTGTCCTTTCCGGACTTGGAAAGGGCGTAACCTCCTCCTCGATTGGCGTGCTGCTGCAGCGGGCCGGATACCGTGTTACCGCGGTCAAGATGGACCCCTACCTGAACTGCGACGCGGGGACCATGAATCCTTACGAGCATGGCGAAGTCTTCGTCATGACCGACGGTTCCGAGGTCGATCTGGACCTCGGCAACTACGAACGGTTCCTCAACTGTAACCTCACCGCGGCGCACAACATCACGACCGGGAAAGTATTTCGCGCCGTAATCGAGAAGGAACGCCGCGGTGACTACCTGGGGCAGACTGTCCAGATTATCCCGCACGTCGTGCGCGAAATCGTCGACTCGATGCGCGGCGCGGCCGAGAGCGCGTCGGCCGACATCTGCCTAGTCGAACTCGGAGGCACGGTGGGTGACATCGAGTCGATGCCCTTCATGGAGGCGGTGCGGCAACTCCACCGTGAAGAAGGGCACGAAAACGTGATGTTCATCCACACCACACTGGTGCCGGTGATTGGCGCGGTGGGCGAGCAGAAAACCAAGCCAACGCAGCACTCGGTGAAGGAATTGCAGGGGCTCGGTATCCGGCCCGACGTGATTGTCGGCCGGTCGACCGACCCGCTCGAGCCCGATATCGCCGCCAAGATTGCCTTTTTCGCCGACATTCCGCCCGAGAACGTGGTTTCAGCACCCGATGCCAAGTCAATCTACGATGTCCCGATGCACTTCGTTGACCAGCAGGTTCCGCAGCTCATCGAGGAGCGGCTGGGGCTGAAGCGGCGTGAGCCCGACATGACGCAATGGCAGGACTTCGCCGAGCGCGTCAGCAACGGCACGCGCGAAGTGGAAATTGCGCTGATTGGCAAGTATACCGACCTCAAGGATTCCTACATTTCGCACGAGGAGACGCTGCGCTACGCCGGCGCACTGGAGGATTGCAGCGTCCGCATCCGCTGGCTTGAGGCGCCTGACCTGGAGGAGGCGGGAAACGCCGCGGCACTGGAAGGCGTCAACGGCGTCGTCGTGCCGGGCGGCTTTGGCAACCGCGGTGCCGAAGGCAAAATTATGGCGGCGCAATGGGCACGCGAGAATCGCGTGCCCTATCTCGGCGTCTGCTTCGGCTTCCAGCTGGCGGTCATTGAATTCTGCCGAAACGTCCTCGACCTTGAGGGGGCGAATTCCAGCGAGCTGGACCCGGATTCGCCCCACCATGTCGTGGACCTGCTGCCAGAGCAACGCGAGGTGACCGAGATGGGCGCCACGATGCGGCTGGGCGACCACGACGTGGCGCTCGACGAGGGTGTCGCGAGCAAGCTTTACGGCAGCGACTCAATCCAGGAACGGCACCGCCATCGCTTCGAAATCAATCCCGACTACATCGAGCGCATCGAGGCAGCAGGAATGCGATTCACCGGCCGCGACACCTCGGGCCGCCGCATGGAGGTGCTGGAACTGGAGGGGCACCCCTACTTCTTGGCGTCTCAGTTCCACCCCGAGTTCAAGTCGCGTCCCGACGCGCCTTCGCCGCTGCACCTGGGGCTGGTGCGCGCAGCGCTCGAGCACGCAGCATAAGTTTATAACTGGCCAGAGCCCCTCGGGGGCATGTCCGAAGAGGATGGAGAATACCCTGAATTTACCGCCCCGGCACCCACGGAAGAGAGCGATGGCCCCAATGTGGGCGTTATCCTTGCCGCTGTTTCTGGCTTGCTGGTAGTGGTTGGCTTCTACTTCGGGTTCACCAGCCTGCAAGCAATGGGTGATGGGCTGGTAGCTGCCGACATGGACGCGCAGCAGGGGCAGCTCATGCTGGGCTACCTGCTGATTATGGGCGGCATATTCCTGGCGGCGCTACTCTCACTGGGCGGCGTTATTCGCGGCTTTTTCTCCAGCGACTAGACCGTTGCGGTCCGTTCGAACTCGATATCCAGCAGGCCGTCACTGAACAGGATTGTATAGCTGAAGGTGGTCGTGCTACCATCGGTGCTGCTTGAATCCAGCTTCAGCACCAGCGCATAGCCATGCGCCGCGAAACTGTTCTCGAACTCCCCTGCTGCCGCAGCGAACGCCGCCTCGGCAGTCGCGCCGCCATCCAGCTCGGCGTCTAGTGCCGGCGGCAGGTGTGCGTCGAGCATTGTCAGTAGTGGTGCCGGGTCGTGCCGCTCACCCTGGTAACGGCCCAGATTGGCCGAGTGGGAAATCGAAATCGAGATGGTGAGCAACGTCAGCGTCATCAGCAGGCCAGCTATCATCAGCATCTGGCCGCGGTTGTTCATGCTGTCCCCCGCGGGCCATACCAGAGGCTCAACTCAAGCTCCCACAGCTCAGAGCCAACCCATACCAGCCGGAAGGCGATGCTAACCGTCCCTTCTGGCGTGCCGCGCTCGACCAGCATCTCACTACTCCCACCATGCGCCCCCGTCAGGCGATAGCTCGCCGCCGCCGGCAGTCCACCGTCCAGGTACGACTGCAGCGCGCTGCTGTTATCCTCGCTGAGCCAAGTCGCGAGCGTCGACTCACCTGCACCAGTCTGCCACTCATCAAGTACCTGCAACAGCTGCATCCCCTGATGGCGCAGGTTGTCGTCGCCAACCCGGGTCGCGTCGCTAGCTGGCAAGCTGATAACCGCGACGTTGACCGCCGAGGTGAAGAGCGTCGCGACCAGCAGGACCTCCAGCACGTGCATCTGCGCCGCGCGACCGAGCAACTTCATTTCAGCTGATAGTACCAGGACTGATGACCGATGTGGCGATTCCCATCACTTCGAAGATCAGCCAGCCGACGAAGAGCAACATCGAGGAACGGTTGAACGCCGAGTAGAGCTTGCCAGTGGACATGAAACCGGCCGCCATGCCGTTGCCAATGCTCTGGACAATTACGCTGTAGAGGAATATGGTCGAAATCCAGACTTCGTTCAGGTTGCGCACCTGCAGGTTACCGATGGACATACCCTCTCCGCCGGTGGCAGAGGCGGAATCGGCAATCGCCGGGACGAAAGTGTTGGCCAGGACGAGGATAATCATCAGATAGACCATAAACGAAACGTATACCACCATGATATAGCTGGTAACTTCCTGCGCTCGCTCGGTCTCGAGCGCCTTGATTTCCCTGGCGTCAAACGAGGCGGCGAGCAGGATGTCCGAAATGCGGCCTCCCGCGCGGTTGGCCTCATCGACCATGCGGACCGCCCGCGTCACGATGGGCGACCGGACCCGTTCGGTAAACATCCCCAGCACTTCACTGAAGGAAATACCCCACGAAATCTGGGTTGACATCTTGTGTACTTCGTCGTTGAGGTTACCATATTCGCCCCGCGCCAGCGTCTGGATAGCGACGGTCATGCTGAGACCACCCTTCCAGTACTCGGCAAGGTCGCGCAGGAAGTCTGGGAATTTCTCCTCGACCCGCGCCCGGAGCTTGTCCTCACGCAAGCCCCAGAGGCCATAAGGCAGCATCAGCGCAATCAGTCCGAAAACGTAGTAGTCAAGGGTCGAAATTTCAGGATAGTATCGATACCAGGTTATAGCTTCTACATCCTCGTCAATACCGCTAATCAGCGGGTCAGCGTCACGACTCTCGTTCTTGGCAATCGAGGGGAGGCCAAACATGTGGGGCGTAATCGTGAAGGGGCCATCGTTCATGGCCTCCGGATTATCGAACTGCGAGTCACCGTCGAAATCGGTGACGACCGTTGTCAGGTCGGCCTGGTGATTCAAATACCCCAGCGCGACGAACGCGCCGCCCATAATCAGCGAAAGAAAGACGACGACGTAGACTGTAATGTCGGTCTTGCCACTCCTCACCTCGAGCCACTTCTGCGCCATGGTGTAGGTCATCCAGCGCCGCTTCTTGCCGGTCCGCTCATCGCGGTAGACCCGTTTCTCGAGATTACCGGCCATTAATCGATTGCGACCTCATTGCTCAGTGAGAGGAAAATATAGGCGAAGAAAATCTGGATCATCGGGAACATCAGGAAGACCATCATGTAGAGGTGCTCTTCCTCCAGTTTCATCCCGGACCCGGAAACCCAGAAGGTAATCACGGCCATAATCATCGCGAAAATTGGAAGTGCCACCGCCATCACCACATACGCTTCCGCAAAGAGTGCCATCTGCTGGATGACACTCTTGACATGCACCCGGTTGGCCTGCGCGTAGTATTCTGACCGGTTCAGGAAGTAGAGCTTCAGGTTACCGCCCGAGGTAAGCGTGCCGACAATTCCCTGCAGGAACTCGGCAAACCGTTCCGAGGGCGACCGGTCGACGGCCTCCTTGAGCGTCGACACCAGGTCACGACCTATGAACTCAACAGAGTGGTAAACCCAAGCCGCATCCTTCGAAATCTCGCCGTAAATATCCTCACTGCGGGCGAGCGACTTGAAAATCATCGCCGGCGTTGCATTAGCCGCCGCCATCGCTGCCGTGTAGCTGGCGGCGAAGGGTAGCTTGCGGTCCATGTCCGTGGCGCGCGAGCCGGCTCTCATCCCGGGCTCGAGCCAGTTCACCATCGCTATCAGCAGCGGCAGTACGATAACCAGTACCAGTGCCAGGATAGCCTGTGTGAATTCCGAGACGATAATCGGCTCGCCGTTCGGGCCGGTCATCTGCGCCAGGAATGGCACGCCGACGGCAATGAAAGCAAACACCAGCGCCAGCCCAGCGATGAAAGTAGCGAAAACCTGCATCGCGGCGTGGGCAACGTAGCCTGCGGGCAGCAACGGAATGCGCGCCTGCACGAGCTGTCGCTTGAGCTTGAAGGAATCCTTGGTCAGCAAGCGACCCAGCCAGCCGAAAAGGAGCAGGCTGAGTGACTGCAGGCTGGTTAGAACCACCGGTGCCACCAGCTCGGATTGGCCGAGCGCTCGACGCGCTTCGCCAGTTCAGCCTGTAGCTTGGTCGTAGCCTTGGCTTGCCGGGCCTCTTCCTTGGCTGCTGCGCTCGCCTGCTTGTCCGGGCTGGAAGCGAGCTTGACCTGCCGCGCCTCGGCCTTGTTGCGGGCGGAGAGCTCGCGATTACACGACTTCAGCATCCGGCCCGCTTCGCGTACGGAGAGGCTGGAAACATCACCGATTCCGAGCTGTGCTACAGCGGGCGTAAGCTGTCGCAGCGGGGCGTAGCGCATCTGCGCCTTCAGCATATCACGCTCGAGATAGGCATCTGACTTGGCGCGGCGAGCCGCTTCCTTCGCCTCGAGCTTGGCGCGCTTGGCCTCATCGTCAGTGGCAGCCGCCCGAGCATCGGCCTTCGCGCGAGCCGCCTCCTCCTTGGCGAACCGCTTCTGGAACTTCTGCTGCACCCCGGCCGGGAACTCGGCGATATCGACGCCCTCATCGGCTGCGCCAGCACCGCTCAGGTCGAGGTCACGCTCTTTCACCTTGCGGCGGCGCTTGCGACCGCCCACCTGCAGGTCAGCGTAGACCCGGCGCATCACGTCCTCGGGGTGGACATAGTACTCCGAGACGACCCTCGCGAAGTCGCGGTAGTCGCGGATGCTCTTCTTGAGGCACCACTCCATGACCAGCTGTCGCCGCTTGATTTCGTCCATGATTTCGACGCGGTTCAGGTTGGCCTTCAACATGATTTTCTCAAGCACGTAGGACTTGCCGGTGAAGACAAACTCGTCGGTGGCGTTGTCCCAGCGGAATGCCTCGTTGGTCAGCAGCTCGTGCGAATGGGGGTCAATGCCGATAATTTCGACGATGTTCTTGCAGCGCCGCACGCGTTTCCCACCGACGCGGGTCTGAATCTGGATTGAAATCGCGTCAAGCGACGGAATCAGCACGCGCGGAATCTCAATCGGCTTGTTCTCAAGCCGGTGCACCAAGCTCTGGATTGAATCAGCGTGGAAGGTGGAATAGGTAGTGTGCCCCGTCGCCATGGCCTGGAACAGCACGTACGCCTCTGCACCACGGATTTCTCCCACAATGATGTATTCCGGCCGCTCACGCAACGCTGCCCGCAGCAGGTCGTACATGTCGACCACTCCTGGCGCCTTGACGCCCGCCATGGCGGATTCACCACCGAAACCCTCACGGGTACAGCCGGGAATCCAGTTGGGATGCGGCAGGTTCAGCTCACGCGTCTCCTCAATACTCACAATCTTGTGCTGCCACGGCAGGAAGAGTGAGCAGGCGTTGAGGGAAGTGGTCTTGCCGGAAGCAGTACCACCGACAAACAGCATCGACATGCCGTACTGCATCGCGAGCCAGAAGAAGGCAATCTGCATTGCGGAGTACGTCTTGAAATCGAGCAGGTCCACCGGCGTGAACGGTTCGTCACGGAAACGCCGGATGGTAAAGGTCGAACCTTTCGTGGAGACCTCACGGCCCAGCGTCATGACGATACGCGAACCGTCCATCAGTGTCGCGTCGAGCAGTGGTTCAGCAATCGAGATGTGCTTACCGCAGCGCTGTGCCATACGGATGATGTATCGCTCCAGCTCGAACTCGTCAGACCAGAGGACATTGGTCCGCAGCGACTCGAAGCGCCGGTGGTAGACGAACACCTCGACGCCGGGGCCGTCGCAGGAAACGTCCTCGATGTTCGGGTCGTGCATCATGGTATCAATCAGGCCGTAGCCCACCAGGTCACGCTCGATGTAGTAGTGGATTTTCTCGCGGTTGCTCTTGCGGCTCGGAAGCCGGTACGCATCGAGGATGTCGTCAACCGCCTGATGCAGGAACTCGTCCTGCCCCTCTTCGAGGGTTTCGCGGCTGATATTCAGCGCCCGCTGGAGCACATCCTGGATGGTCTGAAGGTCCTGTTTCTCCTGTTCGGACGCCTTGGGTTCGACGACATAGTAGAAGCGAGAGTAATCGCGCTTGTCGAACAGGATGCGGACGTAGGAGAAGGGTGGACTTACGGGGTAAGTGTCGAGTTCCTCGAAATCCTCGCCCAGCTCGATGTCGTCCATGACGAGGTCGTGGATGACGCCCGCCTTCTCGGCCCCCTTGCGGGCCTGCTCCTGCTGCTTGCGCTCCTTGCGCAAGCGCCGTTTTTCACGCCATGAAAGCTGGCTCTCGTCGACCGTTTCCTCGGTCGGCGATAGCATACCGATAGGGTCTGATTCGGTGTCAATCGAGTCGCCGGCAGCTCCCATCCTTACTTGTCTATCCTGCGGTCAGGGTGACCACTTGGGATGTTGCGTCATACTGCACGACTATATAAGAAGTGCTAGAGTACACTTTCCCCTCTATAGCCGTGGCTGGCGCAAGCGGGAAATCCGCTGTGTATCGACCCCCCACAGGAGCCTTGCTGACCACTTTCAGGCCGGTCTCGGTGCCGATTACCGTGTAGAGCACGCCATGCTCCTCGGTGGCGGCGGGAATATTCAGAGTGGCGTCAATTCCGGGATAGGCACGGACCATCGCGAGCAGTTCCTCAACCAGTTGCTGCAGTCGCACGCCCACCTGTTCCACCTCTTCCTGTGCCGTGAAGGTGTGGTTGCCATTCAGCACGTCGGCGACCGCCATGGTCACCGCCGACAGCAGCAGTACTGCCAGCAACGAGGTGTAGATGAACCCTATTTCCTGCGCGCCTGACTCAGCGCAATCCAAACGATACATGCACCGTCCTCTCCATCAGGCGTAGGTCTAGCGAGGTCGTCTGTGTCAGGTAGACCTCGTCATTCTGCAGGTCACGGCTGAATCCCCACTGGGACTGGAAGAAGCCGTAAGTTGCATACTGTGCATCGCCATCCACGACGATCCGCAGGCTGTAAACCGCAATGCTCCCGGAATCGCTGCCGCCCTGATTGCGCAGCGAGAAGTCGAAGTTGGAGGGGCCAGTCATGCTGCGCATCTGCGAGCCACTGTTGTTGTACGAGACCAGGTATATCGACAGCGCATCCACGTTTCCGCTGCCGCGTACCAGCGGGCGGTCCTCGAAATAGTACCCGCCACCCGGCTCATGCGACAGTACCGCGCCGTTGAACAATCGTATCTGGAACTGCCCTGCCGTCGAGCGGTATTTGTAGGAGAGGACATCCTGCAGGTAGTAGCGGAACTCGCCGATGGCGGTACCGTTGGCGGCAGCAGCGGTGCCGGTCACGCCTGCCACGATGGGGGGCAGCGGTCCCAGCCGGTTGCCGTCGGTGTCACCGCTCCACACCGTCCCGTTGGGATAAGTGATGGTGACCGTCAGCGTCGCCACGGTTTCGGTCAGGTCCTCGACGCGCAGGATTGTGGCGCCCGCTTCCACGTTGCGCGCCGAAAGCTGCGCCCAGGAAACGGTGCTCCAGCAGAGCAGCAGGTCTTCCTGCGCCTTCTTCAGCGTGAAACTGCCCGAGCCGAGCGAGACGGTCGAGGTGCGTGAGGCGCCCTCACCCTGCAGCAGCACCTGGTCCATGTCAGCGTCCAGGTTGAGCAGGTTGGAGCGCGTCGTCGCATACTGCGCCCACGCCTCGTTGTTCTGGATTTGCGGGATACCCCACGCCATCAGGGTACCTACGATTGTAACCATCATCACCATAATCAGGATGGTACCGATAATCTGGCTTACACCATCCTCGTCGCGAGGCAGGAGCTGGCGCTTCACGCCTTCGCCACGCAGTGGGGGACTAAAAAGCGTGCGTGCCGAACAGCGCTATAAAAGTCGCTACTGCGCCTCGAGCCAGCGCTCGGCGTCTATCGCCGCCATGCAGCCCATTCCGGCCGCGGTCACCGCCTGCCGGTAGCGCGTGTCGACAACGTCGCCCGCCGCGAATACGCCCTTCACGGAAGTCATCGAGTGCTGCTTCCAGAGCAGATAGCCCGAAGCGTCGGTCTCAAGCTGCCCGCCCAGGAAACTGGTAATCGGCTTGTGGCCGATGGCGATGAACGCCCCCTCACAGGTGAAATCCTCCTCGCTGTCGTCAGCGGTCGAGCGCAGTCGCGCGCCGCGGAAGTCGCCCTCCGCGCCGAGCCAGCCGGTGACCGTGTGGTTCAACTTCCAGGCGATACGCGGATTGTCGCGGGCGCGCTGCCCCATAATCTGCGACGCGCGTAGCCCCTCACGGCGGTGGACAATCGTCACCTTGGGGCAGAAACGGGTCAGGAAAGTTGCCTCCTCCATAGCCGAGTCGCCGCCACCGACAACCATAACTTCCTTGTCGCGAAAGAAGGCGCCGTCACAGGTGGCGCAGGTCGAAATCCCGCGCCCCTTGTGCACTTCCTCGTTCTCGACGCCGAGCCAGATGGCCTCGGCGCCAGTGGCGATAATCAGCGCCTCCGCCTGCCAAGACTCATCGCCGCTGGTGACTCCGAATGGCCGGTGCGAGAGGTCGACGGAGTCGACGTTGCGGTCGAGGATGCGAGTGCCGAACCGCTCCGCCTGCGCGCGCAGCTGCATCATCATCTCCGGTCCCTGAATACCTTCGGGGTAGCCGGGATAATTCTCGACGTCGCTGGTGAGCATCAGCTGCCCGCCGCTGGCGTAACCGGCGAAAAGCAGCGGCTCGAACATCGCCCGCGACGCGTAGAGCCCGGCGGTGTAGCCGGCCGGCCCGGACCCGATGATAATCAGCTTCTCAACCATTGCTGCGCCAGTCGAGCCGGTGGGTTAAGGTTTCACCCGAAATGGCGCGCGCTGACTATGAAACCGGTGTGCCCCAGTATGCGGTGTTGCGGTCGCAACGATTGCGGTTTCGGCTCCCAGTCGCGCTGCAGGTTTTCCAGAACGCGCAGCTCGCCCCACCCTTCGAGCGCCCTCAGAAGCTGCGCCACCTGCGGGGTCGTCGGGAGGTACGCCACCAGCCGCCCGCCGGGGGCGAGCGACGCGGCGGCCCAGCCGACCAGCTCCCACGGTTGCGGCAGGTCCAGTGCAACAGCGTGACATTCGCGGGGCTCAGTTTCGGGCGTCAGCGATTCCGGAATGACCTCGACCAGCGCCGCGTGCGGGCTGCGTTGCAGGTTGCGCTCGAGCACCTGCCGATGCGCCGGCCGCGGCTCGAAACTCGCGACTCGACCATCGGGGGCGACCGCGCGCGCCAGCGCCAGCGTTAGCCCGCCCGAGCCGCCACCCGCCTCGACCACGCTGTCACCCGGCTCCAGGGCAAGCGCCCACGTTATCCACGCTAGGTCGCGCGGCAGGATTACCTGCGGGCCGCGCGACAGATTCGCCTCGAAGTCGGGCAGCGTCGGCTCGAACAGCCGTGCCGGAGTGCCGACCAGGTCGAACTCCTCGCCAAGAGGGGCGGTGCGCAGCACCGTCGAGCGGAAACTGCCCAGCCCGGGCAGCTCCTGTTTCTCGGCATCGAGGTTTACAAGGTGCGTTTTTCCCTGCGCCAGCAGCAGCCGCCAGTTCCCCATGCGGGGTCAGCTGCCGCGGTATTAGAGCCCTAGCTGCGCGGCGACCTGCTCGTCGGCCGCAGCGAGGAATTGCTCTTCCGCGTCGAGGGGGACAGTTGCGCCCGCCGCGATGGCATGGCCGCCGCCGATGCCGCCGCACTTGCCGGCGGACTGCGACATGACCTCGGCCAGGTTGAGCCCGCGCTCGATGAGCTCGGGCGTCGCGCGCGAGGAGACAATCAGCTCGCCGTCGCGTGGCGAAAGGCCGATGGCGGGCAGTGAGCGGTCGAGGAAGTAGCCCAGCGCCAGCCCGCAAATCGTGCCTTTCAGCGCCGGCTCGCTGGTGCTAAAGTGCTGGATGGCGTTACGCCGCTCGAACTTCGCCGCGCTGAGCAGCGCGAGCAGTTGCTTGCGTTGCGCCAGCTCATGCGCCCCCGCACGGCTACGCGCCGCCGTCGAGCCGAGCAGCAGCGCAATCCCGGTCGAGGTGTCATCCTGCCGGCCGCTGGCATCGACCAGCGACGCCAGCTCAGAGACGGTGCAGCCCCACCCCGGCAACTGATAGCTGGGCGCGAAAAGCTGCTCGCACTGCTCGCTCCCGGCGCCCTGCTCGAGCAGCTTCAGCGCCAGCCAGTCCGCCAACCGCGCCGCCTCCTCGTCCGCAAGGCCATCCGACGCCGCGGTGGGGTCGAGGCCGATTTCGCGCAGCGCCTCTTCCGCCGCAGTGGGCTGCCCGGAGACGCCGACAAGGTACGGCTCGAGCGACCCCGCCAGCGCCTCGGCCAGGCTGATGAGCGAGGTTTGCGGTCGAAAGGCAACAAG
>Ga0207991_1000880_pt1 | contig 19427 bp, 19 predicted proteins | sample ETN07SmetaG_FD_185786 | JGI IMG/M metagenome (GOLD analysis project Ga0207991, IMG submission 185786) | Marine microbial and viral communities from oxygen minimum zone, Eastern Pacific Ocean - ETNP2014F14-07SV275 (SPAdes) (version 2) | ecosystem: Environmental > Aquatic > Marine > Oceanic ... | reverse complement strand
TAAAAAAGTCAATGTTAAATCACATGCCCAGGATATTCTAGCGGATCTTCAATAATTAATTATTAAGATCCTTTACTTGGAACAAATTGGCTGAGTACATGGTAAAAAACTTTAACAACCTTTCATGATATCACCAGGAGAGAAACAATGAATAAAATCATAATTATCAGTCTTACTTCAATTATTTTGTTTAGCTGCGCTGCGAATAAACCAAATGATAGCGATAATCTTACACTGGGGACAGTTCAAAGCAAAATATTCAAGGGACAAAGTCAATCAGCAGTAATGGATGCACTGGGTTCGCCTAATATTATTACTAAAGATGCGCAGGGCAGAGAAGTATGGACCTACGACCGGATATTTCGTGATAATGAAGCACAATCAGGAGGATTTTGGTTATTTTTATTTGGCAAAAGTAGTTCGGCCAGTAGCTCTTCTTCAAAATCACTTACTGTCTTAATTACATTTGATGACAACAAAAATGTGCTGGATTATACGTATCAAAGTTTAAAATATTAGATGATCCACCGTTTATTATATCCTGCGACAGTGCAAGGCAAGGTACTGCACTTCGCATTGGTAGCCTATTTAAGTATTTCAATCATCGGCTGTACTGCACCACAACCAACCGTAAAGCCCCCTACCACTATAGCGCGGGCCATGGAGACCCGCACCTTCTCTAAGGATATGAAAACAGTTTTAAAAGCAGCTATAAATGCATTGCAGGATATGGACTATACCATAAACGTACTGAATTCGGATGTGGGGCTAATCGCTGCCAGCCGTACTACAGAACAAAAAAAATCAGAATTATCTCATGATGAAAATGAAGTAGAAGGACTTAGTGAAATCCAAAAAACATGTCTGATTATTTCTGCTGTTGTCATCGTCGCAATTATGTTGGGAGCAATTTTTGGAGGAGATGACGATGATAGTGGAAAGAATAGTAATGATAGATCTCCATTTCGAATAGGTGGCGGTGATAGTAAAGATGGTCCAACGGGTCCCCGAATTTATCGTTATAAGGTCACGATTAATCTAAATGACATTGATACTGATAATACCAAGATTCGAGTAAGTGCCAGTGGTGAAATCGAGCAAGATGGGAAAATCCTTAGCACCGGCGGCATCCATGAACTCGAATTCTTTCAGCAATTTTTTGCTAATGTAAATAAAGCCCTTTTTCTTGAAGATCAGGGTATATAGTTTATAATCAATACTTACCAATAATTTTATTATGAGATTCGAAACATTTGTGCTTGAACGCCAGCAGTCTATCTGGGAGAATAAAGTTGATTATAATCTATCTGAAAGTGGTGTACATCCCGGTTCATTAAATTCACTGTTTGACAAAAAATTTGTTGATAAGATAAATAATACCGAACTGACTTATGGTTTTACAGAGGGGTCCCTAAATCTGCGTAAGGCAATTGCTGATATTTATGACAAAACCAATCCAGATAATGTTCAGGTTTTTAATGGTTCTGCCGAAGCCAATATGGTTGCCTGTTTAACATTGTTAGAACCGGGTGATGAAATGATATACATGGTCCCTAATTATTTACAAATTCAAGGATTTTCCAAAGGGCTTGGTGTTGATGTAAAACCATTTTACTTGCACGAATCCTTAAATTGGAAACCGCAATTAGATGAGATCAAGAACCTGGTCTCGAGTAAAACAAAAATGATCTGTATTTGTAATCCCAATAATCCCACTGGGTCTGTGTTGTCAAAGAACATGGTTTTTGAAATTGGTGATATAGCTCGTCAGGCAGGTGCGTGGATTCTGGCGGATGAAGTATATCGTGGCGCGGAATTATCCGGGGAAGAATGCACATCTTTCTGGGATATTGGCTACGATAGGACGATTGTCAATTGTGGATTATCAAAAGCGTATGGTTTACCGGGTTTGAGACTGGGCTGGTCAATTGCCAATGAGGATTATATTCAAAACGCTTGGGCGACCCATGATTATACATCCATTGCAGTCGGTAGATTAAGTGATGCCATCGCGACCCATGTACTCCAGCGAACTAACAGGAAAAAAATTCTTACTGCAACACGTACCACCTTAAGGAAGAACCTCGACCTGTTTCAGAAATGGCTGGATCACTGCCCAGGTAGATTCCGGTTCATCCCCCCCGAGGCAGGTGCGATGGCATTTGTCTACTATGAATTTGATATAAACTCAACCAAACTGGTAGAAAAAGTACGGGACGAGGTGAGTGTAATGCTTGTAGCTGGAGACTGGTATGGTATGGATCGATATATCCGCTTTGGGTATGGCGCGAAACAGGATGACCTAAAAGTTGCATTGGACAGAATTGATCGAGTGTTTAATACATTATGATTACTTTTCCAGATGAAGTACAGGCTGCATACAGTCGTTCGAAAAATATAATCCGTAAGACACCTTTAGACCATTCACCATCACTAAGTAATATCATTGACGGTGATGTTTATCTAAAGCTGGATAACATTCAAAAAACAGGTTCGTTTAAATTCCGTGGCGCCATTAGTAAAATGACTTCCCTCAATGAAAAACAAAGAAAAAAAGGTGTTGTAACTGCCTCAACCGGTAATCACGGAGCCGCAGTTTCGCTTAGCATGAAAATTTTAGGCATAAGTGGCAGTATAATCGTTCCTGAAAATATAGCGCCCAATAAAGTAGAGAATATTAAAAATCTAGGCGGCACCGTTGAGTATTTTGGCAATGATTGCCTTGAAGCAGAACAACGTGCCCAGGAAATTTCTGTGACTACGGGTTCGACATACATATCTCCATACAACGATCCTATGATTATAGCAGGTCAAGGTACAATGGGTGTAGAGCTAAATGAGGATCTGAGCAATATTGATACGGTCATAGTTGCTGTAGGTGGAGGCGGTCTGATATCTGGAATAGGTGGATATTTGAAAACAGTGCAGCCAAACGTTGAAATGATTGGTTGTTCTCCAAAAAATTCCTGCGTTATGTATGAGTCCCTACAGGCAGGAACGATTTTGGATCTGCCATCAAAACCAACATTGTCTGATGGTACGGCTGGCGGGGTTGAAGAGAATTCCATTACGTTTGCAATATGTAAAGAAATTATAAATGATTTTGTTTTGTTATCTGAGGATGAAATTGCAGCTGGTATTCGTAATGGGCTGGAAGATCACCACCAATTGATTGAAGGGTCAGCTGGCGCAGCAATTGCAGCTTTTAAGAAAAGAGAGACTGAATTAAATGGTAAAACAGTTGTTATCGTTATATGCGGAGGGAATATTAGTTCCAATACATTACGGGAAGTATTGGCATGAGAATCGTATCCCTGGATGAGATAAAGGCGGTACTTCCCAAGATAGACCTTATGCAGGAAATTGAAGCCGGGTTCAGCGCTTATTCTAATGGCGAAGTGGTAGTTCCACCTGTCGGAGAATTAAATTTTGAACATCCTCCTGGTGATGTACATATAAAATATGGATACATTCGGGATGATGATGTGTATGTGATCAAAATTGCCTCCGGATTTTACCAAAACAAACTTCTTGGTTTATCAAATGGACAAGGAATGATGTTGGTGTTCGATCAAAAAAGTGGTAAACCGCTTGGTCTTTTGCAGGATGAAGGTTATCTGACCGATGTTCGTACGGCAGTGGCCGGTGCAATTTGTGCAAAGTACCTTGCTCCAAACAATATTGAAACAATTGGAATAATTGGAACAGGTATACAAGCTCGCATGCAACTGGAATATCTGAAAAATGTAACGGATTGCCGAAGCGCAATTGTATGGGGTCGTAGTGAATCAGCACTGGATCAATATAAAACAAGCATGGATGATACCGACTTTATTATTGAAACAACCATGGCCCTGGAACAAGTAACTGATAACTGCAACTTGATTGTTACTTGTACTGCCAGTGAAAAACCGCTAATTAGAAAGGACCAGATTACAGGAAAAATTCACATTACTGCAATGGGTTCTGATACTCCCAATAAACAAGAACTTGAAACTAATGTTTTATCTAAAGCGGACTTGATTATTGCGGATAGCAGATTACAGTGTGAAGTTCGCGGCGAAATTCATCATGCAATAAGAAACAAAAAAGTATCCATGGATTCTATCGTAGAACTGGGAGAGATTATCAATGGGGATCGGCAAGGGCGGACAACGAGTTCTGAGCTTACAGTAGCAGATCTAACTGGTGTAGCAGTGCAGGATATAAAGATATCAAAGGCGGTATTAAAATATATTTAACCTGTTAATTATTGAGCATAGTGAAATATCAATATTTTATTATTTTCATCGGATTTTTATTTACTTTCAATATTTATAGTAATGATTTGGCTCAGGAATATGTTGATATAGCTGGTGTTCAGTTCAAAATAATAAAAAACGGTGAATCTAATCGACGCTTTATATGGATTCATGGTGATGAAAAAACTGCTGCAGTGCTACTAAAACGCCATTTGAAAGATAATTACGGCACAGCCTTTCTTATCGAGAATAATAATCGGGAAGTTTTTATTAATGGTTATATGATGGATCCTAATCGAATTTTCTCGAAAGCAGGGGCGGAGAAAAATTTGATTAAATTTAATGACAAAATTTCAAAAACGGCTGTTGATCAAATGGTCAATTTAATCGCTAATGATAAAGAAAAGTTTTTTGATAAAATCACCCCTCCAAATGGAGGATTGTTAATTGCTTTACATAATAATCTTCGTGATTATTCTATAGATAAAGAAATCCCTTTTAGTACAGAAGTATCACTGAAAAATAGTGAGCATCCCCATCACCATAATTTTTTTATATGTACTAATCGGGATGATTATAATTTATTGTCTAAATCCCCTTATAATGTTGTTTTACAAGAAACACAGCCGAAGAAAGACAATGGATCGCTATCCTGGTTCGTCGCTCGAAAGGGCGTACGCTTTATAAATATCGAAACGAGATTGGGATATCTAAGTATCCAAACAAAAATGCTGCAATATGTTGAGGAACATTTAGAATAAATACTCTATATCACCAATCCTTTATTGCGAAATACTGTTTCATTATTTTTCTCATTCAGATAACCCATCATAACAGAATGACCATTAATCTTCATTTTTTTATTTCGTTTTTCAATGGCTGTCATGTGTATTGGCTTATCCCCGATAGATAATACAGCTGTATTTTCTGGAAGAATAAAAATAATATTTTTCTCTTTGGAAATTTCTGTCCACTCCATTTTGATAATATAATCCGGATTGTCAAACTGACCTTCCATCCCAAAAATTATTTTTGGATTATTACTTGTAATAGATGCCGCTGCATACAAAGGTAATAGAAGTTGTAACACTGCCCAGGCTGTTGATTCTGGCGCAAGTTTTACAAGGAATGTATCATCTCTATTTAACCCTAAGTATTTTTGCAATCCATTCGTATTTACCAAAAGATTATAGTGACTAAGCTGAATTATTTTATCTGCAACACAATATATTAACGCTTCATGAAGCAATGCGGGCCTGAAAGTGGGTATGAATTCCGTTGAATAGTTTGTCAGCGATTCTATAGATGGGCAATTAGTTTCGTTAACTACGAATGAAGGTTTTATTCCATTTAAATCTTTTTTCCCCGAGGTTGAGCTTGCAAGAATAACTGTTGCGCCATATGCCCAAATACTGAATGCAATTATTTCGGCCATTGGATATTCTAAGTCATGGATAAATACCCTTTCTTTTGGCTGTAAACCATTTTCTCTTAACCAATTCGCACCTTGGTGGACCAGCCGAAGAAAATCCTTATTAGTTAGGTTATAATCGGTAAATAAAACCTGATGGCCATACTTGACATTCTCTCCCTCTATTAATGAATATATATTAGGGTAGGGTACCATGAATTCGATCGGTTCAATATTGCCCATGCATTGGGCCTGGTAAATTCGGTCTGAAAGTGCTTCAGACATGGTTTGGATCTAATCCGGCTTGATTTTTCTTATTATTTCAAACGTATCTTTTGTTCTGGAATAGGTGTGTCCCGCCAGGCGTCCGACGGGATTTAATTTATCCAGATTGATACGTCCATCATCGTATACTTCATCATCAATGTGAAAAAGTACAACTGTGCCGATCACCACAAATCCGCCACCCGGTCCTTCATTACCAACAGGTACGATCTGGTTCAGTTTACACTCATAACTAATCCGTGCTTCCTGAACGCGGGGTGGTGAAATTTTTATACATGTTTCTGGTGTTAGACCAGAAACGGTAAATTCATTTATTTCAGGTTCGAAATCAGTGGCACAAGCCACCATCTGTTCTGCAAAATCTTCTGAAACAATATTAACTACAAATTCGCCGGTGGACTCAATATTATTCAGCGTATCTTTTGTTTTACCATCGTATCCACGGCGACCAGGTGCGAACATGATTGAAGGAGGGTTGGAACAGATACCATTAAAATAGGAAAATGGTGCCAAATTGTAGTTTCCATCTTTGGATTGGGTGGAAACAAATGCGATTGGTCGCGGTAATATTGAGCCTATCATAATTTTATGATTATCTTGGAAGGATGAATTCTCAGGGTCAATAATCATTGGTTCCAGGATAAAGGATAATCTTTATCATCTGCTGCTTTGGCAGCAGTAGTGATTGTCAACGGCTGAAATGTATCTACCATAACCGCAAGCTCGTTTGTTTCCTTTTTGCCAATGGATTCTTCAATCTTACCGGGTTGGGGGCCATGGGGTAGACCGGCAGGGTGAAAAGTGATCGAACCTTCTCCGATACCTTTTCTGCTCATGAATTCACCTTCTGCGTAATATAGAATTTCGTCAGAATCAACATTGCTATGCGCATAAGGTGCGGGAATAGCTTCAGGGTGATAATCAAATAATCTCGGTACAAATGAACATATAACTAAACCGGGAGCCTGGAAAGTCTGATGAACTGGTGGGGGTTGATGGATCTTACCTGTTATTGGCATAAAATCATTGATATTGAATACCCAGGGATAATAATACCCATCCCAACCAACTAAATCGCAGGGATGGTTGGCGTACTCATAAGTTTGATAACCATTCACCAATTTCAAATTTACTGTTTCTGGCCCATTTACTTGCGGAATTACAAACTCCGGTGCGCGGATGTCACGTTCACTGTACGGTGCATGTTCTAATAGCTGTCCATGCCTGTTACGATATTTCACTGGAGTTTCTAAGGGACCATTGGTTTCAATTATAAATTGTCTCATTGTTTCCTGGATAGTCATTTGCCAGACCACACCGCGAGGAATTACTACATAGTCACCTTTATTCAATTCAAGGTTGCCAAAGTTTGAATATAGCATGCCATTACCATTTTGAATAAATATGACTTCGTCATGATGCCCATTGCGGTAGAAACTGTTCATGGACTCTTCAACATGAGCAGTGTGTAGTTCAACATCATTATTGTAGAATAATGACACTCGAGAACTGATGGCATCACCTGAGGATTCTAAGTTAAAAGATCTGATGTGGTGATGTCGGTGCGTGTCAATCCAAGCTTTCCTATTAAGTTTATGTAATTCCCCTATATTTGTTACATCGGTAGGCGGATTAAGATGGTAAACATTTGAATATAATGAACTAAATCCTTCACGGCTTATCAGCTCTTCATAATATAAATTTCCATCCTTATCCCGAAATTGGATATGCCTTTTTTTAGGTAATTGACCTCTTTGTTGATAGAATGGCATCTTGAATTATACGATTGTATTCTCTAAAACACCTATATGTTCAATTTCTAGACGTACTGCATCCCCCTTCTTGAGCCAACCGCCAGTTGACTCAGGTCTCAATTCAAGAATACAACCTGTCCCGACAGTTCCTGATCCAATATAATCTCCCGGTCGTAAATCAACATTCATACTGGCTCTTTCGATCATAGTGGGAAAAGAATGGTACAGATCATTTGTATTACCATCTGAAATGAGTTTCCCATTAACATGACAAGTCATCCGTAAATGCAACTTATTGTTATCCCAAGCATCTGTTAATTCATCCGGTGTTACCATATAAGGACCAAAACTATTCGCAAAGTCTTTACCCTTTGCTGGCCCCAAATTCAGTTGCATTTCTTCGCGCTGCAAATCTCGTGCTGACCAGTCATTCAAGATTGTATATCCAGCGATCATTTTATCTGCATTTTCTTTTTTTATATCTTTTCCGCCGTTAGCGATGATAATTGCAAATTCTAATTCAAAATCCAGTTCTTTTGTTCCGATTGGGTAGGGTACATTTTCCCCATGGCCATATAAAGTCGTCGGATTCGAAAAATAGAAGATTGGTATTTTATACCAGTCTGGATGCATTTCCATTCCACGCAACTTCCGTGCTGCTTTAACATGTTGCTCGAATGCATAAAAATCGCGAAACGTATCTGGATTAGGAACAGGTGGTAATAAACTAGCTTCACTTTCTTTTATTGCGATTGGTTTTCCGTTCGCTTCCAGTGATGACAAATCTGAATCTGGAATAGCCTGATTGAGTCCTTTCAATTTTGAGAAATTTATATCCCAATTACCCAAAGCAAGTTTTATGGTTGTTGGAATGGTCAGGAAGGTCGCGTCTTTATTATTTTCGTTTACCCATATGGCTGACCGGATTACATCAACGATCTCATCGTCGCGCTTAATTCCAAAACGTGGCTTCTCATCATCAATATTCGTATATGTAACAAATTTCATGAATTAAAAACTGTTCTCATTTATTTTCAGTTGCACTGTTAGAGGTTACCACGTTTTTCCTGCTCACTTTCAATGGATTCAAAAAGTGCTTTAAAATTACCTTTACCGAAACTATTGGAACCTCTCCGTTGAATAATTTCATAGAAAAGTGTGGGCCGATCCTGGATTGGTTTTGTAAAAATCTGCAGCATATACCCATTATTATCTTTATCAACCAGGATACCAAGCTCTTTAAGCACAGCTATGTCTTCATCAATTTCACCGACTCTATCGGTTAGTGATTCATAATAGGTTTTTGGTACATCGAGAAATTCCACGCTATTTTTTCGTAGTTTTGTGACTGTTTTAATTATATCCTTTGTTGACATTGCCACATGTTGTATCCCCGCACTTTTGTAGTAATCGATGAATTCCTGAATTTGTGATTTTTTCAAACCATCTGCCGGTTCATTAATGGGCATTTTGATTGTTTCATTGTCGTTTGCCATTACAGTGGACCGTAATGCAGAGAATTCTGTAGTAATATCTTTATCATCCACTGACCAGAAACGGTGCCAGCCAAACACCTTTTCATAAAAGTTGCAAACCGATTCCATTTCACCATCTGATTGGTTTCCAACAACATGATCTATATGTACTAGACCTGTTGGTTCAGCCAGTACATCTTCTTCAAAGACCGTGTATCCAGGAAGAAATACACCATCATAATTATTCCTTTGAACAAATGTGTGGGTAGTATCACCAAACGCCTTAATAGTGGCTACTACGGCTTCACCACGATCATCAGTTAATAATTTTGGTTTTAATATACTTTCTGCCCCACGGGTGGTGGATTCTTCCCATGCTGCTTCTGCATTGTCTACGGTAAACGATACATCTTTAATGCCATCTCCATGAGTATAGATGTGCGTGCCAATTTCTGAATTATTTTCCAGGGGGGAGGTTAAAATAAATCGCACTTGATTTTGCTTCAATACGTAACTCACGCGGTCTCTAGAACCTGTTTCTAGTCCGGAATAGGCGATTGGTAAAAACCCCAGTGCAGTGCGGTAATAATGCGCTGCTTGTTTGGCATTACTCACATAAAGTTCACAATGATCAAAACCATTTATAGAATAACTATTCATTTCAAATAATTAAATAATTGATGCCAATGTTTGAATAAACTGGTCATTTTCATGTTCCAAACCAATAGATATCCGAATGTATTCCGGCCAACCAAATGCATTTAACTGACGGACAATTATACCTTCATCCAACAATTTTTCTGCTATGCTTTTTGCTTTTTCTTCTGATTCCCAGAAAGTAGTTACAAAATTTGTAGCAGAGGGAATACGGGTGACACCAAGTTCATCTATCCTACTTTCAATTTTTGACATTTCATTTTTATTTAATTCAATTGTTTTTTCCATGAATTCGTTATCATCCAATGCAGCACAGCCTGCAACCTGGGCAAAATAGGACGGTTCGAAAGGAACCTTTACCTTTAACAAATTGCTAATAAGTGTTTCGTGCGAAAATCCATAGCCTATCCGTAATCCTGCAAGTCCATATGCTTTTGAAAAGGTTCGCAGCGTAATGACATTATCATATCGATATTTCATTGAATCAGGATATTCTTTTATATTCGTTGCAAATTCAAAATAAGCCTCATCAAGAATAACCAAAACACGTTCCGGGACATGTGCGTAAAATTTATCAAATTCTTCTTTTGTAATATAGGTGCCCATAGGATTATCAGGATTAGCAATATAAATGATCTTTGTATAATCATTTATTTTTTCCGCAATGTCACCAAGATCAATGCGATGATTTTTCATTGGCACCCAATGAATTGAACGGCCAGTTGCATTGGCCAGGACCCGGAAACCAATAAACGAATCGGCAGCGGCCACAATTTCATCATCACCCAATAAAAAGGTTCTCAAAATATTGGAGATTATGCCTTCCGACCCGGCACCAATTATTACATTTTCTATTTTAACATCGAATTTTTTTGCCAGTTTAGTGCGTAGTGCCATCCCAAAAGCATCAGGGTAGCGATTTACTTTTTGCATGGCGGATTCTATTGCTGCAATTGCCAGCGGTGCCGGGCCCAAGGAATTTTCATTGGAAGCAAGTTTAATTACTCGATCCAGTCCCTTATCACGCTTAATATCATCGATCCGTAAGCCGGGTTTATAACTGGCTAAATTTTTTATATAGGAAGGTACAAGTGGCATGACAATTAACGCTGTAAATTTACATAATTATACATAATTATTCGATCCTATCGTATTCTAGTTTTATTGATAAAAAACATAGAAATTGCTGATATGGAAATTAAAGGACCATTGATCAAGGGCAGCTTTATTGAGCGACCTAATCGATTTATAACAATAGTTAAAGTAGGAAAAAAATCTGTTAAAAGCCATTTGTCCGACCCTGGTCGCTTGCGTGAAATACTTACACCAGGGAGAGAATTATATTTATGGAAAGCAATTGAATCCGAACATCGAAAAACAGATTATAGTACAATTCTAGCTAAGTATAATGGGGAACTGGTTTCACTGGTTACTGCATTGCCCAATCAATTTGTAAAAGAATGTATTGATTCTAGGATATTATTGTTTCTGAAGGATTTTGAATTAGTAAAACCAGAAGTTGTGCATGGAAATCATCGTTATGACTTTTTATTGAAAGATAAATCCGGTGATCTATTTTATTTGGAAGTTAAATCAGTAACTTATGTTGAAAATGGGATTGCCAAATTTCCTGATGCAGTGACAGACAGAGGAAGACGGCATGCGCAATCATTGCAGGCTTTGGTTGAAACTGGTTTTCAAGCAGGGATTCTTTTCGTGGTGCAGCGATCAGATGCACATTCCTTTCAACCTATGTGGGAACGTGATCCAAAATTTGGCAAAGCATTGGTTAATGCTTATCAGGCTGGGGTACATGTATGGTGTATAACTACGCGTATTTCTAAAACGAATATGACATATGAGAAGAAAATTCCTGTAAATCTGCAGCCAATATGAGTTGGGTACGTAATTTATTGTATCCTTTCTTAGGTAGATTAGTATCCATTATTGTTCTGTTTTTTATTGGATCCTGTGCCGTTATTAAACCACCCAGCGGTGGGCCAAAGGATACGACACCACCGTTTCTAGTCTATGCAGAACCACCAAGCGGTACTTTACAATATAAAGGTGTGCAGATCCGGTTAGAATTTTCAGAGTATATGGATGAGTCCAGTATTAAAAAGGGAATTCGCGTTTTCCCGAATGTTGAAGGCGAGATATCAATAAATACCCACGGAACAAATCTTACAGTTGATTTTCCAGATAATCTGGAAGAAGATCAGACTTATGTAATAAATCTGAGTCGCAATATTAAAGATGAACATGGCGTGGAAATGGCTGAAGCAATTTTTCTAGCCTATAGTACTGGCGATAAAATTGACAACGGTTCAATCTCTGGTGTTGTTTGGGGTGATGGACCAATGTCAGTACACCTTTGGCGTATAATTCAGCAAGATAGTCTGGAAAATATTTTTCAGACGATGCCAAATTATTTCACTGATGTTTCAAATAAAGGGGGGTATAATTTTCAATTCTTATCTGCAGGCAATTATTTGCTATTAGCTTTGGATAGAAGTGCGGCTGGACTAGCGCTGGATACCCGCAGAATGAAGTATGGACTTTTCTGGCAAAAAATTATTGCGCTTGACCAGGACCAATCCATCACTGATGTAAACGTGATTACGAAGAAAGAACAACCCCAGTTAAGATTACAAAGAGGAGAATGGAATGGTAATAATTGGGGCAGAATAATTTTCAGTCGTTCATTAAATTATTTGAATGATAATTATTCCGTAATACTTACATATGATGATGGAACAATTGAATCACCTGTTAGTTTTCATGATCCTGAAGATCCAAATGCTTTGATATTAATTAGGTCAGACAAATCTCCTATTTCAAATAAGATAAGGATCAAGATTGAGAATATATTTATCGATAATGATGTGTTTTTGGATTCAGCATCAGTTTCTGTGGTCGTACCGCAGGATGATGAAAACTATATAGATTTGACTGAACCTAAAAAAGCAGTAACGATAACACCAACTGCTCATAAAGATACAGTATATCTGGAACTAAAATTTTCTGAACCCATACCTCACTGGGGGCTAGAGTATGAGTTATACAAAAGTGACACAATCAGTGTTAATGAAAAAATAGTTTACATTAATCCAATGTGGGTGAACATATTGCCCCATAATAATTGGGAACCAAGAATAAATTATACCTTAAATATATTTGCTAGTGATTCATTAAAAAATATGGGAGGAACGTTGCTAGACTCCGTAATAACAGTGAATATAAAAACCACAGACTATCAGGGTTACGGGGGTTTGTATATACCGATCAAAGGAAAGTTAGACTCCGGTATAGGAGCGGTATTATACTCTATTGAAAATCCGGAACAGAAAAATATATCTTTCGTAAATTCACAAGCACGATTAGAATTTAACCAGATTCGAGAGGGCAAATATACTTTAACTCTTTTTTCTGATAGGAATAATGACAAAACTTATACTACTGGTACGGCAAAACCTCTTACGCCAGCAGAATGGTTTTATGTAATGCCTGATACAATTGAGGTACGAACTAACTGGGATATTGAATTGCCATCATTAAATATCCAGGAGTTATATTGAAAATGTACTGTGTAATTATGGCAGGTGGCAGCGGTACTAGGTTCTGGCCATATAGCCGAAAAAGTAGACCAAAACAAATGCTCAATATTCTGGGCGAAAAATCAATGCTGCAGATGACTGTCGATCGTCTGCGGAAATTACATAATGTAGAGGACATTCTAATTGTCACACGGGCTGACTTGGCTGATAGTATTAGAAAACATGTAAATGGTGTGCCTGCTGAAAATATCATTGTAGAGCCAGAAGGTAAAAATACGGCTCCCTGTATAAATTTGGCAGCACTACATATAGCTAAACGGAAAAAGAATAGTATTATGGGTGTGTTTCCTGCTGATCATCTCATTGTTGGACATAAAGAATTTGAGAAGGCAATAAACACTGCTTCATTTTTGGCCAAAAAGGATAATAGGCTAGTGACCATAGGTATTCAACCAACCTTTCCATCTATTGCCTATGGTTATATACAATATGAATCTGATAGTGAAATGGACCACATGAATGCTTACAGCGTAAAAGCATTTGCAGAGAAACCACACTTAGATCTGGCCAAGAGGTTTTTGAAAAGCAAGGATTTCCTATGGAATGGAGGCATCTTCATTTGGAGCATTGCTACCTTCATGAAAAATATCAAAATCCACATGCCCGAATTAAATGATCAAATTAATAAAATCAGTAAACGGATTGATAAGGGTGTTGGTTTTGATGATATCTGGTCCAAAATTACACCAGAATCCATCGATTACGGGCTAATGGAAAAAGCAGGGGACATTTATGTTGTCAAAGCCAAGTTTGAATGGAGTGACCTAGGTTCATGGAATATTATTCATGATATCAGTCCAAAGAATAAAGATGGGAATACAATTCGCGGAGATGCCCTTATACTCGAAGGGAAAAATAATTTTGTACAATCTAATGGGCAGTTTATTGCTCTGCTTGGTCTAGATAATGTTGTAGTTATCACAACGGATGATGCTACACTTGTTGTTGCTAAGGATCGAGTTGAAGAAGTAAAAAATGTGGTAAAATATCTGCAGGATGATAAGAAAGAAAATCTGTTATAAAAATGACTTCAAGACCTGAAGAACTAATCGTTATGTTTGAAGAATTGGCAGACCGGCTTAACATCAAACTCGTACAAGATAAAGGTGATTTTGCTGGCGGATCATGTTTGATAAGAGAAGAAAATTTTATTGTGGTCAATAAACGAAAACCACTGGAACAGCGCTTAAAAGTACTGGCAAGGGAATTTGGTAAAATAAATCTGGCAGATGTGTATTTAGTCCCCGTATTACGATCATATATCGAGGGTTCCTAAAGCGAATAGATCAATATTAATAATTCGTGAAATCACTTGATTTGTAAAGTGAGTTAAATTACAATTCTTATCCATTTTTAGAACATTAATCCGAGGAAACAATGAGGAAATTTACATCAGGAGATATACGAAATTTTGCTGTTGTAGGACATGGTGCAGTTGGTAAAACAATACTTTGTGAAGCAATGCTTGCCTGCGTCGGGGAGATCAACCGTATGGGATCAATTGAGGCCCAAAATACTATATCAGATTATCACCATGATGAACACGAACGACAAATATCAATTCACTCATCACTGCTGCATCTGGAGTGGATGGATAAGAAGTTCAACATTATTGATACACCTGGCTATTTAGACTTTATCGGTGAAGCAATTAGTTCCCTTGCTGTGGTAGATATGGCTGTCGTTTTACTGCATGCCGTGAATGGTGTTGAAGTAGGCTCAGAACAAGTGTGGTCATATGCAACAAAAAATAATATTCCTAAGGTTTTAGTCATTAATGGTTTGGATCGGGAACACTCAAAATTTGATGAAATTGTCCAGCAGACAAAAGATCATTTTGGGAAAAATGTATTTCCGATGCAGTTGCCTGTAAATGCAGGTCCTGGATTCAATCAGATAGTAGATGTATTACGAAGTGAACTAATAACCTACCAAAGGGATGGCAGCGGGAAATACTCGGAATCTGAATTGCCAGAAGAATGGCAGAGTCGTGTAGAGGAACTGCATCAAGAATTGATCGAATATGTAGCTGAATCGGATGACACTCTTCTGGAGAAGTTTTTTGACCAAGGGAATCTATCGGAAGAAGAAATGCGCAGCGGAATTCACCATGCTATTCAGAACCAAAGTTTCATACCATTATTTTGCACCTCTGCTACTGTCAATGTAGGTGTCACTAGATTGATGGAATTCATATCTAAATACGGTTCTTCACCAGTTGATCGTGGGACTGTAGTTGCGAAAGAATCTAATTCCGATGAAGAAGTATCGGTCGCTTTAGATGGTAAAGAACCAGTAGTATATGTCTTTAAAACCATCAGTGAAGCGCACGTCGGTGATTTATCTTTTTTCCGTGTTTATTCTGGCAGTGTTTACGCTGGAATGGATATACTGAATACATCCAGGGGTAAATCGGAACGTTTTGGCCAGATGTTCTTGCTAAACGGCAAAAATCGTTTAAGTGTTAATAACTTGAATGCTGGTGATATTGGAGCCGTTGTAAAATTAAAACACACGCATACTGGCAATACACTTTCATCACAGAAATTTCGAGTGGTAATGGATGGTGTAGCATTGCCAAAGTCGAATATTCATATGGGCATTATCCCAAAGGCTAAAGGTGATGAAGAAAAATTAGCTGTTGGTCTCTCAACCTTACACGAAGAAGATCCTACTTTTGTTTATCAAGTTGATCCAGAATTGCATCAAACTGTTATATCTGGTCAAGGTGAATTGCATTTGCAAGTTTCCGTCCAGCGGCTGCAACGCCGGTTTCACCTTGCGGTAAATACATTTAAGCCGCGTATTCCTTTTAGAGAAACAATCAGAAGAAAGGGTGAATCAAAATATCGACATAAGAAACAATCTGGAGGTGCAGGGCAATTTGCAGAAGTTTGGATGCGGATTGAACCCAAAGCGCGGGGTGAAGGGGTAGAATTCATTTCATCCCTTGTGGGACAGAACGTGGACCGCGGATTTGTTCTTTCTGTGGAAAAAGGTGTACAAGCTGCTTGCGTTGATGGTATTCTAGCTGGTTACCGAGTAGTGGATTTAAAAGTCGAATTTTATGATGGTAAGCAGCATACAGTTGACTCTAAGGACATTGCCTTTCAAATTGCTGGAAAAGGCGCCTTCAAGGAAGCATTCAACAGTGCGCAGCCATGTCTTCTTGAACCAATAATGGATATAGAGATCCGTATACCTGAAAATTTCATGGGTGATGTTATGGGTGATGTATCCAGCCGCAGAGGGAAAATTATGGGTATGGACTCAGAGGGAAGTTTCCAGGTTATAAAAGCTCAGATACCGCAGTCAGAATTATATCATTATTCAACTACAATTCGTTCATTGACTGGTGGACGGGGAATCCATTCTGAAAGCTTTAGTCATTATGAATACCTACCCCAAGAACTGCAGAAGCGATTTATTGCAGAGTCTCAATCCGATAATGATGAATATTAATGATGGATCGTCTCTGGGCACCATGGCGAATGGAATATGTCAGAAGCAGCAAGGAAGATGGCTGTATTTTCTGTACAAAACCAAAAGGTGATGATGACAGAGAATCATTGATTCTCACCAAGGGGCATCAATCTTTTGTATTGATGAATCTATACCCCTACAATAATGCCCACCTGATGATAGCTCCCTATGACCATGTGGACACCACAAGCGCGCTGGATCAGGAAACGCTAAACGAAATAATGTGGTTCGCAGATGGCGCCATGGCAATCATGAAAGAAAATATTAATGCTGAAGGATTCAATTTTGGTACCAATATCGGCGTTGCTGGTGGAGCGGGTATTGTAGACCATATTCATTTTCATGTAGTGCCCAGGTGGAACGGAGATACAAACTTTATGCCTGTGATTGGTAAGACGAAAGTACAGTTACAGGGTTTACAGGAAACCTACGATGAGTTGAAACCGCCCTTTGATCTACTAATGAAAAATAGATAATGGAGTATTTTACTCATTCCTGGTTGCCATACATATACCTATATGGTATAGGTGGAATATTCTTTTTTTCTGGTGTTTATATTGTTTGGCGCACTGGTGCAATTGATTTAAATAAACCCCATCATCGTATGTGGATGAAAATTTTCTTTTTGGGCTACGCCTGGTTTATGGCAATTCATGGTTTATTAACGATCTTTGCTTTGCGGTAGACTATGGAAACTTTCCATAATATTGGCACTTCTACAGACTGGATTGTAATGGTCGTTTATTTTTTGACTATTATGCTGTTCGGCACATATTTTGGCCGGTATACAAAGGATACGACTGATTTCTTTTTTGGCGGTCGGCGGTTTAGCTGGTGGCTTATCACTATGTCGATAGTAGCCACAGGTGTGGGCAGTCATAGTTTTGTAAAATATTCAGCCAAAGGGTTTGAACATGGTTTCAGTTCATCTATGACGTACCTGAACGATTGGTTCTTCGTCCCTTTTTTCATGTTTGGCTGGTTACCGATCATTGTCTATTCCAAGGTGCGGTCAATTCCTGAATATTTTGAAAAAAGATTTAATCCATCAGCAAGATTCCTAGCTACTATACTGCTCCTGCTCTATATGATTGGGTATATTGGTATTGGCTTTTTAACGCTGGGTAAAGCCATTATTCCGATGCTGCCAGAGGCATTCCATATTTTTGGAACTGCGCTGGATGTTACACTGATGCGCGCTATTGTTGTGATAGCTGTTATTACGGGTGTTTACATCACCTTTGGGGGCCAAACCGCAGTGATATTCACAGATCTTCTGCAGGGATTTATTCTGATATTTGCAGGTTTTTTGTTATTCGCTATTGGTATCGCATATGTGGGGGGTGGTCAGGTATTTTGGGACCTTTTACCTACTACATGGAAGTTACCCCTCGCGAATTTTAATGAGCCCTCCAGTTTTAATTTTGTCGGGATATTCTGGCAGGATGCTGTGGCAGGATCGGTTGGGTTTCTATTTATGAATCAAGGATTACTGATGAGATTTATGGCCTGCAAAAGTGTGAACGAAGGCCGCAAAGCAGCAGCCATAAATATTTTATTTGTATTACCGTTATCGGCTATTGTAGTAGGAAACGCCGGTTGGTTAGGGAAGGCAATATCTACTCTGAGTCCAAATATTATAAGTCCCAACACTAGTCCTGACGAAATCTTTGTTGTTGTGGCTAGTATTGTTACAAGTCCTGGTGTATTTGGTTTTGTTATGGCGGCACTTACAGCAGCATTGATGTCTACAGTGGACACACTAATCAATGCCACCGCAGCTATATTTGTAAATGATGTCTATCGTCCATTAATGAAATATTTTCGAAAAAGTCATGGTGACAGAAAAACAAGAGATAAAACTGAACTTTTTGCTGCTAGATTAACATCAATTGCGATCACTGCAGCAGGTGTTTTATCTGTGTTAGCTTTTGTTCAATTTCCAACGGTCTATGAAGCACATGGGTATTTTCATTCAACACTAACACCACCATTGGTTGTGGCGATATTTATGGGTGTGTTCTGGAAGAGATTTTCGTCAGCAGGTGTTATCACTACATTCTTGGGTGGTGTGGTACTTATGATTTTAGGGGCCAGGTATCCAGAGATGTTAATTGCTCCGTTTGATCACGGTATAGAAATGAATCCTAGTTATCCCTATTCTTATATTCGGGCATTATACAATCTGGTTGTATGTGTAGGTGTTGGCCTTTTTGTAACCTACACATCAAGTCTGCAAAACCGGTTTATTACTTGGGTAAGAAATACCAATAATGGACAACCAATTATGTTGCTGATAACTATATCCGCCACAATAGCTTTTTTCCTACTGGTTTTTGGTATAACTACGTTTGAATTATTCTACCCTGTTATTGTTATCATGTTTGTACCATTGATCGTCATCTATTATGGACACTATGATGAAGAATTAGCCACAAATGGTCTTACTGTTTGGTCCATTGCTGCTGCGAAAGCAGCATTTAAAGGTTCAACTCCGAATGAAC
>Ga0207991_1000876_pt1 | contig 19449 bp, 17 predicted proteins | sample ETN07SmetaG_FD_185786 | JGI IMG/M metagenome (GOLD analysis project Ga0207991, IMG submission 185786) | Marine microbial and viral communities from oxygen minimum zone, Eastern Pacific Ocean - ETNP2014F14-07SV275 (SPAdes) (version 2) | ecosystem: Environmental > Aquatic > Marine > Oceanic ... | reverse complement strand
ACAAATATGTATGCAATACTTTTAATTTTCATACTCTATAATTAATCAACAACCTCCATAGATATTGGCAAAGGAAGGAAATTCTTCTTTGGATACTTTTTTGAAGTACAAACAATATCTTTGATGGTTATAATTGAATTTTTTCTCGCATTTTTTACTATAGCATCTCTAATAGATTTAGGAAAAGATGAACTACCGATTACTTTTTTCTGAGCAGTACCTATCTTAACTACAAAACTCTCAATATCTAGTTTTAATGCCTTTGCTAATTTTGGGTCAGCAAATGAAGCCTGAATCCTACTAGTTGCTATTCGTTTTCTAGATGATCTTGTTACTTTTGGCTTTCCGTTAAATGAAGCTATTGGATCAGGAATTTTTAGAACCTCAAATGTAACTGTACTTGTTATATTACTTCCTTTAACTCCAACAACTATATCAACTACATTCTCTCCAGATTTATTCTTTTTCCCCTTTTCTCCTTTCATTATATATATACCATCAGATTTCTTTTTAAGGGTTTTAGGATTTAAAATTTGTAACCTATTATCTGCAACACCAGCCATAGATATATTTAAAGTGTTTTCTAAATCCTTGTATACTACATACATATCAGGATTACTAATATTTGCAAGAGATGGGACAACAGCATATTTGTGATCCATTTCTATGACATAGGTTGTATCCCTTTTATTTTCAAATCTATCAAATTCAAATTTTACCTTTAATGATTTCTCACCTGGTAATCCACCAACATTAATACCTAATTTCTCAAGGTTAACTTGTCCACCTTCCATTACTTCAGGTCCTGAATATTCTTTTCCATTAATAGTTACTCTGTTGGCAAATAAATTATCATCATACTTTCCTAGAACAACTTTGCCATCTAATATTTGCCCCGTAAAAAACACATCAACCCCTTGTGCAAATGCTATTTGTTTATTTGCCTTAGTTATTTCAGTTAATGTCTCACCTCTTATTGCAGCAATTAATCTAGCAATAATATTCTGTGCATTTTCTTGCATCAATGTTAATTTTGTAGTAGATGCTATTTGAGGGAAATGCTCGAAATTGTATTTTAACCAAGCTTTTTCTATTCCTCTACCATCAATCACATCATCTGTTGAGAATTTTTCTGTAATTAATGCTTTAATTTCATCTTTTACACTCTCTGGTTGTATTCCATCCTTTAGACTATCTAATGCAACAATAGATTCTTCTCTAAATCTATCAATATACATCACTAAACTATCTCCTGTAGAGGTGAATTTATCACCCTTAAAAAATAGTTCATCATATTCCTTTGCATTATCCATTACTTCATAATCAGGAATTAAATCCTTTGTATTTCCATCTCTGTTTTTATCATATTTATCCTCCTTCATATCAATAGGAAATTTCACCTCATCATTAATATATGTATCTAATTCATTAGCTAAAACTGATATTTGATTCACCATATCATATGCATCAGCCCAATTTGATGCATCATTTGCTGCATCTTTCTTAAGATCATCTAAATCAGAAGCATTTTTAGCTTTAATATTCGTAGTAGATTTACCAACCTTTGCATCAATTTCTCCAAAAGTTGTTAAAACTTCTTTTGACATATTTAAAGCAAGCATTGCTATAAATACTAAATACATTAGATTAATCATCTTCTGTCTTGGAGTTTCTCTGCCACTTGCCATAATTTTATTTTTTTAAAAAATTAATATTTTTAACAAAAAATCTTTTTAAGATGTTTTATTACTTTTTATTCATAGCGCTAAGGACTCCTCCATATACACTGTTTAACGATTCTAAGTTAGTTGCTAATGACTCCATTTGTTTTTGAAGTTGAATTGCATTATTTGCAAATTCTTTATTTATTTTAGCTAAACTATCGGCACTATCGGCACCTGATTTAGCAGATGCTTCAAAATCCTTAATACTACTTGTTAAACTTGACATTAGCCTTACATCTACTTTAGCTTCCGCTAACATAACATCTAATTTTTTAGTCAATAAACCTTGAGGGGATTCTTTCTTGCCAGAAGATGCTCCTCCTGCTAATTCAGGATATACCTTTGACCAATCAATATCTTCACCAGGAGGATCGAAAGCAGATAATGCAAATATTAATGCCTCTGTTACTAATCCTATTGTCAACATCAGGTTTCCGCTAATTGGTCCTAGATCTTGATGAATAATTTTCATTAATGCTCCAATAATTACTATTGATGCTCCAAGGCCATAAGCCATATTCATTGCGTTTTTACTTAGTCTTAATGCCATAATTTCTAATTTTTAATTTTAAAATATTTATTTATTGTATAGTTATTATTTAATAGAACTTCTCCTATTATTTCGTTTTGTTGTTGCTGTATTTGTCATTGCATTAGCAGTTAAATCTGCTCCTAAATAATCATGAACAGTTCTAAAACCAATATAACTCCTAGGTTGATCTTTATATTCATAGTCTCTAGTGCTAACCTGCAGAAAATATTTTACATCCTTCCAAGAGCCACCTCTAATAATTTTCTTTTCATTATAAAGATTATTTACATTTGGATTCATAGATGCTGAATACTCATAGGCGTCTTGTTCATAGGAAGAATCAACCCATTCAGAGACATTTCCTGACATATTAAATAAATTATATCCATTTGGATCATATGCATTGGCTTCGACTGTATATAATGCCTGATCCACTGCATAGTCACCTCTCATTGGCTTAAAGTTAGCCATAAAACATCCTCTGTCATTTTTAGTATATGGACCTCCCCATGGATACATAGCACTTTGAAGACCTCCTCTTGCAGCATATTCCCACTCTGCTTCAGTTGGCAACCTGAATTCTGGAACTAAACTTTTTTTCTTTTTTGTTCTTTGATAAGCATTTTTAGTGTTTGTTCTCCACTGACAAAAAGCATTTGCCTGTGTCCATGTAACACCAACTACAGGGTAACTACTATATGCATCATGCCAGAAGTAATCATTATGCATTGGTTCATTATATGAGTATTTAAAATCAGTAATCCAAACAGTTGTATCTGGATACACTTGGACTGTTTCTCTAGTTATAAAATTAGATCTTTTAAAACCAGGAAATTCTTCCTCTAGTTGCTTATCAGTTGGATTATATATTGGAGCAAGCTCATCATTTGCAAGCGCGTCTATTAATATTTGCTTTTCTTCTAAATACTCCTGAATTCTACTGTCTAAATATGAAAACTTAAAATTTGTAACATCCCAGGTTCTAATATTGTTAAAAACTTCATCTTCAGGTATGAAAAAATCCTCCATTACTTCTAGATAATCCTCATCAGGGTATTCTGCTCTATCAAAAATTAAATCTACATCCCAATTTAGTTTTCTTTTATCATATACATCCTTCATGTATTTATCATAAACACTCAAATCAGAAGTATCAGCATCAATATATGCATATTCGGCAATTCCCTCTACATTTCCATCAGTAGGTTCACCACCCAAAATATCATCAGCTCTATTAGCAAGTGCTGTTCTGATTATAGAATCTCTTACCCAATAGACAAATTGTCTATATTCAGAATTTGTTACCTCTGTTTCATCCATATAGTAAGATCTAACAGTAACTGTTTTCGTAGGAGCGTTTTCTAAAGCTGGAAGATCATCATCAGATTTCCCCATAATAAAAGAACCCCCTGGAATTAAAACCATTCCAAATGGCTTCTCGGGGTAATATTTTTTTCCTTTTACTCCAACAAGTTCCCCTTTTGAGCCTTTTGATCCACTTTTTGATCCACAACTCAGAGCAAAAATAAATAATAAACTAAGTGCTAATAATTTCCTCATATAATTTTACTTTTTTCTGATAAAAAAAGTGGGTAAACTTACCCATATTTATTCAAATAAGCAAATATTAATTGTCAAGTTAAAAAAATTAATCTTAACTACATTATATTTTTTTTGTGTGCCTTATACCATCTCTCTGGTATAATTCCCTCATTTGCATTTTGATAATCATCATTCGTACAGGGTAATAACGAGTGTTCCTTAAGTTTAGTATCTTTTTTTGAAGAATTTGGTATTTCTATCCACCATCTAGAAGTTTTTACATTCCTATAGAAAACAAGTTCATATTTCTGAACTATTACAGTAAATTTTTGAAAATTAGAAATATTTTTAAAATCATCATCTATAATTCTACAGTTTACACCTTCAATAAAATACCACAATATTTGAGCAATTAACATTTCTGTTATTTCGTCTTCATTAGAGGATTTATACTCAAAAATACCAAATGATGAGACCTTATTGCTTATTCCTGCATATCTGCTTATTGAGCATATTTCTTTGCCGTCAAAACCGTTTGGAGATAATTTTTGTCTTGAACTTAACTCAGAAGATTTAATAGATCTTAAATCTATAGTCACAATATCAGCATCTCTCATTACAGGTTCAACTGAATTTATGTTATTACGTACTTCTCCCAACCTATAGGCCTCAAAATATAGTTTTTCCATTAAATCTATCTCAATTTGAGAATTATAGTAAGTTTGATATCCTATAGTAGTATAATTAAACAGATTATGTGGTTCCTCAAGAATTATCTTGCCAAGATAACTATTGTTTTTTATTGGTTTTGAAGAGTCTCCTAAATCAAAATTAGAATCAACATTTACTATATTAATAGTCTTCTTAAAATCATCATACGCTCTATAATTTGCATAAGTCAAATCTTGACTTCCGCCAATGATAAGTGGAATAATATTGTTTTTAACAAAATATGAAACAAGAAATGTTAAATTCTGATAAGTATCTTCAATTGATTCTCCTGGTGCTAAATCTCCAAAATCTGCTATTTTAATTGACCAATTACCTGGGTAAAGTGTATAAAATGATTTTCTTATTTCACTAAGATTTATTTCTTCTCCTATATAATTAATATCATTCCTATTCTCTGGAACTCCAATAATTGCAATATCAATTTTTTCAATATTAGGAACGCCATTTTCCTTAGTATGAACACTGATTTTGTTTCCTAAAATTAATGATGATATTATCTTATTATGAGACAGGATATGATCCTCGACTGGGGTTAAAATATTGTCTTGAACTGAAGTTAAAAAGTTGGGATCCATTATACGGCTAAATTAATCTATTACTTTTTATTATCTAGCATCTGTTTTGCATCATCAAGAGTTAATGCATTAACATCAATAGCTTTTGATATTTCTTTTCTTATTTTTCCTTTAATTAAATAGAACTTTCCCCATTTTCCTTTCTCAACTCTTATATTTTCATTAGACCAATTATGTATGACTTTCTCTTTCTCTTTTTTCTTTCTTTCCTCAATTAATTCAATAATGTCATTTTCAGACAAGTTTTCCCAATCATATTTTTTTCCAATATTAATAAATATGTTATTCCACTTTATAAAAGGACCAAACTTTCCTTTTCCCTTTTGTACATCTATACCTTCATAGTTATATATTGGCTCCTCCGATTGTTCCTTAATTTTTATGAATTCTAATGCATCATTAAGTTCAATTGATAATGGAGATATTCCTTTTGGAATTGAAACAAACTTTTTTCCATATTTAATATATGGCCCATATTTTCCATTATTAGCCAAAACAGTTTCATTTTTATATTCTCCCAATTCTCTAGGTAGAGAAAATAAATCAAGAGCCTGTTCTAATGTTACTGATTCTATTTGAAATTCAGCTGGCAAACTAGCAAATATTGGTTTTTCTTCATCTTCGACTGTTCCTACTTGAATCATTGGGCCAAATTTCCCTAATTTAACAGTAATCTCTCTTTTATTTTCAGGATGAACTCCTAATACTCTCTTACCAGATTCTCTTTCAGCATTTTTATTTACATTTTCTACTATTGGATGAAAACTTTTGTAAAATTCTTTCATCATAGATGTCCATTCCTGTTTCCCCTCTGCTATATGATCAAAACTTTGTTCAACATTAGCTGTAAAATTGTAATCCATAATATTTTCAAAATGATTCATCAAAAAATCTGTAACAATCATTCCTGTGTCTGTTGGAACTAATTTCCCTTTATCTGAACCTACTTTTTCTTCTAATAGGCTTTCACTTATCATATTATTAACCAATGATAACTGAATATAATTTCTTTTTTCTCCATCTATTGTTCCTTTCTCTACATAACCTCTATTTTGAATTGTCGAAATTGTAGGGGCATAAGTTGATGGCCTGCCAATACCCAAATCTTCTAATTTTTTTACTAATGAAGCTTCAGTATATCTAAAAGGTGCTCTAGAAAATCTTTGAGTTGCATTAATATAATTCTGTGCTAAATTCTCATTTATTTGAATATTTGGTAAAATACCATTATCCTCATCAGAATCATTATCCTTACCTTCATTATAAACTTTTAAAAATCCATCAAATTTTACTATTTGACCAGTTGCTATAAATAGATTTTCAATATTTGAAGATTTAATTTTAATATTAGTCTTTTCCAAAGTTGCATCTGACATTTGAGATGCTATAGCTCTTTTCCAAATTAGTTCATACAATCTTTTTTGATCATTATCTGAAATTTTATCAGTTAAAGTTGAAAAATTTGTCGGTCTTATTGCTTCATGTGCACCCTGAACACCTTTAGATTTTGTTTGATATGATTTTGTGCTAGAATATTGATTTCCATAAGCACTTATAATATGTTTTCTAGCTGAATCCTTTGCAAAATTTGAAAGATTTACACTATCAGTCCTCATATATGTTATTAATCCTGATTCATATAGTTTTTGAGCAACAGTCATTGTCTTTAATACAGAAAAATATAATTTTCTTGAAGCCTCTTGCTGTAAGGTAGAAGTGGTAAATGGTGGTGATGGTGATTTCTTTAAAGGGTTCTTTTCTAAATTCTGAACAGAGAAATCAGAATTTATGCTGTTATTTAAAAATGATTCCGCTTCTTCTTTAGTTTTAAAAATCTTATCAAGTTTTGCTTTAAAACTATCTTCATTGGTTGTTTTGAATTCTCCGTCTATTCTATAGAGACTTTCAGTATTAAAATTTTTAATTTCCCTTTCCCTTTCAACTATTAATCTTACTGAAACAGACTGAACTCTTCCAGCTGATAAACCACTTTTAATTTTTTTCCAAAGTACTGGTGATAGTTCATATCCCACAATTCTATCTAATACTCTTCTTGCTTGTTGGGCATCTACTAAATTATAATCAATGGCTCTTGGATTTTCTATTGCATTTTGAATAGCAGATTCTGTAATTTCATTGAATACAATCCTTCTTGTTTTATTTTCATCTAATTTTAATAGTCTAAATAAATGCCAAGCAATTGCCTCTCCCTCACGATCTTCATCACTAGCTAGCCAAACAGTATCAGATTTATCAGCCAAATCCTTAAGATTTTTAACTATAGCCTTTTTATCCTTTGCTATCTCATATTTAGGTTTAAAATCTCCATCAACATCTACTCCTAAATCTTTTGAAGGCAGGTCCGCTATATGTCCAAAACTTGAAGCTACTTTAAAATCACTTCCTAAAAATTTTTCAATTGTTTTGGCTTTTGCCGGAGACTCAACTATAACTAAATTCTTTGCCATTTTTTTTAACTAAGAAGTACAAATGTAGAAGAATTTTTTAATATCAACCTATAAAGTAAAATCATATATGAAGAGAGATAAATTTAAAAACATGACAAATTGACGTATTTTTAATATATTTGCATCCTGTCTTAAATATTACTCATGAGTAGTGATTTAAAAAAAATAAAAAAAAATCCGTATCGACATAATGGAGAATTTACTCTATTAAGAAATAAAAGGGGTTCCAATAATTTATTAGAAAAAAAACTCTATATAGAAAGTTATGGTTGTGCAATGAATTTTAGCGATAGTGAAATTGTTGCTTCTATATTATCCAAGAGTGGCTATAGCACCACTAATATTCTAGAGGATGCAGAATTAATATTATTAAATACCTGCTCTATAAGAGAAAAAGCTGAGCAAACTATCAGAAAAAAATTAGAAAAATTCAATTCCCTTAAAAAATCAAATAAACAACTAAAAATTGGAATACTTGGATGCATGGCAGAACGATTGAAAAGCAAATTAATTGAAGAAGAAAAAATTGTTGATCTGGTTGTTGGTCCCGATGCATACAAAGACTTGCCAAATTTAATAGATAAAGTAGAAAGGGGTCAAAAAGCCATAAATGTACTCCTATCAAAAGATGAAACATATTCAGATATTTCACCACATAGATTAAACTCTAATGGAGTTAATGCATTTATTTCAATAACAAGAGGCTGTGATAATATGTGTACATTCTGTGTGGTTCCCTTTACTAGAGGTAGAGAAAGAAGTAGAGATCCTCAAAGTATAATTGAAGAGTTAAAGGATTTAGAAAAAAAAGGCTATAAAGAAGTAATTCTCCTTGGACAAAATGTTGACAGCTATTTGTGGTTTGGTGGAGGTTTGAAAAAAGATTTTAATAAAGCCTCAAAAATTCAAAAAACTACAGCTATTAATTTTGCAAAATTATTAGAATTATGTGCTATTAATCATCCTAAAATTCGAATTAGATTTTCTACATCTAATCCTCAAGACATGTCAACAGATGTAATAAATATCATGGCTAAATACGATAATATATGCAATCACATACATTTACCTGTTCAAAGTGGTAGTAACAAAATTCTAAAAGCAATGAATAGGCAACATTCAAGAGAAGAATATATTGATTTGATCGATAGAATTAAACAAATTATTCCTAACTGCAGTATAAGTCAAGATATAATTGTAGGCTTCCCTGGTGAATCAGAAGAAGATCATAAACAAACATTAGGTCTAATGGAAACTGTAAAATACTCATTTGGATATATGTTTAAATATTCTGAAAGACCTGGAACTCTTGCTCAGCGCAAATTAGCAGATGATGTTGATGAGGCTACAAAAAAGAGGAGATTAGAAGAAATTGTAGAATTGCAACAAAAACATAGTTTACACAGAACAAAAGAATTTTTAAATAAAGAAGTTGAAGTTTTAACAGAAAAAACTTCAAAAAAATCACAATTGTATTGGAGCGGTAGAAATAATGAAAACACAGTGGTAGTTTTCCCTAAAGAAAATTACAATGTTGGAGATTTTGTCAATGTAAAAATAACTGATTGTACTAGTGCCACCTTACTAGGAAGTGCAATTGGATATTCAAAAAATAACTAAATATTATGGAATCAATTCAAGCTATTAAACAGAGATTCAGTATAATTGGCAATGATACTGGCCTTAACAGAGCACTGGAGAAGATAAAACTGGTTGCTCCTACTGATATTTCAGTTTTAGTTACTGGAGAAAGTGGAGTTGGCAAAGAAAATATTCCTAGAATTGCACATCAATTATCTCATAGAAAACATGCAAAATATATTGCTGTAAACTGTGGAGCTATTCCTGAAGGTACTATCGACAGCGAGTTATTTGGACATGAAAAAGGTGCTTTTACGGGAGCTACTCAATCAAGAAATGGGTATTTTGAAGTTGCTGATGGCGGAACAATATTTTTGGATGAAGTTGGAGAACTCCCTTTAACTACTCAAGTAAGGCTATTAAGGGTTCTAGAAAATGGTGAATTTATCAAAGTTGGATCAAGTAAAGTCCAGAAAACTGATGTAAGAATAGTAGCTGCAACAAGTCTTAATATGGAAAAAGCAATTAAAAATAATAAGTTTAGAGAAGATTTATATTATAGGTTAAGTACAATTGAAATTAACATTCCCCCGTTAAGGGAGAGAAAAGATGACATACATTTACTATTTAGGAAATTCTCTAGTGATTTTGCAAAACGATATAGCATGCCTTCAATAAAATTAGCGGATGATGCTATAAAAACATTGACAAATTACAGATGGAACGGTAATATTAGGCAATTAAAAAATATAGCTGAGCAATTATCTGTTTTAGAAAAAGATAGAACCATTAGCAATCAAACTCTTATAAATTACTTGCCAAAATGGGCAGATAGCAGCTTGCCAGCAATAATATCAGAAAAAGAAAATTCAAATGATTTCAACTCAGAAAGAGAAATTTTATATAAAGTTTTATTTGATATGAAGGGCGATCTAAATGATTTAAAAAAGCTAACTATGGAATTAATGGAATCTAGTAATATTTCTGAATTTAAAGAAAACAATGAACATTTAATAAAGAAGATTTACAACTCTAGAGCTGAAAAAGAAATAAGTGATGATCAAATACAAGTAGTGCCAATTACTGAACAAAGAAATAATAATGAGAAAAAATCAGAATTTGATTATGCTGAAGAAATAAATGCAGAATCTCTTTCGATACATGATAAAGAGTTAGAATTAATTAAAAAATCTCTTGAAAAACATAAAGGAAGAAGGAAAAATGCTGCTAAAGAACTGGGTATAAGTGAGCGTACATTATATAGAAAAATAAAGCAGTTTAACTTATAAAAAATTATATTAGTCACTATGATGAGAACTAACTTAAAAATCGTATTATTTATACTCTCTCTAGTATTCTGGAGCTGTAGTGTTAAATACTCATTAACTGGGGCATCAATTTCTCCTGAGACAAAGACATTTCAAGTAAATTATTTTCAAAATAATTCAACCTTGATAGAACCTGGTATTGATAGAGATTTTACTAATAAATTAATAGATTTATTAATTAATCAAACGAGTCTGGATCTTGTTAAGTCAAATGGAGATCTTTTATATGAAGGAGATATCGTTGAATACAGAATATCTCCAACAACTGCAACTGCAAATAATACTGCTGCACAAAACCGCTTAACAATAGGTGTTAATGTTAGATTTTTTGACAAAAGTGATCCCAAAGCTGAATTTGAAAAACGATTTTCATTTTATTACGATTATCCGGGAAGCTCTCAATTAATCGGATCACAAAAAGATGCAGCAATAGATGAAATTTTTGAAAGGATTACTCAAGATGTATTTAATGCTTCATTAGCAAAATGGTAGACTATGAATAAAAACGAATATATAAATATATTGCAGAATCCAAGTGAAATTAATAAAGAGCAAATAGGGTTTATTAATTCATTAATTAAAGATTTTCCATTTTTTCAATCTTCTAGAGTAATCTATCTAAAGGTTTTAAAAAACAGTGAAAATTTTAAATATAATCAAGAACTAAAACTTACTGCAGCATATACTACAGATAGAAGTATATTGTTTGATTTTATAACATCTAATGAATTTCAGCAAGAGAAAATTGTATTTAATGAAAATGAACTAAAAATTGTTGAATTACTTGATAAAAAGAAAGAAAAAACAAAGAATCAAATTGTAGAATTTAAAAAAGATGAAATGCATCCATTTGCAGAATGGCTTACCATATCAAAATTTAAACCTATTAAGAGAAATTCAAAAAAGGAAAATATTTTAAACAAATTTATTAGCTCTAATCATAAAATTATACCAAGTGATCAAATTGATAAAAATTATGATCAAGATGTTGTTTATAAAGACAATCACAATAATTTGATGACTGAAACTCTAGCAATACTATATTTAAGTCAAAAAAATTATGAAAAAGCAATACAATCCTATAAAATATTAAGTTTGAAATTTCCAGAAAAAAGTAGTTACTTTGCAGATCAAATAAAAAAAATAAAAAAAATAAAAAAATCTAATTAATCAATAGATGGGAACATATTCAATTTTTTTGATTCTTATTGTACTAGTAGCATTCCTGCTAGTTCTTGTAATAATGGTTCAAAATCCTAAAGGTGGTGGACTGTCTTCATCATTTGGTGGAGGTGGCACTCAACAGCTAGGAGGGGTTAAACAAACTACCGATTTTTTAGATAAAAGTACCTGGATATTAGGTGGGTTATTGCTAGGTTTAATTTTGCTCTCAAATATTGCATTTAACCAATCTGAAATCACAAATGATTCTAAGGCTTTAGACTCTAATGAAGTTTTTGAAGAAGAATTACCTCTCCCAAATCAAGATAATATCCTTGATATTGATAAAGTAGATCAATAAGAGCCTTTTTTAATGTTTTTATAAACTGCAAGTTTGTCGGCTAAACTGCAAGTTTGTCAGCATTTTATTTCTGGCATAATTTGTGAACATAGTATTGAAAAATAAAATATATAATTATGAAGTTAAACATTAAACCTCTTGCTGATAGAGTTCTAGTAGAAACAATTGAGGCAGAAACTAAAACAGCCTCTGGAATTATAATTCCAGATAATGCAAAAGAAAAACCTCAAAAGGGTAAGATTGTGGCTGTAGGTAAAGGAACAAAAGATAGTTCAATGACAGTTAAAGTAGGTGATTTAGTATTATATGGAAAATATTCAGGAACTGAACTTAAACTAGAAGGAAAAGATTATTTAATTATGTCAGAAAAAGATATTCTGGCTATTGTATAAATAAAAAATAAATAAAAAATAAAATGGCAAAAGATATAAAATTTGATATTGAAGCTAGGGATGGGTTAAAACGAGGAGTAGACGCCCTTGCAAACTCTGTTAAAGTAACTCTAGGTCCAAAAGGAAGAAATGTAATTATAAGTAAGTCTTTTGGAGGCCCACAAGTTACAAAAGATGGTGTTCAAGTTGCTAAAGAAGTAGAACTTGAGAATGAATTAGAGAATATGGGAGCTCAAATGGTAAAGGAAGTTGCATCAAAAACTAATGATTTAGCTGGAGACGGAACAACAACTGCAACCGTTTTAGCTCAAGCAATCGTTAAAGAAGGATTAAAAAATGTAGCCTCTGGCGCAAATCCAATGGATCTAAAAAGAGGAATTGACAGTGCTGTTTCTACTATAATAAGTGAATTAAACAAACAAGCAAAACAAGTTGGAAATTCTTCTGAAAAAATTAAGCAAGTTGCATCAATTTCAGCAAATAATGATAACACCATAGGTGATTTAATATCACAAGCATTTGATAAAGTTGGTAAAGAAGGTGTTATTACTGTTGAAGAAGCAAAAGGAACTGATACATATGTTGATGTAGTTGAAGGAATGCAGTTTGACAGAGGATTCTTATCTCCTTATTTTGTTACCAATGCTGATAAAATGATAACTGAATTGGAAAATCCATACATATTATTGATTGATAAGAAGATCTCTAATTTACAAGAGATGCTTCCAATATTAGAAACAGTATCTCAATCAGGAAGATCTCTTTTAATAATTGCTGAAGATGTTGAAGGTCAAGCTTTAGCAACACTAGTAGTTAATAAACTTAGAGGTGGATTGAAGATTGCAGCAGTTAAAGCTCCAGGATTTGGTGATAGAAGAAAATCAATGCTTGAAGATATAGCAATTCTTAGTGGAGGAACTGTAATTTCAGAAGAAAGAGGTTTTTCATTAGAAAAGGCAGATTTAAAAATGCTTGGAGCAGCAAAAACTGTTACTATAGATAAAGATAATACTACTATTGTAAATGGTTCTGGAAAATCAGAAGATATTAAAGCAAGAGTAAATCAAATAAAAGCTCAAATTGAAACTACTACAAGTGATTATGATAAAGAAAAACTGCAAGAAAGACTTGCTAAATTAGCAGGAGGAGTTGCTGTATTATATGTAGGTGCTGCTAGTGAAGTAGAGATGAAGGAAAAGAAAGACAGGGTTGATGATGCATTAAATTCTACAAGAGCTGCTGTTGAAGAAGGAATAGTAGCAGGTGGTGGTGTTGCTCTAGTCAGAACTAAAAAAGCTTTAGATAAACTAAAGGCAGAAAATACAGATGAACTAACAGGAATTCAAATAGTAATAAGAGCTATAGAGGCTCCACTAAGAACTATCGTTGAAAATGCTGGTTCTGAGGGGAGTATTGTTGTAGCTAAAGTAATGGACGGAAAAGATAATTTTGGTTATGATGCGAAAAGGGGGAAGTATGTTGACATGTTAAAATCTGGAATTATTGATCCTAAAAAAGTAACTAGAATTGCATTAGAAAATGCAGCTTCTGTAGCTGGAATGATTATAACTACTGAATGTGCATTGGTAGATATAAAAGAAGATTCGCCTGCTCCAATGCCACCAATGGGTGGAGGGGGCATGCCAGGAATGATGTAAGATTATATCTTATAATATAGAAGAAAGGGTGTTAATTATTATTGATACCCTTTTTTTTATGATCTATTATTATACTCTCATCACGATATTTACAACACTCATCTAGTGAGTTATATGATTTTTCTGATGCCTTTATCATATCAGTATCATGGCCTATAGAGGCAATAAAACTATGTATTTGTGGTAAATCAATTTTCTTTTTATTGTAAACAACTTTAATCTGCCTGTTGTCAAGATTCCAATTTACCATCTTAATCCCTTCAACTTTTATACAAGATTTTTCAATTCTATCTTTACACATTCCGCATACTCCATTAACAAAAAAGGTTTCAATCTGTGTTTGTGAAAATATTGAACTACAGCTCAATATAATTAGAGCAAAAAGTATGTTTTTCATGAATTAATTAATTCTATATCTAAGTCCAAGATAATACATTCTTCCAAATATTGGACCATAAACAAATGTTGAATCAAAATACTCCCCAAATGGATCATCATTTGCTATTATTGGATTCATCTGCTTATAATTAGTTAAATTTTCAACTCCCAAATACGTCTCAAAAGATTTACTAAAGACTTTGGTTAATTGAGTATTTATTAAATTAATCTCTGGTGCAAATTCACCCATTCTATATTCAATTGGATTATCTTGTGTAGATGCAAAACGTTGTTTACCAAGCCTGTTATAAGTAAAATCATATTTCCATAAAGAACCATTACTTTTTCTATTACTCTCATAAGACAAGTTAAAGAAAAATCTATTTTTCGGAGTTAAGGGTTTATCTAGTCTTCCAGAAATATAATCAGTCTTAACTTCAGAAATTTTATAAGCTGAAAGTATATTAATATTGCTTGTAAGTTCATAGCTGAGTTGAGCTTGAAAACTCTTTGCAAAACTTTTTCCTTCTAAATTGTAAAACCAAATTTCAGATGGAGTTTCCCAGTCTACAACAACTTGGTTTTTAAAATCTGTGTAATAATAGTCTAATACTAATTGTGCATTATTGTCAAACAATTTAAAACTATTTGTCAATGAAACTCCATAGTTCCAAGCAGATTCTGGTTTCAAATCAAAATAATTTGCTGTATTCCATACATTATCAAGAAGAGAGTTTCCAAAATAGATAACTCTAGAGCTATAAAAAAGTTTTTGATTTTCAGAAAATATATTTGCCATTCTAGTACCTTTTCCTGCTGATATTTTCAGTGAGGTTTTAGGAAAAATTAAATAATTTAAATGTAGTCTTGGAGTTAAAAATCCTCCTATCATATTGTGATCATCATATCTGATCCCAGCAGACAAATTTATTTTATCCAAATCATCATAACTATATTCAAAATAACCTCCATAAGAATATTCTTTTCTGTCTAAATCAAAATTTTGAATTCTCAAATTATTTACAAACTCATCATATTTGTCATAACTAAAAGAAATTCCAGTTCTAATCTTATGTCTAGTATCTCCAATTATAGAATTGTAGACTAAATTTGCATAAATACTCTTCTGATCTACATCATGAATATTAAATCCAAAATCTGAACCTTGAGAAAAATTAGTGTATGAAAACTGAAAACCTAAGGATTGATATGGAATATTAGGATTTACATATCCCAATTTAAAATTGGTTTTAAAATTTGTAGAATTTGTATTTCCTCCCCAATATGGGTATGGCAAGCCTAAATTTGATGCATCATCTATGTACCCGTTTTGTCCAAAAACCCTATTATCATTTACAAAATTAAAATCAATGAAACTTATCAGCCCTTTTTCAGTACTTGTATATTGAAATCTGTTATAGATGTTAATTTGATCACCGGTTGGTTTGTCTCTAAATCCATCATCATTTCTATCATCACTACTGTTTTTTGTATTAGCATGAAAATACAATCCATAGTTCCAATTATTTGACAATTTAGCATTGTAGTGAGTATTTAGCTCAAATCTTTCCATTTCTGAAGCGTAAAGATTTACAAATAACTTATCATCATTAATAGGTTTTCTAAGTTCTGCATTTATTTGTCCTGTGATACTTTCAAATCCATTTACTACACTACCAGCTCCTTTAGTTATTTGAATACTTTCAATCCACGTGCCAGGAATATAATTAAGGCCATGAGATTGAAGGGCTCCTCTTATTGATGGAATGTTTTCAATAGATATTAAAATATTTGGACTACTTAATCCTAACATTTTAATTTGTTTAGTTCCAGAAATAGCATCAGAAAAATTAACATCTATTGAAGGAGTTGTTTCAAAGCTTTCAGATAAATTACAGCATGCTGCTTTTAATAATTCATCGGAACTTAAGGTTGTTATATTTTTTGAATTTAAAAAAGAAACCTTAGATGATTTTTTATTATAACTCAAAGTAACTTCATCAAGATTAGTGTCATCGTCAGATTGACCAAAAGATAATAGTGATAAAAAAAATAGAAAATTTAATAAATAGAGCTTTGTTTTCATTGGAATACAAATTTACAATTACTAAATTTAGTCTGCTACTAAATTAACATTTTGTTATCTAAAAAATGAGTGAAAAAAATATTGAATCTGCATTAATTTCCGTTTTTTCTAAAGAAGGAATTGAGCCTATAATTAAGGAACTTAATAAAAGAAATGTTAAGATATATTCAACTGGAGGCACCTATGAATATATCTCAAATTTGGGATACAATACTATAAAAGTTGAAGACATTACTAATTACCCTTCAATTTTAGGTGGCAGAGTTAAAACATTACACCCTAAAATTTTTGGAGGTATACTCTCAAGAAGAGAATTAGCCCAAGATATGCGGGAAACTAAAAAATTTGAAATTCCTTCAATTGACTTGGTAATTGTAGACTTATATCCATTTGAAAAAACAGTTCAAGCAGGGGGCTCAGAAGATGAGATAATTGAAAAAATTGATATTGGCGGTATAGCATTAATAAGAGCCGCTGGAAAAAACTTTAAGGATGTAACCTGCATATCATCAATCAATGATTATTCTAATTTCCTAGAATTATATTTAAAAAAAGACGGGTCATTATCAATTGAAGATAGAAAACAGTTTGCGCTTAATGCATTTAAAAATTCATCTAAATATGATAGAGCTATATATAACTATTTTAATAATAGCAAAGATAATTTTAGTTTAAAAGGCAAAAAAGAAATTACACTAAGATATGGTGAAAACCCTCATCAAAAAGGATGTTTCTTTGGCGATATAGATGATATAATTGAAAAAATTCATGGAAAAGAATTAAGCTATAATAATTTATTAGATATTGATTCTGCAATTGATTTAATTGCAGAATTTAAGGATGAAAAGCCAACTTTTGCCATTCTAAAACATAATAATGCCTGCGGACTTGCAATAAGAAATACAATTGAAGATGCATATAAAGACGCCTTGGATGCAGATCCAATTTCAGCTTTTGGTGGAGTATTAATTTCTAATTCTGATATTAATAAATCAACTGCATCTTCTATTAATGATTTATTTTGTGAAGTAGTAATAGCTCCGAAAATTCATCAAGATGCATTGGAAGTTTTAAAAGAAAAAAAAAATAGAATTATTATAATACTAAAGAAATTTCCAGAAAAAAAATCTTTAATAAGATCTTGTTTAAACGGCTTCCTTCAACAAGATTGTGACGCCATTAGTGATTCCCAAGAAATTTTGAGCTATCCAACCTTAAAAAAGCCTAATCAAAATGAAATTCAAGATTTATTATTTGCTTCAAAAATTTCTAAAAACACAAAATCAAATACTATAGTTCTTGTAAAAAATAAACAATTATTAGCAAGTGGAACCGGCCAAACTAGCAGAGTTGACGCTTTAAATCAAGCCATCAATAAGGCAAAGAAATTTAATTTTGATCTAAGCGGTGCTGTTATGGCTAGCGATGCATTTTTTCCATTTCCTGACTGTGTTGAAATAGCACATAAAGCTGGTATATCGTCAATTATTCAACCTGGAGGATCTATAAAAGATAATCTCACTATAGAATATTGTGAAAAAAATAATTTATCAATGATTTTTACTGGTATTAGACATTTTAAACACTAATAATTTTTAATTGTTTTATAATTGTTTTTTTATTAAATTACTACTGCTAGATTTACATGAAGTTGAGGGCTTGTTAGGAGAACCTAATTCATCAAATTAATTATGGGATTTTTTGATTTTTTAACGGAAGAAATTGCTATTGATTTAGGCACAGCTAATACTCTTATTATACATAATGATAAGGTTGTTGTCGATAGCCCTTCAATAGTTGCTAAAGATAGAAGAACTGGTAAAATTATTGCAGTTGGCAATGAAGCTGCCCTAATGCAAGGAAAAACTCATGAAAACATTAAAACAATTCGTCCCTTAAAGGATGGTGTGATTGCAGATTTTGATGCATCTGAGCAAATGATAAATTTATTTATCAAAAGCATTCCTGTTTTAAAAAAGAAAATATTTTCACCCTCCTTAATTATGGTGATTTGTATTCCGTCTGGAATAACTGAAGTTGAGATGAGAGCAGTCAAAGAATCAGCTGAAAGGGTAAATGGAAAAGAAGTCTACTTGATACATGAACCTATGGCTGCAGCTATTGGAATTGGAATAGATATTATGCAGCCTAAAGGCAATATGGTTATTGATATTGGTGGAGGGACTACTGAAATAGCTGTAATTGCTTTGGGGGGAATTGTTTGTGATAAATCAATAAAAGTAGCTGGTGATGTCTTTACTAATGACATTATTTATTATATGCGAACAGAACATAATCTTTATGTTGGAGAGAGAACTGCTGAAAAAATAAAAATCGAAGTTGGGGCTGCAACAGAAGAGCTGGATTCTCCTCCAGAAGATATGAGTGTACAAGGTCGTGATCTTTTGACAGGTAAGCCAAAGCAAATTGATGTCTCCTACCGTGAAATTGTAAAAGCTATTGAAAAATCTATTTTAAGAGTTGAAGATGCAGTAATGGAAACACTTTCAAAAACTCCTCCTGAACTAGCAGCAGACATATACAACACTGGGATGTATTTAGTTGGAGGTGGTTCAATGTTAAGAGGTCTTGATAAGAGATTATCAAGAAGAACTGATCTGCCAGTATATATTGCAGAAGATCCTTTAAGAGCTGTAGTAAAGGGTACTGGAATAGTATTAAAAAATATTCCAAAATATAAAAGTATATTGATTAAATAGAATTAAAAATTTATGCAACTAATTATTTATTTCTTCCTAAGAAATAAAAATTTCCTTTTGTTTCTTTCTCTATTCTTATTATCCATATTTATTAACTTCAGATCTAATTCATATACAAGTAGTAAAATTATTAACTCAAGTAATGTGGTTGTTGGATATCTATATAATAATTTAACTAGCATAAAGAACTACTTTAATTTAATTGAAGAAA
>Ga0207991_1000874_pt1 | contig 19463 bp, 22 predicted proteins | sample ETN07SmetaG_FD_185786 | JGI IMG/M metagenome (GOLD analysis project Ga0207991, IMG submission 185786) | Marine microbial and viral communities from oxygen minimum zone, Eastern Pacific Ocean - ETNP2014F14-07SV275 (SPAdes) (version 2) | ecosystem: Environmental > Aquatic > Marine > Oceanic ... | reverse complement strand
GCCGTGACCCCCTTTCACCCCGATGGCCGCATCGACATGGAAAGCTGCGACCGCATGGTCGACTTCTATCTCGAGGTGGGGGCCACGGGCCTGACGGTCCTGGGCATGATGGGCGAGGCCCCGAAGCTCACGGTCGAGGAATCGCAGGAGGTCGTTGCCCGCATCCTGAAACGTGTCGATGGCCGTGTGCCGGTCGTCGTGGGCGTTTCGGCCCCCGGTTTCGCGCAGATCGACACGCTGACGCGCGCGGTGATGAAGTTGGGCGCCGCCGGTGTCATGGTGGCCCCACCGGGAAGCCTGCGCACTGACGATCAGATCGTGAACTATTACCGGCAGGTGGCCGAGGTGCTGGGCGACGTGCCCTTTGTGCTGCAGGACTTCCCGCTCGTGACCGGTGTGCAGATCGCACCCTCGGTGATCGCCCGGATCGTCAATGATCTGCCCACCTGCGTCTGCCTGAAACACGAGGATTGGCCGGGCCTGGAGAAGATCTCCGCTCTGCGGGCCGAGGGCATGCTGGAGCGCCCACTGTCGATCCTTTGCGGCAACGGTGGGCTGTTCCTGCCCGAGGAGATGGGCCGCGGCGCTGACGGCGCGATGACCGGCTTCGCCTATCCGGAGATGATGGTGCAGGTGGTCGATCTGTGCAGCCGTGGCGAGACCGCCCGCGCGCAAGACATCTTCGACGCCTACCTGCCGCTGGCACGTTTCGAGCAGCAGCCGGGCCTGGGTCTGGCGATCCGCAAATACACGCTCGCGAAACGCGGCATCATCGCCAATGACGCGCAGCGCCGTCCCGGTGCCGCGCTGAGCGAAGCCACCCGCGCCGAGGTCGACCGGCTGATCGCGCGACAGGAAAAACGATTGAAGGAATTGAACTGATGGATCTCGAACTGAACGGCAAACGCGCGCTCGTACTGGGGGCCAGCCGGGGCCTCGGCATGGCGATCGCCAAGTCTCTGGCCGCCGAGGGCGCCACCGTCTTTGCCGCCGCGCGCAGCCGCGACAAGATCGCCGACTGGGCCGAAGGCATGGAGAACGTGAACCCGGTGCAATGCGACCTGTCGGACCTCGCCCAGGTCGATGCGCTGGCCGATCAGCTGCTCTCGGACGGCGGCGCGGACATCATCGTCAACAACGGCGGCGGCCCGCCCCCGGGTTCAGCGCAAGCGGCCGAGCGCGGCCAGTGGCTTGCGCATTTCGAGGCGATGGCGGCAAACCTCTCTCACCTCAACACGCGGCTTCTGCCCGAGATGAAGGCCCGCGGCTGGGGCCGGATCATCTCGATCACCTCCTCGGGCGTGGAGCAGCCCATTCCGAACCTCGCGCTCAGCAACGGCATCCGCTCGGCGGTTGTGGGCTGGTCGAAGACGCTGGCCAATGAGGTCGCCGGCGACGGCATCACCGTCAACGTGGTCATGCCAGGGCGCATCCACACGCAGCGGGTCGACGAGCTCGACGCCGCTGCCGCCAAGCGTACCGACAGCGTCGTGGCCGAGGTGGCCGCCAAGTCCCGCGCCACGATCCCGGCGGGCCGCTACGGCAAGCCCGAGGAATTCGCCGACGTGGTGACCTTCCTCGCATCGGCCCGCGCGGGATACGTCACCGGGTCGCGCATCCGCATCGACGGCGGGTCGATCAAAGGGGTTTGATCAGGATCGATCAACGAGAGCAAAGCCGCCAATAGGGTGCTTAGGCCGCGATGGTTGCTACAAACAGGGTGACCACCCGAGGCCTGTTCGCATCAAAAGAGGCCGGCTAAGCGCGCGCAAGGGTATGCCATCGCGCTAGTCAGGCTGCCATCAACATCTCGTTGCTTGCGCGCGCACCTGTACATCGACCGCAGCGGGCGATTGAGGAGCGCAGGCTTACTTTAACGTGGCAAGATAGCTGCCATAGTCATTCTTGGTGAACATCTCGGCGCGCTCAGCGAGGGCCGCTTCGCTGATCCAACCATATTTAAAAGCGATCTCTTCCAGACAACCGGTTTGCAAACCCTGCCGTTCGGTCAGCGTGCGGACAAAATTCCCTGCGTCCAACAGGCTGCCATGGGTGCCAGTATCCAACCAAGCATAGCCACGGCCCATGCGCTCGACCTGCAGTTTGCCCGCTTGTAGATACTGGCAAAGCAGTGAGGTGATTTCTAACTCACCCCGCGCCGATGGCTGAACCTCTGCGGCATGTTTCGGGGCATCTCCGTCAAGGAAATAGAGACCTGTTACGGCGTAGTTCGAAGGCGGCACATCAGGTTTTTCGATGATCTCTTTGGCTATGCCATCCGCATCAAAGCTGACGACACCGTAACGTTTTGGGTCAGAGACGTGATAGCCGAACACCGTGCCCCCTTCGATACGCGCATCTGCGGCGGCCAGCATATCCGGCAGCCCATGGCCGAAAAATATGTTGTCACCGAGCACCATGGCCGAAGGCGCACCGGCAAGAAAGTCTTCGGCCAGTAGATATGCTTGGGCCAGACCATCGGGGTTTTCCTGCACGATGTAGGAAAGGTTGATCCCCCATTGGCTGCCGTCGCCCAACGTCCGAATGAACTGCTCTTGATCCTGCGGCGTGGTGATTATGGCGATGTCACGGATGCCACCGAGCATGAGAACCGAGAGCGGGTAGTAGATCATCGGCTTGTCGTAAATTGGCAGCAGTTGCTTCGAAATCCCCATGGTGATCGGGTAAAGCCGCGTGCCGGAGCCTCCAGCGAGAATAATGCCTTTGCGTTTGCTCATGATCGGACTCCAAGGTCTTTGAGTATATGCGTCAGGGTCTCGCGCCAATCCGGCCTGATGATGCCGAAGGCAGTTCCTGTAGCGCTACAATCAAGCCGTGAATTCAGCGGGCGTTGGGCGGGTGTCGGATAGGCTGATGAGGGGATATCCTCTATCGCGCAGTTCAGCCCCGCCTGAGCGAAGATTTCGCGTGCGAAATCGGCCCAGCTGACATCCGGCGCGCCGGCGAAATGATATGTGCCGCTTTTGATCGGATCCTCTATCAGATGCCGCGCGATAGCATGACAAGCCCCCGCGATCTCGGCAGCGCCGGTGGGGCCGCCGATCTGGTCGGCGACAATGTTGAGGGCGTCACGCTCTGCCCCGAGACGCAGCATGGTTTTGACGAAGTTCGACCCATGTGCGGAAACCACCCAAGAGGTGCGCAGGATGGCAAAGGTGCCGCTCGCCGCCCGTACCGCTTGCTCTCCGGCAAGTTTGCTACGGCCATAAGCGCTAAGAGGGGCAGCTTGATCCTCTGCCTGCCAGGGCAAGTCGCCGCTGCCGTCGAAGACATAATCGGTCGAAATCTGGACGAAGGGGATGGCTAGTGCCGCACAGGCACAGGCCATGGCGCCCGGGGCCGCACCGTTGATTATGGTGGCGCGCGTTTCCTCCTCCTCGGCGTTGTCGACCGACGTATAGGCAGCCGTGTTGATCACCGCATCGGGGCTTCTTTGGTAGATCAGGTCAGCGCAGATCTCAGGAGTCTCTAGATCAGCAGCGTCACGGCCGTAGCATTCTGTTCCCTCCAAGGCGGCGAGTTCGCGCGCGACCTGACCGGTCTTTCCGAAGACAAGAATAGCCATGCTCTCACCCCTTGGTGCCAAGGCGCTGACTCACGCCATCGCTGTTCTGCAGCGCGCGCCACCAACCTTCATTATTGAGATACCACTGCACTGTAAGCTCCAGCCCCTCTTCCACCGTTACCGACGGCCGCCAGCCTAGTTCATCACGGATACGGCTGGGATCAATGGCATAGCGCAGATCATGGCCCGCGCGATCCTGCACGAAGGTGATCTGATCGGCGTAGGGCGTTTCCTTGGGGCGCTTTTGATCAAGAATGCTGCATATGGTCTTCACAAGGTCGATGTTGCGGGCCTCGTTCTCGCCGCCAATGTTATATCTGCGCCCCGAGGCGCCTTTTTCCAAGACCAGCAGCAGCGCGTCTGCGTGGTCTTCGACGTAAAGCCAGTCGCGCACGTTCAGCCCTTGACCGTAAACCGGGATCGGCTTGCCTGCCAAAGCGTTCAGGATCACCACCGGCACCAGTTTTTCAGGAAAGTGGAAGGGCCCGTAATTGTTGGAGCAGTTCGTCAACACAACCGGCAGACCATAGGTCTCATGCCATGCGCAGACCAGATGATCGCTGGATGCTTTGGAGGCCGAGTACGGCGAGCGCGGGTCATAAGGCGAGTCTTCGGTGAACATACCCTCTGCACCAAGCGAGCCATAGACTTCATCCGTCGAGATGTGGTGAAAGCGGAACGCTTCCGGTTTACCCTGCGCCACCCAATAGCTCCTCGCGGCTTCCAGCATGCTATAGGTGCCGATGATATTGGTCTGGATGAAATCCCCGGGCCCGTCGATTGACCGGTCCACGTGGCTTTCAGCGGCCAAATGCATCACCGCATCTGGCAGATGCTCCGTAAAAATACGATTCAGCGCCGGGCGGTCGCGGATGTCGGCATGCTCAAAGGTATAGAGCGGATCATCCGCCACGCTGACGAGGTTTTCGAGGCAACCCGCATAGGTCAGTGCATCAAGGTTGACGACCTCATGCCCCCGCGCTACCGCCAACCGGATTACTGCCGAACCGATAAATCCAGCTCCGCCCGTCACCAGAATTTTCATGCCGTCTTTCCGTAAGTAAATGGGCTGTTGAAAGCTGTCCAATGCGTGGCCCTGGCGTCTTTGTCAGAGAAGATTGCCTCCCCGGTTATGCCCCAATCTATGCCAATATCAGGGTCGTCAAAACGCACAGCCCTATCGCATTCGGGAGCGTAGTAATCGGTGCACTTATAAATGATCTCTGTATAAGGCGCGCGCGTGACAAAGCCGTGCAGGAACCCTTTGGGTATCAGCAATTGCAATCCGTTCTCGGCGGTTAGGTCATAGCCGACCCATTGGCCATAGGTCGGGCTGCCCTTGCGGATATCCACCGCGACATCGAACAGCGCGCCTTGCCCGCAGCGTACCAGCTTGTCCTGTGCATGGGGCGGATTCTGAAAATGAAGCCCGCGCACGGTGCCAACTGCGGCAGAGATAGAATGATTGTCTTGCACGAAATCTAACGCGATCCCATGTTTCGCTAGTGTCTTGCGGTTCCAACTTTCGGAAAAGAACCCTCGCGCATCGCCGAACCTCGTGGGTTTCAACAATAGGACTCCCGGTAGGACGGTATAGCTTACTTGCATGATGGCTAATTCTCGGACTGCTTCTTGTTTTTCTTAGCAAGCAAAAGGTGTCTTGTCATGTGAAGGAAGGTAGGGAGTGAGATAGGACCACTAGAACGAGCCGGTTTGGGATAATGGTACTAGTCGGCCCAACTTACATAGAGAATAGGTTTTGTGGACCGGGCCCCGTTTCACTAGACACCTAAGCGGTTTTGATCTTGGTTCTGATAAACTCTCAGGGCGAGCGCCAAATTGGGCCACTGTGTGATTGGTTGTCATTATAGTCCTCGATCCATTCTCCTATCAAATTTAAAACGGTTTCGGCATTGGGTAGCGGATTGACGCGCACGTAATCGCGCTTGAGCGTTTTCACGAAGGCCTCTGACATGCCGTTGGATTGCGGGCTGGCGACTGGGGTGAAGCATGACTTCAGGCCGAGCTGGCGAGCGAAGATGCGGGTTTCCTTTGCTGTGTAAGCGCTTCCATTGTCGGATAAGACCTCGACCACCTCTGGCGCACGATAGCTGCCGAAGCGTTTCTCGACCGCCTCCAGAAGCATGTCACGCACGTCCGAGCCGCTAATCCCGGCATTGGCGACGGCCCGCCAGGCAATGATCTCACGATCATGAGCATCGAGCAGAAACGCTGCACGGATAATGTCGCCATTCCAACAGGTGAACTCCAGCCCGTCAGAGCACCAGCGCAAGTTCGACCGCATCATGACGACCTTGCCGTCATGGATGCGTTCGGGCCGGTCGAAGCCAGATCGCTCCAGCAGCAGGTTATTGGCCTTCATGATGCGATAGACGCGTTTATGATTTGCCGGGGCCAGGCCTTCTGCCTTGAGTTCTCGGTTCAACACTGCACAGATCCGACGGTAGCCATAGGTTGGGCGCTCCGCCACCAAACGCTCGATACGTGGCAACAGCGCCGCGTCTTGAGCTTTATGATAGCTCCGACGCGGCTCCGTGCTTCCTCTCTGTCGTTCATGCAAGTTCGAGCGGGATACGCCTAACGTCTGCGCCACCGCCTTCACCGGGAACCGCCCGGTTTGAGGTGCCGCAGGCACGCGCAAGCAAGGTCGTTTTTTTGAGCGGGACTTTTCGAGCGCTTCCTTCAAGTTTTCCACTTCCAGGATCTTGCATCCCGGCTGTCGTTCGAGTTCTCCGACGCGGACTTCCATATCTCGGACAGTTTTGTTGCTGGTCACGCTGTCATCCCCTGTTACGGCGACCCTCCCTCCTTCGGGCATCAATCTACGTCAACGATACAACAGATTGGGGCCAAGCCATTGCGACGACCAATGACGGAAACGCTATCCCCGCCGTAGAGGGTCTCTTCAACGATACGCAGCTTTTCTGCCGCCGACCGGCGTCGACGGCGTCCGCCATAAGCAATGTTTTCCATCTCAGATATATGTACATGCCTAAGGATATCCCTAAGCCTTGTGTGGTTGCCGTCCGTAGTGCAAGAGCCATTCTGACTTTTAAACGTGTGATCGAGTTCGGTCTTGTGTCAGGCCTCAAATTTGCGGCTTTGCTTTGGTCGGAGCCGCGGGCCGGTATGGTGATCCGCGGATTGGGTCCAAATCTCCTTGGCGAGCTTGACGCTCCTTGGCTTAAACTGGTTTCCACAATCTGGATCTGTTCGATCATGCGCCCATTCACGTCATCGACTTCTCACACCTCCTTGCCGGGCTTGGCTTTTAGTTCGTCGGCATGTCACATAGCCGCAGCCAAGGCCGGATCTCGATAATCTTCGTTTTTGATCAGCATAGCCCAGATCGTTCGCGCCATCTTGTTCGCCAGCGCGACTGCCACCAACATCCGTGGCTTCCTTGACAATATGCGCGCCAACCATGATCCCGCCTTAGGCGGCTTACGGCTAGCCCAATTCACACAAGCCATCGCGCCGATGATTAGCAGCCTTCGGATATCAGCCTGACCAGCTTTCGATACCCGGCCTAGCCTTTCTCTACCACCAGACGAAAATTGCCGGGGAACGAGCCCAAGCCAGGCCGCAAAATCGCGACCACAGCGGAAGTTCTCCATAGCTGGCGCGAAGGCTTCAATAGCCAACGCGGTCACCGGACCTACGCCTGGCATAGTCTGAAGCCGCCGCGCGGACTTACTATGTCGGGATAATTCCGTGAGCCTCTTCGTTTTCTTCTCAATTCGCGCCGTCTGGTCACCAATCTGAGCTAACAAATCGTGGCACTCTTCCCGAACAAGCTCAGGGAGGTCGATCTCGTCCCCTTCGATCACGGCCTTGATCTGCTTGATGCGACCAATACCGAGTGGAATGACTTGACCGTATTCGTAAAGCATCGATCGAAGCGCGTTTACCAATTCCGTCCTCTGACGAACCACACGTTCGCGTGCTCGGAACAGGGCAGCCCGTGCTTGCTGCTCAGAAGTCTTAGGCTGCACAAACCGCATCTCTGGCTGGCGCGCAGCAATAACAATTGCTTCCGCATCTGCAGCATCGTTCTTTTGGCGTTTGACGAAGGGTCGTACATATTTTGGTGCAATCAGTTTTACATCATGGCCCGCTTTGGCTAGTTCGCGGGCCCAGTAATGGGAACTTCCGCAAGCTTTTATTTATGACAAGTGCTGGCGGTTGCTCCGTGATGAATCGGAAGAATTGTCCACGTGACAGTTTCTTCCGGCACTTCACATGACCTGTCATCGATGCCACGTGAACCTGGAAAGCATTCTTCGCCAGGTCAATCCCGATCATTGTATCCTTCATGTCGCCATCCTCTCTATTCTGGGGCTGTGCCAGCCACAATTTTGGCACAACACGATGCCGTTTGGGGAGGACGGCAACCACCCCATCTCCTTGGTCAGCCCAAGGTGTCTGTTCGAAATGGGGGCCTGTTCATCGCCCCATCTCATACGACGTGCTACAGTCGCGCCGTCCCTGTCTACAACGCAGATCGAAATCTTTTTCAGCGACATCCAAACCGACGTAGTATTCCATAGGTAGTTCTCCTCTCGGCTTATATCCATGAGACCAGCATACCGGGCCTCGTTCGCCGCCTGAGAGCGACCGCTGCAATCACACGCTGTCGTGTGAGGATCTTAGACAGCAATTGCACCGCGTAAGATATTGCGATTCATGTAAATAATACCGATTAGCAGCTTCTTGTCATCGACCCGAGGCTTTCCTTTCGACTTGGGAAAGAAGGGAGCCAAACGGGCCATCTGCGCGTCGGTCCGCCAGAAAAGAAGGCTAATACCTATGCTTCATTTTCCGAGCGGTGAATCATGCCGCGCGAGCGAAAACAATTGTTCCTAAGCTACGCCTAAGCGGCGTTACAGAACTGAGAAAACCTGGCGAAAGTAAGAAATATCAAGTGATGCCAGAAAATGGCGCTGCTCGTTGTAAACCTGCCGCAAAATTCACATCTCTGCACGCCACCCTCAGGCTGATGTGGTATTGCTATAGAATTACTTTGGTCATTCAGTTTCAATATCTATAGCGCGCCTTCCGTGATAAGCTGTTAAATGATTATCGCGCACGACTTTCAAAATCTGTTCGAATGCACGCCAGTTTTTGCTGGTGACGTTCCTAGACGTAATGTCTTTCACAGACATCTCTATCTTTTTCAGTTCGTGCATCAAAGGCGTGGCCTTATCAGATATTTGAACCATTCTGGCACGGCGGTCATTTGGGTCGATGCTACGGTATATCAGTCCTGCAGTTTCAAGGTTCTTTATTACTCGCGTCACGCTCATCGCTCCAAAGCCACTTAGTTCAGCCAGATCATTCTGGCTCAAAGGTCCGAAGCGAGCGATATTTGCTAATGTTCTCGCCTCACCGGGCGTAACACCCAAATCTGCTTCGCGTACTTCATGCTCAAACTCCGCTCGCAACATTCGCGCTATATCAAGCAGCAGAAAAAATGGGGTATCTGACTCTACCGGTTGATGCATGTTGCCTGCCCTAGATAAGCGTAGATAGATTTATTAGTGGTCCAGCAGTTGCAGCGCAAGTTCAATGACCCTGCCTGCAGGTCAGTTTGCTAATTGGCATGCGCCCCCTAAGGGTCCGCTTTCCCGAGCTAGCTATGTTTAGTATTTAGTCTTCTTCTTACTGTTGGTGACACTTCCCATGGGAGGGCGTCGGGTTCGAATGCGGGCGTGCGCTTTTATATGACACCAAGTAATCATATCTTCAATAGATAATATTATGAAATCACATGGAAGGCCCAGAGCAGACACCGCTCCAGTCATGGCCCGGATGCCGACGGCGTTAATAAAGGCTCTCGATGAAGCGCGTCGGGCGGAGGAGGATCTGCCAACGCGGCCAGAATTGATCCGACGTATCTTGGTGGAATGGGCTGAGGGCAGGCAGACCAAGTAATGCTCTCTTTTGAGAGTTGATGGGCATGGTGTTAAAGGTGCTGTTTTTGGTGTGCTCTGCCTGCCAAAGCGTTTTACAAGCCGTGCGAAGCCCCCGACGCTTACTTAATTTGATCGGCCCTATCTGTATCGCGCGGCATTTGGACGACATTCTGAGCTGAAGTTTCCGCTGCAACTTGTTGTTTCCCGTCAAATTCCAGCAACGATTTGTGGATACGATAAGCGCGAGACCTTTTGCCGTTTATCTTAGGCAGCCTGTACTGTTGGCTGTTTCTTTCGCCGCCCGCGTGAAGGTAATTGGCATCCTGCAGATACGTAAGGGCTGTGTCGGATGTGGCTTTGCCGTGGCTGAGTGCGAAGGTTGAAGCATGCAGGTATATGTAAGTGTCATCCTGATACCCGCGAATGTTTGCTGTATCGTGTTCGGTATTGGTGGCTTCCGCGATGGTCATGAAGCGATCTTGGTTCTGCAGAAGGTAGTCGCGAATGCTTTCAAGAATATTGACCTGGTCATAGGGCATATTGCCTCGATCACCGAGCCAGCGCTTTGCGAGTTCCTGTACTGCAGCTATTGAAGTGCCTTCTGGCCATCCGGTGATCCCCCATGTTGAGGCGAGTTCACCTGCGACTGCGATCAGAGCGAAGGCATCGATGACGCGCCGGATTTCTGTTGTTTTGGTATCACCTGCAACAATCCCAAGCTCGTCTTGCATGGCGGCAGCTTGTTCGGTCACCTGTGTGTTTATATGCGCCTCCATGCGTGCGGCACTGAAGTGCAAAATGCCTTTTACAAAAAGGGCGCCAGCGCCGCCTGCTGCCTTGGCAAGGCTGGCATCTAAAGCTTTGACAAAGGCATCGGCTGTCGCATGCTCATGGAGCGTATCAAACGCACCAAAAGCGCCCTCCAGTGGAATATCGACCATTCTTACGGCTTGCCCTCCGCGCGGGGGCTTGCCTAATTTCTTGAGTGTTCCGGCCATAGAGTCTTCGCCTGTGGAAATGACGGAGGTGCGCCATGTCTGGCGGGTGATGGCGGTGCCATCTTTCGTAGCACGCGCTTTGCCTCCGCTGTTGCCGATCATGTAGATCGCGCGGCCAAAGTCCTGAGGTGGAACTTCTGGCAGTTCATCAAGGCCGAGCAAATGATTGTTGGCGCGTGCCATTTCACCCTCAAGGCCATTGATGGTTGCGATCCATGTTTTGTCCTCCTCTCCGATCTTTGGCCAAACCGATAGGGCAGTGCGCAGTACCCGTGTTTTGCCTTGCGAGGTTCGACCGTGAAAGTGGTAGATCATCGATCCAGCGGACATCGCATAGGGCAGCAGCGCTGTGGAGAATCCAAGTGCGCAGGCAAAGATCATATTGGGGTTGCCAATGGCAAGGCGTCCTACGCCCTCTTTCCACGTAGCTGAACTGCCAATCTGGCGACCGTCAGCATTGCCGACAAAGCGATAAGCAACTTCTGTGTTGCCGCGCTTGAGGATCCGTCCGTTGGACAGGGCGAAAGCCTCTCGATCTGGGGTCCATCCAAAGCGGGCTACTTCCAACTCGCGCGCGCTTACGTCCCAGTTGCGGATCAGTTCGAGCACCGAGAGTTTATTATATCCGTTCAATATGCGCAGACCATGGTTGGCCAAGACGCCGAGGGCTTCATTCGGCTTCCCATCAAGAATGCGCCAAGGCAGGAGGCATTCGACGAGCTTGCCATCCGGATTCAGAATCTCGATGACGGACTTCCAGCCATTGCCTTCTTGTTCCTCGACGTAGGACTTTACGCGAAATGGCGTGCAAAATGGCTGCGCGCCTTGCCTTGATAAAGCAGATCGTACCCCATTAGGCCTGAGTGAGATGCCTTTCCTATCGAAGCTGTACTCGTGCGGCAGGGTCCGTGCCAAAGTTTTGAAGAATTGCCTTTGTGACTCAGGCAGTTCTGCGAGGAACTGCTGTATGGGGGTGGCCTGGGGTTTGGGATCGGGCAAGATGGTCGGCATTACGTGTTCCTATTTTATCGCTCTAAGTATACGAAAGTGATGCCAGGTATTCACCGGGCATAATCAGGTTTCCCACATAAAAGAGGGTTTCCCGCCAAGATGGTTGGTCAGGGGTCGCTTATGGCTGCTGCCAATAGGGGTTGGCTGTCCAGCCGAAGACAAGCGATGCCACTTGGACGGGCCGAATTGGATGCGAGCTATTTATTCAATTTAATTAATGCTGTCCAATGTGTCCTATCTGTCCAATGCTTGTAGGCTGCCGCATTGTGCAAACCAGTGTACTTTCCCGGGAAATTGGCGTTACAGCGTTACAAGGCCTATATATATAAATAAAAACATATACTTATACCATTACAGATTTCATTACGGCCTTGTAACGCCGTTACAGGAGCACCCCTCCAAATCAATGATCCCTGTCCTGAAGATCTTCGCGGACGACGCCGGAGTTTCGCCCCCGCCATTGAACCCCTTTTGGGCTTGCACTGAGGTGGCCCCAGGCGATTGGACGGTCAAGGTGTATCCCAGCCCTTTGAAGGGATACGAAGGATGGCAAAGCGCCAAACCTCTACGGATCCGTTCAGGCCAAAGGTGGCGTTGGAAGCAGCAGAGCATCGAGGGCAGGGCGGACGTATTCTCTAACGGCGAAAAGGTCGGACTGAAGCGATGCGCCGCCTGGGAAACGCGATATGATCCCACAAAATCACCCTGCGCTGAGGGTCAGCCAGGTATGGATACTCATATGGCTGAGCCAATAGGCCTTCTACGACACGCGGGTCGGTATCAGCGCATTATAGTAGCGCTTGTATGGGCCGTGTTCCTTTCGGCTCACCACGCCAGCGCAGCCCATGGAAATTCATGAAGATAATCCCGCACAACACATGTGGGGACCGACGCGGGATTTGCCGTGTGGCTTTGGGAAGAGGGGCACCAGGCGCGCCAGCTGGGCGTCAGATCGACCATGTTCAGCGCTCGCTTTCCAAACCGTGAAACATGCAAACCTGCGGACAAACAATGGTTTTTGCAGACCCGTTGTAAGCATTCGGCGAAGGCCGTGGGCGCGCCGTATTGATCAGAGGCGTTTGGGTGCGGCTTTTGGTTTGCGCGGTTTCGGGGCCCATTTTTTGGCGAGACGCTCGAAGTTATCGAGGATGCGACCGATCTCTGCCTCATCCGGGTCGAACTGTCCCCCATACCACTCCAGCATCTGGTCGTGTTCTTCGTGCTTGGGGTCGGCCATGGCTTCAAGGAAGTCAGCGTAGCCGGAGAAGCCACCCACATCCTCCGGAGGGCAAGCACCGATAGCCCTGACAAGGCGTGGATATGCGGCGCCCGCGATAGAGCCATCGATTTTCTCGATCTTGATCACGTGGTGCCAGTTGTCGCCAAAGTCATAGATGTAATGGATGGTCTTGGTTCCCACATCTTCGATCACGTCAAGCAGGCTGATTTTGCTGGCGGGCATCGGGCCATCGTAAAAACCATCTGGGTCTGGCACGCCCCAGCCGCTGCCACCGGCTCTGAACTCATACAAGTGACTGTCAGTCCATCCCATGGCAGCCTGGATCACATCATGCAGGCGGTTCAGCTTGATCTTAAGGGGCACATCAAAGCGTCGAAGCACCTGAGGCTCGACATCGGACAATGTGACCTTGATGCGCGCGACCAGCGTCATGCAGCAATCCTCTTCAATCCCATGGCGGCCTTCCAATTCCAGGGTAACAGCTCTGGCAAGCGTGACACAGGCATCTCGGGCAGTCGCGCCAAGACGTCTGCCATCCATGCCTGCGGGTCGATGTCGTTCATCTTTGCTGTGACAATGAGGGTATACATGAAGGCTGCCCTGTCGCCACCGCGTTCAGACCCTGCAAAAAGCCATGACTTTCTGCCCAATGCGATCCCTCTGAGCGCCCGTTCGGCGGCATTGTTCGTGAGGCAGAGACGCCCGTCATCAAGGAATGCGGTGAAGGCCTCCCAGCGACCTGTGCCCTCGAGCATGCAGTTGATCGCCTTGGCAACTGGGTTGTGCTTTGACATCCGAGCCCGCTCGGCCTGCATCCAATCATGCAGATCATTAACCATCGGCGCTACCCACTGCTGGCGAGCTTCACGACGCGCTGCATCTGACAGGCCGGTGATGTTACGCTCGGCCGCAAAGATCGCATCGATCCGCGTCACAGCGTCCAGCGCGATGGGCGAGATTTCTTTTGCTACCTTTTTACCCTTGCGGGCTATGGCCTTGATGTCGGCCAGTTCAAAGAACTTGCGTCTTGCGTGGCTCCAACACAGCGCACTACGGACCGGGCCCGGGCTACGATCTGCGAGATACAAATCATTGTAGCCGCCATAGACGTCCGACTGAAGAACACCGTGCCATTCGGCCAGATGCCGTGTCGGGTGTTCTTTCCGGCGATCTGTTGAGAAGTGGAAGAGTGCGGCAGGTGGCGCACCCCCACCCCACGGTCGATCGTCGCGCACATAGGTCCACAGTCGCGCCGTTTTTGCGCCACCACGCGCCAGTAGCGGCACGGTGGTATCGTCACCATGCAAACGGCCAGCATCCAGCACGTGGCGCGCGATTAACGCATGAATGGGGGTCAGCGCCACACAGGTATGGCCGATCAGATCAGCCAAGGTGGACAGGCTCAGATCAATCCCCTCCCGTGCAATGCGCTCGGATTGCCGGTTCAAAGGTTGATGTTGTCCATACTTGTCGAAGGCGATCATCGCGATCAGTTGCGGCCCTGCCCAACCGCGCGGAATGGCGTGGAACGGGGCCGGCGGTTGGCTGATCTTCTCGCAAGCTCGGCAAGTGAACTTCTCGCGGACCGTTTGGATCACCTTCCACTGGCGGGGGATCACCTCCAGCGTCTCGGTGACATCTTCACCCATCTTTACGATCCGGTCCGAGCCACAGCAGGTGCAGGCGGCAGGTGCTTCGACGACGACCCGCTCGCGAGGCAAATGATCGGGGAACGGTTTGCGCACGGGCTTGCGTCGCGTGAAGGCACGCACGGCGTTCGCCTTGTCCGCAGCATGCTCAGCTGCCAGCGCATCCTCGGTTGCGGCCGCTTCCAATTCCTCAAGCTGCAATTCCAGCTGATCAATCAGCCGCGTGCGACGCTCGGAGGTGATGCCATATTTGTCACGCCGAAGCTTGGCGATCTCCAGCTTCAATTCTTGGATCATTGCGTCTGTGCAGGAGGCCAGAGCGCGAGCCTGCGCCAATTCGGTTTCCGCAGCCTGCGCACGGGCGGTCTGCGCGGCAAGTGCAGCGCTTAATCTGGCAATTTCGGAAGCGGCGTCGGACATGGCAAATATTTACCACAGAAGCCGCTAAATACCAATAAAAACAGGCGCTTCAGCACAAATTATCCAGCCGCGTTGGGCCTTTGCGTCCAGCGTGGATTGCGCCAATCGATCCCCTCAAGAAGAAAGCCCAACTGCGCCGCAGATATCGCAACAGCCGTCCCGTCTTGGCTCACCGGCCAAATGAACTTCCCAGCCTCAAGACGCTTCAAATATAACGACATGCCCACCCCGTCATGCCAGAGCAGCTTCACCAGGTCACCCTTTCGACCTCTGAAGCAAAAGATCTCGCCCGCATGCGGATCACGCCCAAGCCCCTGTTGCACTGTCAGCGCCAAAGTATTCATGCCTCGGCGCATATCCGTCACACCACCTGCAATCCACACCTTCGTTCCAGCCGGAAACGCGATCATGACCGCACCATCAAGCCGTTAAGCAGCTGCGTAGCAGCTTCCATGTCAAAACCTGACGGGATCGCCACACGACACCGCTTTCCGAGATCAACAGTCATGACAGGAGCTTGCGGCGCTGGCGCAGTGTCACAGCCATCGAAAGCATCTTCGATCTTCGTAACACGCAAAAGTTGCGTGCCAGAACCAAGCAATCCATTCTTATGGCGATAACGCCAATCGTAAAGCTGAGACCGCGATACCTCATGGCGTCGTGCTACCTCAGCCACTGTCACGCCGTCGCCAAAGCTTTCCTCAACGATACGGATTTTTTCGTCATCTGACCAACGGCGGCGGCGGCCGGTATCAGAGACTGACAAAACTTGAATGCGGGGGGTGTCTTCGTGTGCGTCCATAAGGACACTCGATAAACGATCTCACAGCTCAGCAGCCAGACGGCCCTCGGCGGAGGTTTACGACCCGTTCGAACATATGGCCCCTTCTGATCCTCATCCATATCTGGTGTGCAAAGCGACCAAGGGACTGCACGAGATATATCCGTACCATCGTGCCAGGGTATGTGGGCGGATTTGCGGGGGGGGGGGCACAGGGGCGATGATGCGAAAGGGTTGAATGCTAACTTGGCGATAGCTCGCTGCGCATTGAGGCTCAATGCGCAGCGCTCAAACATGTGGTGTTCCACCGCAGAACCACCTGGTGTTTGCCTCGTACTGGAAGGAGGCGCGCCCTTCAAAGTTTGACGATATCGAGGTTAGAACTTTATCGGAAAAAGGTGGATGCTGCGTTTTAGCCTAGATTTAAGACTGACACTTCAGATCAGCTTTGCGTTTGCGCACCCCCTTCGTAAGAAGGCGAACCACCCCGTCAATTTCGCAGCCATCGAGCAGTTTATTATACGCAGTACCAATGCGGCGGACATGTGTCGTATTGTCTGCCTTATAGACTTCGGCGCAATGGGCTGCGGTCCGTGCGGTCAGCATCTGGGAGTGGGGCCATGCGCGGCTAGGGCTGCGGCAGCACAGCACTGAATTGGTGTGTTCATGGGCGTAAAAGCGGCCAGCCTTGTCCCACTCCCCGGGAGGGTGGCTGCGGCGCTTGGTGCGGTCAGCGTACTCAATACCAGCCGCAATTTCTTCATCTGTGTATGCCAGTTCCTTCGCCAGCTTGGAGAGGTCTTTCTTAATTGCCGCCGGGGACGTGCAGCTATTGGTTGTCATGACTTTGTCCTTTCTCACTGTCCATGACACAAGGTTAGGCGTCCAGATTTGCTTCAGATATGCCCGCGCAGCCGTTATCCACATAAAAGGCGTTGGACGCCCTCATCGGGAAAGAAGTTCCAAGGAATAGGGTGGTTCTAGGGACCTTAGTGAGGGGTGGGCGACGTGTAGGCGCCGCGGTCAGCGACCATCGGAAATAAATTTTCACGGAAAATCCGGAGGGCGTAGTGTCGTAGGATCAATATCTGACTTCAGATTTTCTCTGACGAAAGACGGATGAGCAGCGCTGACATCGGCATCTGTCAAATGTTGAAACCGTGGAGCTGGCCCTGATCCCCCATCGGGGTCCTTGCCGCATTTACTGTACGGCTGCCCTCGCAAAGTCTCGCATATGAGTTTCCTGCCAGAATATTTTAGGCAAACAAGGCTTGTAGAAGGTGCGCGCTGTAGATCGGGGGCATTTTCGCTCGATTGCCATATCGGGAGTCTTGAGCCTCGATTTCGGACGCTGAAGCGTGCTGGGTTTGGTTGGACCCGGATAAAATGCCTGCCAAATTTTGAGATAGCCGCAGGGGCTTTGTCCGGGCCTCATAGCCCTGTCTAAGGTGGTCGGGTTCGTCCTATGGGCCTTGAAACTAAGTGCTTTGTCGGTCCCGTATGACGTTTTCCAGCTGAGCCCTGTTTGGTGCGATCACGGCTTTGTCCGGGTTTGATGCGCGCATCGCGGGCTTCTCAATCGCTCTACGTCAATGATGCATTTGGTCGTTGCGTACGGGGATCGCCCCCCTGTTTCGCGAAGAGTTATCCACAATTCATGCATGGCAAAGCAGCATCTCTCCTGTTGATCGGTTTTGGTGGCTCATAACCTTTGAGCAGGCGCGTAGATCAAGGCCCCCTGATTAGGCCCAAAAAAACAGTAAGTAACGATATGGCCAAGACGACCAACGCGAAGCGACATGAGCGCGTGAAGGTGAATGTCACCTCCACTGAAAAAGCTGAGTTGGTACGCCGCGCTGAAGCGGCCGGGCGGAGCCTGTCGGACCATCTGCGCCATATCGGTCTTGGGCATAGGGCAGGGGTGTCGTCCGAGCAGATGCTGCAGGTCACCGGATTGCTGGAGCAGGTGCTTGAGATGCTCGAACGGCTTGCTCGGCATTTTGAGGGTGAGGACGTCGAACCAATGCTTTTGCTGGTTCGGCTGCAAAGGATTGAGCGCGTCGTTCTGATGCTCGCACCGGTTGGGTTTTCTGCGAAGTCTGACCTGTGCTGATCGGCTGGTCTCCCCATCAAGCCTCCGATGACCCCCGCCAGCCTGCAGCCTATCTTCTTGACAGGGCGGTGGCGAAAACGATTGGAGTTCGCCAGGAATGGGAAGTGAGAACGCCTGCACCTGAGCTTCTTCTGGGCCATCCGAGTGTTCTACAAAGCGCGATTGCAGCCCTCCGTTTTCGCCACACTACGCGCACCGCAACCCTCTCATTTGATCGCTTCGACATCGATGTGACGCGCTTCAACGCAAGTGACAAGACCGCGCGCAGGTCTGTCGCGACGGTCATCGATCTGTTTCTCGAGGTTGCCTTCGCCGGGGTGCCTGTCGCCTGCCGCCCCCCAGCCTTTGTCGGTACGCATACGCATACGGGAAGTTTGGAGATCAACATCGTCATGCCACGCTTTGTCTGGGGAGGGGCCGGCAAGCTGCGCAGCTATAATCCGCATCCACCGATGCGGGGCAGCCAGAACACTTTTGACGCATTAGGAGACTTTTTGAACGCTGCGTTTGACTGGGCGAACCCTCGGGCGCCGGAACGCGCACTGGCAATAAAGGGGCCGGATTGGGCAGAAAAGCGCGTGGCGGCGGCGCAGCGTTATGGTGTGAAGTTCACGCCCGATGTGGCGCCACAATTGTTTCTCCTTCAAGCCGCTAAGATGATCGCTTCAAGTCGCCATGGGCAGGAGCGGTCGAGGTTTCTGAACATCTTCCGCGATGTCGTTGCAGCCACGCGCTATGAAATCCACTTTGGCCCGGGCGATGCCATCACTTTGATCTCGCAGACCGACCCACACCCTCTTTTGCTGCGCGGTACCAGTCTGGCTCAAAGTGAAGCGACCCTGCCTGAGGAGAATGCGCGGCCCTCATCCGCGGGGAGCGTGCTCTCGAAAAACTGGCAGCGCCGCGCAGCATGGAATGCTTCGGAATATTCGAATGGTGTCTGGACGGAGCCTGAGCCGGATTGGGCTCACCTGGTGAGGACGCCAAGGTTGCAACTCCCGTCCTGTCATCCGGAATGCTTGAAACCTGTCGTGCCTCGGCGTCGCTCGAAGCAAATAGCTGACCGGCTTGCGACGGGACTGCGCGAGATGCGCGCGCGCGTGTCTCGCATGGCTGCGGAACATATGATCAGCAGCGGCCTTCGCCTCATTGATCTGAAACCGTTCAGTAAAATCAAAAACAAACTGGAGATCATAACAGATGACATTACACACAGCCAAAGCGAAGAGCCTGGAAGTGTTGATGGAGGAGCTCTGCGTGCTGCTTTATCGCGTTTTGGGGAGCGAAACAGAAACGGATACGGCGCACAAGGTCCAAGACCTCCTCGTGGAAATGACCGGGATCAGGGTCGCGATGGAGCGGCACACAGATGTGCTGGCACAGGTCGCAGCTACGATCAAAACAGCGCAGCAGCAGGCCCAGCAACAACAGATCTTGTAGGAAAAAATGACGGCGATCTCCCGCGATACTACTTGGATCAGAGAGCAGCTCTCGCAAGACCCCTTCGTGCCATTGATGTGATCCGCGTCATATCTAATGCTGCGTCTAAGTCGTTCCCCCAGGCAAGTGCAACAATCGGCATGGGGTATCAGGGTGACTTTAGACTGGCGGGCGCAGATTGGGAGATCATTCGGTCCTGTCCCAGGGAGAGGTGTAACTTCTGGTAGCGCTTTTGGTGGCGTCCGCGCCCTTCATGAGGCGCCGTAGGACGTCATCAAAGGCGCGGTGG
>Ga0207991_1000868_pt1 | contig 19535 bp, 17 predicted proteins | sample ETN07SmetaG_FD_185786 | JGI IMG/M metagenome (GOLD analysis project Ga0207991, IMG submission 185786) | Marine microbial and viral communities from oxygen minimum zone, Eastern Pacific Ocean - ETNP2014F14-07SV275 (SPAdes) (version 2) | ecosystem: Environmental > Aquatic > Marine > Oceanic ... | reverse complement strand
GGGGACCAGGCAGGGTTATCGTTATAAGAAGAACCAAAAGAGATTCGAGTCACCTTGGATAGGTCCCCTTTAGCGGAATCCATTATATATATTTGCGGTGCCCCGGTTCCTGATCGGTCTGAAGTGAAGACAATATGTTTCCCATCTGGAGACCATGAAGGGGAGGTATCAATGTTGAAGTGGCGAGTCAATCGTTCCAGTTGCCTATCTTTATTCAAGACATAAACTTCAGAATTTTGATCTCTGCTCAGCACCAAGGCGATTTTCTGCATATCTGGAGACCATGCAGGCGCGGCGTTCAACCCAGGCAGACGGTGCAAAGTCTGCCGCTTTTCCCCAACTGAATCGATCATGATCAAATCAGGATTTTGGGCTGCATAGGAAGTATAAATAATCCATTTCCCATCTGGAGACCAAGCCGGGCTGAGGTTGAGCGTATTATCATGGGTCAGCCGTCTCAGATTGTATCCATCAAAATCTATTAAATATATTTCCTTGCCTGCATCTTCTTGATTCAGGAAAGCTATTTGGGTTTCTGAGTTGCCACGTAATCCAGTCAACTGCATGACTACTTCATCCGCAAACCGGTGTAATGTTTTTCGAAACAGATCACGCGAAGCTCGATACCGTTTACCGAGAAGAAACCGTTTATTTACTGCATCATATAATCGGAAAGTGAAAGCCTGGCCTTTTCCATTTCTCATCACACTATATTCCGTTTTGATGAGCCACTGGGCTCCTAACTGACGCCAACTCCTATAGTCCACTCCCTGTCTGGAGAGCTCCATCCTTTCCAAATCCTCAAAGACCGGCTTTTGAAGGAGCGTAAACCATTCGGAAAGCACCAAGTCCTTTTCCAAAATCTTTTTAGCCTCATTGCCGATCCCCATAAAATCGGCGATGGAGTCATCCAAAACAAAATCTGTAACAGCCACGACAACTTTTTTATGCGTCTCGCGTTCCAAATCTATGCGGACTCGCGGATCTGCCAATACAGCACGGACTGGTAACAAAACCAAAACCATTAAAAACAGGGATAATTTAAAACCAGCTCTATTCGTCTTTGGGAACATATTTAAAATACATTTCTAGGTGAAGGTTAGATGCCTTTAACTCTTTGGGAAACTCAGGAAAAGGCACCGAATCCAGAACCGCCCTGACAGCCAGAGCATCCAGATCTTTCACTCCTGAGCTTCTTTTGATATGAGGCTTATCGATATTACCACCGCGAAAAATAAAAAAAGAAATCACAGCTTCCTGATTATGTTCTTGGGCTAAAGGTTCTCGCCAATTTTTTATAACCCTTTCCCTAATCATACCGACATACAACGACTGGATATCCGCACCAGGGAGTCCTTCTTTTTTTGCCAACACATAAGAATCTCCTGCCTCCGGATCAACTGCGGACTGAGACACCTGAGGTAAATTGCGCAAATTGCTTTGAAAGTCGGACGAATCAAGTTGAGAAATAGAAATTTCTACCTTCACCGGTTCTGAGCTGACCGAAAATGAACCCAACTTCTCAATCACTGAATTGAAGGATTCACTACTCTTCTGAATTTTTTCTTCAATTCCAGGCTCTTCTTTTTCCACATCGGGAACAAGTACGGGTGAAGCATCCAGCTTGGCCAGCTGTTCCAACTCTTTCAACAAATCCACTTTAGGAACTTTGGGCTTTTCAGGCTTCTTCCTCTCAGTAACAGATTCTTGTTGTTTCTCCAAAGAAGCAGGTCCTTCGGAAAGACTTTCTTTCATTTTAAGGTCTTCAAAGTTCTCCAAGATATCTTCATGCCGGGGAACAGGAGCAACGATCTTTTTATCATTGATCTTTTTATTCCTTAAGGTCTCCAGGTCCTGAAAGATTTTCTCAGCAATGGGTTTCTGCTTAATCGGTTCAGCAACCTTAGGTTTAATCTTTGGTTTTTCCAGTCGGGCCAACTGGTCCAGTTCTTCAACAAGGTTCGGAGTTGCCAGAACTGCTTTTCCCTCCAAATTTTTCAGTTCCTCCAGGGCTTTATTGGGCTTGGGAATTTTAATCGCAGGAGGCTTGGCAACGCGACTTTTATTTACAGATTTTTTTGGAGCGATTTTTTTCTCTACAGGTACTATTTTTGCCTTGGGTTTTTTGGCACTTACCTCTTTCTTGGCAATTACCTTGGGTGTCAAAGGTTTTGAGGCAATCACTTTATATCCAGTCGGTTCACTGACCAGATTCACCATAAATGCCGGGACAACCGTATTTTCTGGAAACGTGGGTTTAGGAAGAAACAAAACAACTGTCAATATCAGAAGATGCCAGAAAACAGAAAACACGAGCATCTGATTAAAATCAAAGGACTGAAAAAACTGGACTTTCATGATTCTAAAGGGGAACTCTATTTATTCGTTAATTTTCTCTACGGCACCAGCGTGATACCCCATTCGGGGCATGAAGGTTAATGAACGAACATAACTCGCTGGACCCGACTAGCAATGGTTCATCAAGCCGAGATACTCTTTGCTCGCGGACGTAATGTGTAACCTTAGCCTTCGTGCCCCGAAGGGGTAGAAAGTTATTGCTATCTGCTCCCGGCAACTCGCTGGCGGCCAAAAGCAATTTTTAGAGATACCCTTAAGGTTCTGTCACCATCCCAATATTTTGCACCCCAGCCTGCTTCACGGTGGATAAGACATGCATAATGAAACCATAGTCCAGGGTCTTGTCCGCCCGCAAATATACTCCGCCTTCTTTATTGGCTTGGATATACTGCTCCACATTACGGGTTAACCCCATCAGGTTCGCCAGTTCCTCCTGCTTCCAGAATATTTTTTTATTGCTCTTCAAAGTAATAGTTGGGATTTCTCTGATGGGAATTGGGGCGATTGATTCTTTCGGAAGCTGGACCTCCATGCCGTGTTGCATGAGTGGTGCTGTTATCATGAAAATAACCAACAATACCAGCATGACATCCACAAAGGGCGTCACGTTAATTTCCGCCAGATATGGTCTTCGGTGTTTTCTCATAAACGATTTTATTTCAAAAACCGGGAGAAGGATTGCTTAACAAGTCACGAAAGATCAAATGATCTTTCCTCCTCCGGTTCCCGCACAAAGTTTTTTTCTGCCATGTAACCAAAATCCTGCGTAAAATCATCCATAACAGATGTAAAGAGTACAATTTTGTTATTAAAGTAATTGAAGAATATGACCGCCGGAATTGCCGTCACCAGCCCCGCGGCGGTTGCGATGAGCGCCTCCGCGATTCCAGGTGCCACACCCCCTATACTGGCTGTACCCTGCAACCCAATGGATCGGAAAGAATGCATGATTCCCCAAACCGTCCCAAACAACCCAATAAAGGGAGTCGTACTTCCCGTTGTAGCCAGAAACTCCAGTCGGCGCGACAGGCGTTCCACTTCTCGGTTGATGGCTTTATTGAGGGCAAGATTAATGCCTTTCAAGTCTCTGGGGGTTACCGACTCTCCCCCGGGCGTTGGGGGTTCCCCACGCTTTTTACGTTCTTCCTTGGCCATCTCCTGAAAAATATAAAGTTCACGATAGCCAGTCAGGAATATCCGGGCCAAGGGGCTGACCCGCAACTCTTTCGCAAAGTTATAAATATGCGTCAGGTTTTCCGTCTTCGAGAAAGTTTCCAGAAATCGATCGTCTTCATTTTTCGCCACTCGATAGGTTCTGAACTTGTTGATAATGATAGCCCATGATACAACGGAAAATATCAGGAGCAAAAGCAGGACACCTTTGGCCATCAAACTCGACTGCACGACCAAATCAACAATGCTTAAGGGGTTATCAGAAATTACATTTTGCACACGGAACCTCTTCGCAGGAAAATGAGGCCCAAAGGCAGGACGCCAAAAGGTAAAATTTTATTTTCTTCTAAATAAATCAACAGCTTACTTTAATTAAATCCTCGGTTTAAGTCAAATTTTATTGCGCAGGAAAAACAAGAGACTATGTAATCATAGCGAACTCAAACAGGACGCGACATTCCTTCTCCGGTTTGCAGAATCATTTCTTCACCCGTTCCAAATACTCTCCCGAGGAAGTCGAAACGCGCACCAATTCACCAATTTGGACAAACTGCGGCACTGTCACAACAAGGCCGGTTTCAAGTGTTGCCGGTTTTCCGGAACCAGAAGCGGTGGCCCCTTTCAGAGGGGGATCGGTATCGGTCACCTTGAGTTCCACGCCTTCGGGGAAAGACACACCAATAGGACTGTCATCACAAAACTCGATCATTATTCGGGCATTAGGCAGAAGGAATTTTTTGTCATCGCCTATGATTTTTTCATCCAGAAACATCTGCTCATAAGTTTCGCAGTTCATAAAACAAAGGCCCGAAGGATCATCATACAAATATTCCATCTCGACTTGTTCCATTTCGGCGCGTTCAACCGACTCATCGGCGCGAAACTTGATTTCTGTTTGCGTTCCATCCTTCAATTTTCTAAGCTTGGTCTGCATGGAGGCCTTGCCTTTTCCTGGAGTGCGATGTTCGGCCGACATAACACGATATAAATCACCCTTAATTTTAATCACATGACCGGGGCGAAGGCCATTACCATTGAGAAAAGCAACCATTCGACAATTTCCCTGAGTTTAGAGTATCTCTATTAATTCGGTAATTTTTTCTACGGCAATTCGCAGACCCTTATTTCATAAGGATCGCTCATGGCCAAAAATAATTTTTAGAGATGCCCTTTTGGTTTGTTGAAGCAGGATAGAACGAATTATTCACCCTCTAGATCAAACGATTATCATAGAGCAGATGGAAAGAATCAAGGAAAATCCCGCTCCCAACCAGGAAGACTCAGGAGAGTTTTGCCAATGAAATGTCCGGTATGTGATTTTTCAGCCCGTTATCTGGCCTCCGGAGAAAACCGGGAATACTGGCTCTGCTCACAGTGCCTGGCAATATCCGTTCCTGCCCGCTTCCATATTTCCCCAGACGAAGAGGTCAAACGCTATCTGGAACACGAAAACAGCCTTGAGAACGAAGGCTATGTCCAGATGTTTCAGGAAAAGCTTTCCATTCTTCAGGCATACGAAATTAAATCGGCACTGGATTATGGCTGTGGCTATGAACCCGTTCTAAAAACCCTGCTGGAAAGACAGGGAATTAAGACTGACGGCTATGACCCAAATTTTTTCCCCGACATCCGTTTGGACAAGCGTTATGACCTTGTCATCTCCACGGAAACCTTTGAGCATTTCAGGAACCCGGCTCAGGAAATTCCGCTCGTTGCCGACCGGGTAATTCCAGGAGGGGTTCTCGCGATCATGACCCGGTTTTATCCGGCTGGGGACAAGGAGCTCCTACCCGATATTTTCGCCGACTGGTTTTATAAACGCGATCCGACTCATATTATTTTTTACTGCACCGAGACCTTCCAGTGGTTGGAAAAAAACATGGGGTTCAAATTGGTTTTTAACAACGAGTATGATTTTGTGGTATTAAAGAAGCCCGGGCCCCGCCCGGAGGAATAGGGCAATAACGCAACAAGCCGAGAAAAATAAAAAGCTATTGCACAATGGGTCCAGCGAGTTATGCTCATCATTTGCCTTTACCCTTTCAGGGCATGGAGGTTAATGAAGAGGACATCACGCATGCCCCGGATGGGTATCACGCTGGTGGCCCCACGCCTAGTGGAGAGAGGTATTATGGCTGGAGAATATATTTTCACCATGCAGGACCTGATCAAACGTTATGGACGTAATGAGGTGCTGAGTGGGATCAACCTTTGTTTTTATCATGGCGCGAAAATTGGAATCGTTGGAGAAAATGGTTCGGGCAAATCCACCCTGCTCAAAATTATGGCTGGCGCCGACCAGGAATTTGACGGACGCGCCGCACCTCTAAAGGGAACCACAATTGGGTTCCTGCCCCAAGAGCCCGCTTTGGACAACGAGAAAACCGTCCGGGAAAATGTAGAACAGGCCTTTGCGGACATTAAAAAAATGATTGAAGAGTTCAACGAAGTCAGTGCGAAAATGGCCGAACCCATGTCGGATGAGGAAATGGAAAAAGCCATGGAAAAAATGGGCCGGCTTCAGGATCAAATTGATGCTTCCGATGGATGGGAGCTGGACCGGCAAGTGGAAGTGGCGATGGATGCCCTCGTGCTTCCTGCCGATGACCAGAAAGCGGGCACCCTGTCTGGAGGCGAAGCCAGGCGAGTAGCCCTTTGCAAACTGCTCCTGCAAAAACCCGATATGCTTCTTCTGGACGAACCCACCAACCATCTTGATGCCGAAACCGTGCAATGGCTGGAAGACACTCTCTCTAGTTATCCCGGCAATGTCATCGTTTCCACCCATGATCGGTATTTTCTCGACAACATAACTAAATGGATACTTGAACTGGAAAAGGGCAAAGGCCGACCGTTCGAAGGCAACTACAGTTCCTGGTTGGAACAAAAAGCCGAAATCCTGAGAAAAAGAGAAAAATCCGCTTCCACCTTGCAAAAACGTCTGCAAAAAGAATTGCAGTGGTTGAGGGAAACTCCCGGCGCACGACGCAAACACAATAAAGGCCGGGTCAACGAATACGAAAAACTTTCCGCGCGCAAAATAGACATGGAAGACAACTCGCTTGAAATCCAGATCGCTCCCGGCCCCCAACTGGGCGAACAGGTTATTGAGGTTGACTCCCTTAGCAAGGGCTATCAGGAAGGAGAACCTATCATCAAGGATCTTACTTTCTCTGTGCCTCGTGGGGCGGTGGTCGGGTTGATCGGCCCCAATGGCGCCGGGAAAACCACTTTGTTTCGTATGATCGCCGATGAAGAACAGCCCGATTTGGGAACCCTCAAGCTGGGTTCCACCGTAAAACTTTCCTACGTTGACCAAGACCGTCAAGATCTGATCGCAGAAAACTCCGTGTTCGAGGAAATCACCGGCGGCACCGAGCATATAGAAATCGCGGGAAAGACAATCAATTCCAGAGCCTATGTCGGACGGTTCAATTTCAAAGGTCCTGATCAACAGAAAAAGGTAGGAGAACTTTCCGGCGGAGAACGCAACCGGGTTCACTTGGCAAAATTGCTCAGAAGGGGTGGCAATGTCCTGCTTCTGGACGAGCCCACAAACGACTTGGATGTGACCACCCTGCGCAACCTCGAAAACGCCATTCTCGATTTCAGCGGGTGCGTCCTGGTTATCAGTCATGACCGATTTTTCCTGGATCGCATCTGCACACACCTTCTGGTTTTTGAAGGAAACAGCAAAGTAAGATGGTTCGAAGGAAACTTTGAAGAATATCAGGAAAAACGCAAACTGGAGTTGGGCGGCAAAGAAGAAAACCGCCGGTCCAAATACAAAAAACTAACCATCCACTAGGCGCCAGCGTGATACCCCATCCGGGGCATGCGTGATGACCTCTTCATCAACCTCCATGCCCTGAAAGGGTAAAGGCAAATAATAAGCATAACTCGCTGGACCCAACTAGCAATAGCTTTTTACTGCCAACAATTCATCTCGGCTCATTCTAGCCATTGCTAGTTGCCACAGGCGGCTCGCCGGTGGCGGGGAAGGTTAGGGAGAACGTAGTTCCTTTTCCCTCTCGGGTAGAGACGTCAATCGTTCCTTCGTATTTCAACACCAGTTGATGGACGATGTTCAGTCCCAAGCCGGTTCCCTGCCCCTGCTCTTTGGTGGTAAAAAATGGATCATAAATTTTTGACAGGTATTTTTTTGGAATGCCCGGTCCCGTATCTATAATTTTCGCGAGAACATTTCCATTTTTATTTTCTGTCGAGATTCTCAATATACCTTTGCCTTCCATCGCCTGCACCGCGTTTGTCAGCAGGTTAATAAAAATCTGCTGAATTTCCTCCGGTTTTGCCTTGATGGGTGGTAGCTCAGAAAATTGTTTTTCCAGTTTGATGTCATTGTTATAGGAAGTAAGAATTGCGATCTCAATAGCCGCATCGATACGCTCGTTGAGATTCACTTCCGTTTCTTTCGCTGGCATTGCCGAGCGCATATAACCCGTCATATTGAGAATAATCGACGACATATCTTTGGATCGGGCAAAAACTTTATGGGCATACTTTTGGATTTTACCCAGATCCTTTTCCTCAATAATGGCTTCGGTAAAACCCATGATTGAAACCAGCGGATTGTTTAACTCGTGGGCAATGCCTGCAGTGAGCGTACCCAGCCCAGACAGCTTTTCCGCCATAGCCAGTTGGTCGTGCAACTCCACATCTTCCGTGACATCCCTTAAAAGAAGTCCCAATCGTTTGCCACTGTCGTCATGAATGACAATATCAAAAACCTGAAAAGCAAAAACCCTTCCATCCAGCTTGACGGTTTGTTTCATGCTTTGCAGGGAGGGGGATTCCTTAGGAGCAAGAGGATCCCGGGCGGTATAACATTGTATGGTCTGGTTCCCCAGCTTTCGGGAAGAAATGGAAACAACTTCACTATAAAAATTGAGGAGTGCCTCCTGTAAAACCTTCCAGGCGGGGTCGGACTCTAACCCCAAGTCAGCTAAAGAATGCCCCTGAAGTTGGTCGGCAGTTTTCTGGGCAACATTCTCAAACGCCTCATTCACATATTCTATTTTTAGATCGGGATCAAAAATAGCCACCGCATCGGGAACACTCCTGAGAATGCTGTCGGTGTATTCCTTGAGATAAATAACCTCCTCAGTTTTTTCGATCACCTGGTTTTCCAACCCTGAAAAAGATTTTTGCAGTAAATCGTTCATCAGGTTCACTTCATTGGCTAACGCCTCAAGTTCGTCTCCAGTTTTAATTTCCAGCGCCTCAACTTTTTCACCTCTGCCAATACGCTCCGCGGCTTTCTGAAGCCTGCGAATCGGCTGTACGATTTTTTTTGCCGCCAGGGAACCCATGCCGCCGATCAACAGGATGGAAACCACCCCGGCCATGGAAATCCATGAAAAGAGATTTTGCATGGGGGCAAACAATTCATCCGAAGACTGCCACGCAAAGGTATACAAGGTTTTCCCTTCCGACCGGGCAATCCATTTCCGGGACTTTTCCAAAGGCGAAAACCCGATGATGGAAAGTTCTTCGCCGCCATGACCATCCCCCATGGTTTTAACCCAGTCCGGGCTTTCCCCCGTAACACTCCTTACTAGAACCGGATCTGGCAATATAAATCCCGTTGGCAATATAGGGCAATCGAGCACCATTCCTCTCGAATCGATCAACATGACATGGCCCGTCTCGCCGAAGGTAATCGGTTCCATGCCGGAAAAAAAATCCTCCGTTTCAAATACATGGTGTAGAACCCCGATGGTTTCTCCCTTTTCATCCAGGATCGGGAAAGCAAAGGTCATCAGGAAGGATTGGGTCTTTTCGTGAAAAGTAACCGGCCCTATATAAACAAAATTTCTACCGCCGTTGAAGGTTTTTTCCCATTCCGGTTTTCCCGTATGGAAAAATTCAGGGAAGTCATTGACGCTTGCCCTGAGAACGCCGAACGCATCGGTGATATACAAGGCCCGGGTTGCAAAGACAGATATAGTCTTTCTTTTTTGGAAACTTTGAAGGAGCCGGCTGGTTTCGGCCTCAAGGAGGAGCCGGGCTGAATCGGGTTTTCTGCCCTGCTCCTGAATATTTTTTTGCCGTGTTATGGGGTCAAGAGTAAGGAGGGTCTGGTTAAAATCCTGAATGGCAGACCTGATGACGGGGTGAGCCGCATGGCGAATATTTTTTGAGATCTCACCCTCAATCAACAAATCTATCTTGGTAGAAGTTTCATAAGCCAAGGCTTTGAAGCTGGCTCCGATCACTCCCTGAAGGGATTTCGTTCCCTGCAAATAGGAAAGGATCATAGCCAGCAACAAAGGCAAGGCCCCAACCCCTAACATGGTCCAGATCAGTTTATTTTTTAATCCGGTCCTTATGCTCTTCCGTGCTTCCATTTCCCCAGAACCTTCTCTGCGAACAGAGGAGTCGCCGTGAGTGGTCTCCATAGAATGGACCCCTTGTTAATGGATACGCGGTTCAGGCATAATTAAAATCTTGCTTAGCGGCAAGCGTTTCCGCAACTTTGGTCAGCAGTTTTGCTTTCTCAATGGGCTTGACCATATAATCCTTCACACCTTTTTTAAGTAAAGAAACTGCCAGGTCCGAGTCCGGATAGCCCGTGACCACGATGATCGGAATGGAAGGTGCGTTTTGCTTCAAATAATCAATGGCCTCAATGCCATTGACCGTTGGCATTCTGATATCGCAAATAATCATTCCAACTTGAAGCAGGTTGGCGCCCGACTTCATCAAGTTGACCGCTTCTTCACCATCTGAAGCTTCAATCACATTGTAATTGGCCGACTCCAAATGAAGTCTTAACACCTCTCGCACTTCTGTTTCATCATCTATAATCAGGATTTTACCTTTGGTGCTGGCAGCTGCATTTATAAAGGGCATAATGATCTCCTCCTCAAGAATTAGAAACAAAGTCAACTGCTTGGAAAAAATCGTAAGTCTGTTTTTCACAAAAAGCGAACTCAACCACTAACTTTAGGGAATATAATTCCCAAAAATGGATCCCGCCACAGTTTCCAAAATAAATTTTTTTCATTAACCAGTTTCAGGTGCGAAATGCAGGGTAGGGAGTTAACCTTAAATTTTTATATTTAAAGAAGAAAAGAGGAATGTGTGAGGGATCGGAGAAAAGGCGTTATGCCCTGCTCAGGGCATAACGCCTTTTCTCTCTTATTCTCCCTTGAAAGTGGAGCGGATATGAGCAATCACATCCGCCAGGCTTTGAGGCGGTATAGTCATGCCCCAGTCCGGCATATTTGGGGATTTACCAACACTCTTTCCACCATAATAAACCAGGTTATATAAATAATCCGGCGGGTAATCAGAAAGTGGCAGGTCCGCATGGACTGCGGGTTTTGGGTCCAGCCCTTTGGCTCCCGGTCCATCCCCCTTACCCTGAGGCCCATGGCATTGCACACAGTACTCTTTATAGACTTTGGCTCCGCGTCCTGCATCCGCTTTTTTGAAAGTCTCTGATTCCCACGGTTCATAGAATTTAAAATCCTTCACGCCAAGAGTCATCAAATAACCAATAATATGACGTGCTTTACGAAGACTGATATCGGCCAGGTATTCGCCGCTGTGCGGAGTGAAATCCTGAGGGTTTTCCGCGAACCGGCTCCACCAGTCCAGCCTGTATCGGTTACCCGCATCATAAAGGTTTACGCTGATTGGGCCGCCTATATTATTGCCCTCATCATCCTTGATCTGGTGGCATCCCAGGCACGAATATTCGCGAAAAATATCAGCCCCCAAACTCGCCTCCATTTCTGTAAAGGTAGACATATCGACAAAACTTTTTTTAACCCTGGGGTCAAGGTAAGTCTTTTCCATGTAACCGGCAATCACTGTGGCTTCTTCCCGTGTCAAAATCATATGCTTTCTTGAAAAGTGAAAACTTTTATCCCAGCGATAACTATTGGGATAGAGGTTTTCCTCCTGGCCCATCAACCAGCGGATCAACCAGGAGTGCTGGTATTTCACACCACTCCACATCAAATCGGGTGCTTTCAGATCAAACTTTGATTTCGGTTTGCCTTCAAACCGATGGCAGTTTTTGCATTGGCTGTTAATTATTTTTTCGGCGAATCCATCATCCCCCGCCCACAACCCAGAAGGGACAATTAAAATGACTAGTAGAATCGTGAGTCCTTTGACTACTAATCGCCACATAACTTTTCTCCTATCAAACAGTAATAACTATTAAGCTCTCAGGAACTTTTTTATAAACAAAATTAACTGCCAGATTTCCTCCGACTTTAAAGTGGATTTATGGGCCGGCATGGCCGTACCGCGGGATCCATTTTTAATGATCCAGAATAACTGACCGTCTGGTAGATTCTTCATTACCTCAGCACAAGCAAAGTTTCTCGGGGGCGGGTCCAGCCTTCTCGCCAGACTACCATTGCCATTTCCCCTGGCCCCATGACATAGCTTGCAGGCTGTAGGTTTGGCATCCTGGTTATAAAGTCGTTTTCCTTTCGCCAGGTTCTCCGGAGTGGGTGAAACCGGATTTTTCTTTTTTAAGTACCGGCCCGGGGCGTTACGGGTTTTGCGGTTTTGTGGACAGATTCCAGAAACCCGCTGTACCTGAAACGAACCGGGAACGGCCAAACCTTGAACCTGCGGAACATAAGCAGGCTCGGCCACAACTGCTTTCACTTCACCAAGCAAAAATACTGCAAAGGCCAAGCCAAAAACCCGGACCATCTTTTACTGACGCCTGGATTGAGGGAACTGGCGCAAATAGTGAACAATCTGCCAGATTTCCCGGTCCTCGAGATCTTTAAAAGCCGGCATGCCCGTCCCTTGGGAACCATTACGAATGATCCAGAACAACTGGCCGTCGGAAATTTCTTTCATCGTTTCTTCGCAGGTGAAATTCCTCGGTGCTGGGTTCAGTCCCTGCGCCATAATGCCCAATCCATTTCCATTCACGCCATGGCAAATTTTGCAGGCCATCGGTTGCACCTCCAACTGAAATAAAGATTCTCCTGAATAAAGAACTTCCCGGCTGGGTTTAAGCGGGTTGGTCTGGTTGTGGATATCCTCGGGAGCCTGAACCGTAAACCGGCCTTGCGGACAAATGCCATCTCCGGCAAAGCCTTGCCCATGATGCCCCTTATGGTGACGCAAATTATACCGGCGCCCATGGCCCAAAGGCGGCCCGGCCCATACCTCGGCAACCACCCCGAACAGTAATAGCCCAAGGATCACCCCCACTATGCTTTTCCTATTACTGCTGAAACCCTGCATCATAATTTAAGTTTTATTCTGATTAGTTGCTTGGAGAAAACGTTCGAATGAAATGGATCACACTCCAGCCTTCTTCCTCACTGATATCCTTGCCCACTCGTACGGGCATCTGCGTTCCTGCGCTCCCGTTCCTCAACACCCACATGATCTCGCCATCGGTCCTGATCTCCTGCCATTTTGCATCGGTGAAATCTCTCGGCGAGTGGCCGGGAAGTTTCACCCCCTTGCCATCGTGGTTGTGGCAGGTGACACACAGGCCTTTGCCAAAATAAATTTTTCGACCTGCTTCTATCCTTTCAGGGGTTGCGGGATAAGGATTATCCATATCCTGAAGTTCTTCTAATAGTTCAGAAGGAACCCTCGGTTCATAGATATCCAGGTGAAACGCGCCTGCCACTCCGCCCCAAACAAACAAAAGAGCAAAGGCAACTATCAGGGTTAAATCAATCGCTCGCATCGTATTGATACATTATCAGGGGAAGATTATTAAAGTATTACCCCTTCGGGGCACGCGTGATGTCCTCTTCCTAAGTCTTTACCCGTGGGAGGGAATATAGCAATTACTTTTTAAGCCGAGATAACTCTTTGCTCGCCTAATCAAGCTATTGCTAGTTGCCGCCGGTCACCGGCCGGACTAGTCGCAGGAAGGCATCGGTGCCCGATATTTTATCCTGATAAACCTGACCGCCTTCATCTTTGAAGGAAACCGTTATGGCTTTATTACGTTTTTCTTCGCTGGTCCAGGTACTCCAACCTGCGCCTTCAGGAAACATATTGTCGATAAAAATTTTATCGCCATCCTTATCTACGTTACGCTTGCGCCGGTCATACAAAGTGGCAGCTTCTTCAGGAGTAGGCAAACGCCAATCACCGTAACCGGCGAAATTTTTATTGCTCATGCGCTGGGCATACTCATTTGCCGTATACCAGTTGACCCATTTGGCATTCATTTGCCAGTAGTCCCGGGTCATCCAGAGCAAACCGGTTTTCCGGTCAAGGGTGGTACCGTTTCCATAATTGGCAAACCGTTTATCGGCAGATTCCGCAATCGGTTTTTGATTCGCCAAGCCCTCGGCCCAAATATTGGCGCTAAAGAACAGAGCAATAATAGCGATCCCTGTTCCTATGGTATTGCGTAATAACATATTTCCACTCCCTATTTGGTAGCGATATAAATCACCCCAGCTACCCCATTCGGGGCATGAAGGCTGAGGAAAAATATAACTCCCTCTTTGTAAAAGAGGGGTCCATTGAAGCCCCCCATTCCACGAAGGGGGTCGGGGGGATTTGCCTTTTCAGTAGCCTATAATTCTACCTGCTCGCCAAACTCAAGTAAACGGGGAAATCCCCTTGAACCGGTTTTCGGCTTCCGGTAAACTGGTATAAGAACTCTATCAAGGTCCCTCCTATGAAATCTTTTCGCAATCATAAACGCATTGCGCTTTTCACTGCCCTGCTTATCCTGGGTTTCAGCACTACCGTGTTTGCCCACTCCAGAGATAAGGATCGGTGGGACAATAAATATGACACTGAAGTTTATTTGTTTGGTGAAAACCCCATTCCTTTCCTGGTGAAAAATGTTCACCTGCTGCCGAAAGGCAAAGTTCTGGATCTCGCTATGGGGGAAGGGAGAAACGGGGTTTATCTCGCCACTCAAGGGTTCGATGTTATTGGCTTAGACATTTCCGCCACGGGTCTCAAAAAAGCCCATAAACTGGCAGAAAGAAACAACGTCACCATTGAGACACAAGTGGTCGATCTCGAAAGTTTTACACTTGCACCCAACACCTATGATGTGATCCTTTGCACCTATTATATGCAAAGGGATCTTTTCAAACAATTCCAGTCTGCCCTGAAACCCGGCGGCATGATTGTTGTTGAGACTTATAATATCGACTACCTGAAATACGCCCGGTTCAGCCGAAAATGGGCGCTCGACACCAACGAACTACTTGATATTTTCAAAGGTATGCGAGTCATCCGTTATCAGGATTATGATAACGGCAAAGAAGCCTATTCCAGCATCATCGCGCAAAAACCCTGAGTGAACTCGGTCGAACGATTATTCATTACCCTGGCCAACCTGTTTCCCGTCTGGGTACTGACCGGTGCTGGGCTGGCCCTGTGGAAACCGGAAACGGCGACATGGTTTCAACCCCACTGGATACCCTATTTTCTCGGCCTCATCATGCTGAGCATGGGGCTGACCCTGAGCCTGGAAGACTTTTCCCGCGTCCTCAAAATGCCCAAATCCATTTTGCTCGGCGTTGGCCTGCAATACACCATCATGCCGGGCCTTGGCTATGCGCTGGCCTTAGGCTTTAACCTTCCAATCGATTTTGTTATCGGACTCGTCCTGGTCGCCTGTTGTCCCGGCGGAACCGCATCCAATGTTGTCTGTTTCATTGCCCGAACCCATGTCGCTCTTTCGGTAAGCCTGACCACATGCTCGACCCTTCTGGCTGTTCTGCTCACTCCCTTTCTGACCACATGGTGGGTGGAGTCCATCTCCCTGGAACAAACCGGTTTAAAGGTAGATGTAGATACCCTGGGGCTTTTACTCAAAACCCTCAAGGTGGTCATCCTCCCCGTTTTGCTGGGGATTTTTCTGAACCACTTTTTCCACCGCGGGGTTAAAAAAGTGGAAGCCTACACCCCCTTTGTCGCCGTGCTTTCTATTGTGTTTATTGTGGACTTTATACTGGCTGATAAAAAATCCGCCATCCTGGAAATCGGCGCTTCATTAATAGTTGCCGTGCTTTTGCTTCACCTGTTGGGATTTATATTGGGATATGTGTTATCCCGCCTGCTCAAGTTTACCGAGCGGGACGCTCAAACCGTATCGATTGAGGTAGGGATGCAAAACTCCGGTCTTGCGACCGAACTGGCAAGGAGCAATTTTCCTGCATACGGTTTGGCAACCGTACCCGGTGCCATCTCCGCCCTCACCCATTGTATATTAGGCAGTATCGCCGCCGGCCTGTGCCGGTGGCACAATGCCTCTACTCGCAACAGGGATCATTGAAAAGGAAATCAGTTCAGATTCGTTCTATCGCCCTCTCTGCGCCCCCCATACTGCAATGTCTTCACTGCGCAGACCATCAGCACGATGAACCAGAAGGCAAGAAATTTTTTCTCCTGAGAAAACGCTTGTTTGGCGGTGCGAAACGGGAGCTTAGGATCATGAAGAAACAGAGGCTCTTCCTGAACATAAATCCTGAGAACCCCATCATCGATCATTTCCTCATCCTTACTCTTAGGAATCAGGGTCAACTGGAAACCATCGGAAAATTTGGGTCGCCTGCTGATTGAAATTGTAATGGTATCGGGTGAGGTATTGGTCAAGCGGAAATGCACCTTGTTATCCCTGGCGAAATAAGACTGGGGAAAGCTCTCCACCCAGCCTTTTCCCAAGCGGGGATGATTGCTCACAAAAATCTTCTTTTCTTCCCCGGCCTGAATATCCAGAATTTCAATTCTCACAGCAGAATCAATCGGTTGGTCAAGAAAAAGACCTGTCTTTTTCACCCGGCCCTTTTGTAAGGAAATTTCCTGATTCAGGCTTGCTCCGGATGGCAGTTCCATTTGCCTGAACTGCGGTTCGTAATAAAAATTGGAACTGCGGATAAAAAGATAATCCTTGATATAGACTTTCAACGCGGGGTGTGAAAAGAAGGAGAGCGCTATGAGAAAAACCATTAAGAGCCCGGGATACACAAGAATCGCTGCGGACTTTCTAACCGGCGAAGTATCCGGTTTTTTAAAAACACCAGGTTTAAAGTCAAACAGGATGGACAATTGATGAACAACTACAAAGACCGTCAGAACAAAAATAATCAGAATGGCGGTTTTAGCATGAAACCCGGAAGGGGAAAAAAAGTAGGTGATGTCCATCCACCCCGGAAAGCTCATGAAAAAATCCGGAGACAGGGGAGCCAGAATACCGAGGAACGTCTGCTTATCACTGAGATTAGCGAAAAACAGCAGAAACACAATCACGCCATAGATACCGACATATTTCCTGTGCTCATGAAAAAACAGAAACCAGAACGGCGTGATCCATGCGTAATAATGAATCTTCAAAGGCACGCACAAAAGCAACAACAAACAAATGAAGACATACCTCAAAACATCTGAAAAATTACCCCGATACCTGAAACCCACATGATAAAAAACCGCAAGATATCCCAGAACCTTGAACCCCTTGCTCAATGCAAGAACCCATCCCCAGGCCAGGCCCTCGGAATAAGACGCACCTGTCATCCGCAAAAATACAAGCCCTCCGGAATGGATCACAAACGGCAGGTAAACCACAAGCAGGGGAACTAGAATCCAGCCGACCGTTTTCATTTTTTCCCGCCAACCTTCTGCCAGAAGAAACGGAAGGGGCAACAGGACCAGCGTAAACAACTTGAACGGCACACTCAAGGCAAAACAAAATCCCATCCATCGGGTGCTTCTTTTGACTTTGTACAGATAAATTCCGAATACGATAAGCGTGGTAGGAACGATTCCGCTTTGCCCGAACAGGTATTGAGAATATAGGAGCACCACCGATCCCGCCCACCAGGAAATATAGGATTCCTTTTCTTTTTCTCCCGCAACGATTTTTAAAATGCAAAACAGGATAAGAAGGTCGCAGGCCAAATACAGCGTTTTCCAGAGAAACAGTACTTTAAACTTCGCCTCGCTACCAGGATAAGAAAACACCGCCCCGCCGTCTCTCAGTATTGAAGGAAACTGCTCGATGACCTGACGCATCCAAATGCTGTATTCCGGATCGGCGAAGAACTGGGTGAGCCCTGACCACAAACCAAAAAAATAGTAATGCAAGGGTTGATATGAATACAAAGCGGCGGCAGGATCAGAAAAATATTCAACCAGATGCGAGTAAACATCTAAAATCCCATCGTTTAAAAAAAGAAAGGGCGTTGCGAATATAAAGAACATGTCGGGGTGACCGGCCCATGGAATCAAGAGAAGACGCATGAACAGGCCAAACCCGATCCACTTTTTACAGCATGGGCTCAACGATGGAAAAGAAAGCAATTGGGTCATTATCAAAACATATCCCAGGTGAGGAGCTGTTCGGCAGATATGGCCACCTTTGGGGATTTCCCAAGTACACGATCCAGCTCATTGGGGGGAATGCCGGTTCCCGGACGCTTGCAGGCCAGCATGGCCGGTTCCAATGGCGTACCAGCGGGGATATCGATCCGGGCCACCAGGCTGCGCCTGGCGGATTGCCGGACCGGAATTTCTGACTCTTGAATTTTCTTTTTTCCATCACCGAGGATTTTTGTGACATTAAGGAGTTCTGATTTCAACTGGCGAAGGTCTTCCGGTTGCATGGATATCGATTGGTCCACCCCCGGCAGATTACGGTCGAGGGTAAAATGTTTTTCTATAAGCACCGCGCCCAGGGATGCCGCGACCACGGCAGACAAATTGTCCAAAGTATGATCGGACAACCCCACCGGCAATTCAAACTTACTCCGCATCCCGGCCAGACAAGCCATGTTCATCTCCTCATACCGGGAAGGATAATTAGACACGCAATGAAGAAGGATGACGGAACTTGCCTTGCGCAACGCATGCAGAGCCTCGCCGATTTCTTTTTCGTTACCCATTCCCGTTGAGAGCACCACCGGCAGATCCGTTTCAGCCGCTCTTTCAAGAAACGGTGTGTAAGTCAAATCCGGAGAAGCGATTTTCAGCGCCGGCATTCCAAGTTCCACCAGCATATCCAGCGAGGCATCATCAAAAGGAGTAGAAAACAGCGGGATATTTAATTTGCCGGCGTAAGCAATGAGATCTTTGTAATCTGCACGGGAAAGTTCGTAGCGTTGGAAAAATTCATAGAAGGGAATTTCATTGCCTGGATGGTCCGGGTCATCGGCTAGCAGGGACATTGAAATCATCTCGCTGGCCACAAACGTTTGCAGTTTCACCGCATCGGCACCGTTTTTAGCGGCGGAATCTATCATGCGTTTTGCCAGTTCCACATCCCCATTATGGTTGAAGCCGATTTCCGCCACGAGAAAAGCGGGATGCCCTGCCCCCAAGAGTTTGCCGCAAAATTTAAAACTGTCATTATCATTCATGCAATCTATTCCTTAATTTTTTACCATATAGATAGCGGCCTGGTCCCCTTGCGACTCCCGATTAAGCTTGTCGGCCATTTTTTTGTAATCTTCAATCTGGGTCTTGGTAAAGATAGACTTCGCAGGATTTTTCCCATAAGAATTTTCTGCCATCAGTGGTATGTCCTTTAAATATTGCTCGCTTCCCCAGAACTGAAATTCGCTGGAGTCATAAACTATCTCTTTTATTTTGAATTTAGTTTTTTCGGCAAGCACTTTTAAACTTTCAATGGAAAATAAAAAGAAATGTCGCGGCGCATCCAATTGCACCCAATGGGTCCCATATTTTTTCCAGGCTTCTGACGAAACCAGGGGAATTCTAATCATGCATTCTCCGCCGGGGGACAGCAACCGATGAACCGCCTCAAGCGCTTCTATCGGGTCCGGTAAATGTTCAAAAGAATGGTGAAACATAATTATGTCCTGCTCCTCATCCAGTTCATGCACCCAGGTCTTTTTTATGGTTAGACCATTGGCATACTCTATATCTTTATCGATATGGGGTTCTACTCCCAGCACATTTTCAAAGCCCGCTTCTTTGAGAAAATAAAGTAGAAAACCCGTTCCACATCCCACATCAACAATTCTTTTTTTTCGGGTCAAGTTCAAACGCGA
>Ga0207991_1000864_pt1 | contig 19565 bp, 19 predicted proteins | sample ETN07SmetaG_FD_185786 | JGI IMG/M metagenome (GOLD analysis project Ga0207991, IMG submission 185786) | Marine microbial and viral communities from oxygen minimum zone, Eastern Pacific Ocean - ETNP2014F14-07SV275 (SPAdes) (version 2) | ecosystem: Environmental > Aquatic > Marine > Oceanic ... | reverse complement strand
TTTCTCTTATGTGTTGATATTTTATGTCTTTTTCTTTTTTTTCCACTTGGCATATTAACAAATATTATTAATTCATTAAAAAAATATTTAATTCTTTAATTAATGTACTATCATTTAAATCTTTGATTATTTGAAAAAAAGAATTTGCTTTCTCATAATCTTCAAGACCATAGTAACTAATTCCTAGCTGCAAATATGCTCTTTTATCTGATGAATCAACAGATAAAACTTGATTAAATCTTTTTATAGCATTTTCATATTGACCCGTTTGTAGCGACAAGTCCCCTAAATAATAAAGTGCTTGGATATTTTTTGGGTTTTTTGTAACAATCTCCCTCAACATAAAAATTCCCTCCATAGGATTATCTCCTTCTAATAAATTAACAGCCGCTTCTATTGAAGTTGTTTCAACAACCTTTTTTTTTGTCACCTCATTTTCAACTACACTTTTTGGAAATTGGTAAATTAACACTATTAACACAACAGCCAAAAACAAGATTCCTCCTTGTTTTTTAATTAGATTCATATAACTATTTATTAGTAAACCTTATTATTTTCTCTAACCTTTTTACAAAAATCTTTAGCTGGTTTAAAAGAAGGATTATAGTGTGCATCTAAAATAATTGCTGTGTTTGTAGAAATGTTTCTAGCTATTTTTTTTGCTCTTTTTTTATTTACAAAACTACCAAATCCTCTAATAAAAACACCCTCTCCTTCGATCATAGCATTTTTAATAATTATAACGGTTGCCTCAACCGTCTCTTGAACATCAGACTTATCAATGCCTGTTTTTTTTACGATTTGATTTATAATTTCTGCTTTTGTCAATTTGTTTGTGTTTAATTGTTATTTTATCATTACAATATTAGTTTAATATACGCTGTGAACAAAAACAAACTCAACGATCTTACTTTTTCATCTAAATTAACAGATTGGTACAATAAAGAAAAAAGAAAGTTACCTTTTAGAAATACTAAAGATCCCTATAAAATATGGTTGTCTGAAATAATCTTACAACAAACACAAATGATAACGGGTTTGATTTATTATAAAAATTTTATAATAAAATTCCCAACAATACAATCGCTTGCTTCTTCTTCAGAAAATAAAATTTATTCTAATTGGAAAGGATTAGGATATTATAATAGAGCCAAAAATCTTCTAAAGACAGCCAAGATAATTACAAAAAAATACAACGGAAAATTACCAAAAAATTCAAAAGACTTAATTTTATTACCTGGTATAGGAAAATACACAGCCGCCGCAATAGCATCTATTTGCCACAACGAAAAAATACCCGTTGTTGACGCAAACGTATATAGGGTTTTGTCAAGATATTTTGGGATTTTTTATAACATATCTAAAAGTAATTCTTACGATTATTATTACAACATATCAAAATCCATAACCAAAAACGTCAATAAAATGGGTAAATATAATCAGGCCATAATGGATTTTGGAGCAACAATTTGTACTCCCAAAAAACCACTTTGTAAAAACTGTTTGTTAGTGCTTGATTGTGAAGCATATAAAACTAATGTTGTTGAAACACTCCCAATTAAAAAAAAGAAAACAAATAAAATAAGGAGATTTTTTAATTATTGTATTATAGAAAATAAAGACAGTTATTTGGTCCAAAAAAGAAAGAAAAAAGACGTTTGGCTAAATCTTTTGGAATTTTTTCTTATTGAAGATAAAAGTTTGAAAAAAGCAGAAATTTACTTTTCAAATAAATTAAAATTATTTGAATTAAAACCAAAGCTTATTTCTAAAAATCATAAAGGAATTTTAAGCCACCAAATAATTAATGTTAATTTTTTTTCTGTCTATATAAGCGATTTGTTTGTGTTTAACAACATAAAAAATCATTTAAAAATTCGAAAAATCAAAAAAAGAAGGTTTAAAAAATCCGCAATACCAAAAGTTATTGATAACTATTTGAATTCCGCAACATAATGATTAATTTGTAATATATGGCAGGAGTAAATAAGGTTATTTTATTGGGAAATCTTGGTAAAGACCCTGAGGTTAGACGCTTGGATGACGGGCGAGCTGTTGTTAATTTTTCTTTAGCAACAAGTGAATCTTATAAAAATAAATCTGGAGAAAGGGTAACAAATACAGAATGGCACAATATTGTTTTATGGACCCCTCTTGCTGAAATAGCTGAAAACTATTTAAAAAAGGGTAGTCAAGTTTACATTGAAGGCAAAATATCTAATCGTTCTTACGATGATAAAGATGGTGTTAAAAAATATATTTCCGAAGTTATCGGCAGAGAAATAAAGCTTTTAGGAAAAGCTCCTGAACAACCGGGGGTGGAGCCAGAAGAAAGAAAGAAAACAGAAAAAAACACATCTACTGAAGATGATTTGCCTTTTTAATTAAATTAAACTAATTGGAAATAGAATTACTCGAACCCAACAACTCTTTATTTTTATTTTTTTTAATTATTCTAATAAATTCCTTTGTTAGTATCATCCAAATATTTTTTCTTTTTTTTCTTTTACTTATTTCTGGAATTATTTCTGGTTCTGAAGTTGCTTATTTTTCACTAAACTCTAATGATATAAATATCCTAAAATCGAAGAACAAGTATTCATTAAAAAAAATATTACTTCTTTTAAAATCTCCAGAAAAATTATTAGCAACCATCTTGATTTTAAACAATCTAATAAACGTTGCAATAATAACTTTGTCTGCTTATTTTGCTTGGAGTATTTTTGGAAAAAACCCATTGGTTTTTTTAACATTAACAATTATAGTAACCCTTATGATTGTTTTTTTTGGAGAAATAATACCAAAAATATACGCGAATAATAACAAGCTTTTTTTTATAAAAATTTCATCTCAAATTATTCGTTACTCTTTTATATTTTTTAAACCTTTTGTTTTTCTTTTAGTTTATATAACCAAAATTTTTAACTCCTCACAAAAAAAAGAATTCTTAGAAAGCTCAAAAGAAGATTTGAATAAAGCTATAGATTTAACCCTCTCTAAAGAAACCTCAAAAAACGAAAAAAATATTCTTGAAGGAATTGTAAACTTTGGTTCTATTAAAGTAAAAGAAATTATGATTTCAAGAGTAGATATTACAGCAATAGAAAAACACGATTCTTTTAACAAAATCTCCAAATTAATAAACACTTCTGGTTTTTCTAGAATACCTGTTTATAAAGAAACTATAGATAATATAGAAGGGGTTTTGTATGTGAAAGATTTAATACCATATTTAAATGAAAAAAATTTTAATTGGAAAACAAAAATTAGATCAGCTTTTTTTATTCCAGAAAACAAAAAAATAGATGTCTTATTTAAAGATTTTCAAGAAAAAAGAGTTCATTTAGCTATTATAATTGACGAATACGGTGGGGTTTCTGGATTAATTACCCTTGAAGATGTTTTGGAAGAAATTATTGGTGATATAAAAGACGAATTTGATAACGAAGAGGATTTTGTTTATAAAAAACTAGACCACCACACTTTTCTTTTTGAAGGAAAAACTTCACTTAATGATTTTTGTAAATTATCATCATCAAATAAAAGTAATTTTGAAAAAATTAAAGGAGAAAGTGAATCCTTAGGGGGGCTTCTATTAGAAATAAACAACAAAATGCCTTCTAAAGGAGATAAAATTAATTTTGATAATTTTGTTTTTACAATTATGTCTGTGGATAAAAAAAGAATACGACGTGTTAGAGTTTACAAAAAAAGCAATTCGAATTAATGTTTGTTTTTGTTTATTGATTTGTTTGTCTTTGCTTGCTTGCAACAAAAATTACAAACCTAAACCGAAAGGATACAATCATATTAATTTTCCTGAAAGATCTTATACCCTTATAACAATAAAAAACAAATATTCTTTTGAAAAAAATACTCAAACGTCAGTAGAACAAAACGATTCTTATGGTTGGTTGAATTTGTTATATAAAAATTATGATGCTGAGATTTTAATAACACATAAGTATATTGAAAAGGAAAATGACTTAACTTCTTTTATTAATGAATCTTATAAACTAACTAACAAACACAACAAAAAAGCATCTTCTATAAAAGAAACCCACATTAAAACAAAAAATGGTTTAAATGCTATAATTATTGACTTAAAAGGAGAGGTTCCCACTCAATTTCAATTTATAACAACAGATTCTGTTAATCATTTCTTAAGAGGAGCCTTATATTTTCAAGTTGCAACAAAAAATGACTCCTTAGCTCCAATTATTGAATATATAAAAAAAGATATGATTCATCTATTAAACACACTTAAGTGGTATGAATAATAAAATATTAAAACAAAAGATAGAGTATCTCCCTGGTGTTGGTCCAAAAAAATCGGCTTTACTAAATAAAGAAATTGGCGTTTATACAATAAACGACATGTTACATTATTTTCCTTTTAGATATGAAGATCGATCAAAAATCAGAAAGCTTTCGGGGGTAACAGAAAATGATTTTGATGGTGTGTTTTTGATTCAAGCATTAAAAAAAACTTCGTCGGGTTTGTACAACAAAAAAAGACTTATTGTTAAGGTTAAAGACTCATCGGGTTTTGCTGAATTAATTTGGTTTAAGGGAATCAAATGGATAGAAAAAAAAATTTTAATTGGAAAAAAATATTTAATTTTTGGTAAACCTAAATTATTTAATAAAACAATTTCTTTTACACACCCCGAAACCAATGAATATCAAAAAAAAACATTAGGAATACGGCCTGTTTATTCTCTAACAGAAGTCCTTAAAAAAAGATTTTTAAACAATCAGTTTTTTAACAAAATAATAGACGAGCTTCTTATAAAAGTTAAACATAATATAAAAGAAAATTTACCTAAACACATAATTAATCGTGCTCGAGTTATTTCAAGAGAAGAGGCTCTAATAAACATACACCTTCCTAAAAATCACAAAATGATTTATCAATCTATAAAAAGATTAAAATTTGAAGAATTATTTTTCTTACAACTTCAGGTACTTTTATTAAAAAAAAACAGGTTAGATTCTTTTCCGGGGTTTTCTTTTAAAAAAAATATTCTCTTGAGTAGTTTTTATAAAAATCACATTCCATTTGAACTAACAAAAGCACAAAAAAAAGTCATTAAAGAGTGTTATAAAGATATGTCTTCTGGTAAACAAATGAATAGATTGATTCAAGGTGATGTAGGTAGTGGAAAAACAATTGTTGCTTTTATGTGTATGTTAATTGCAATAGAAGGTTTAGGGCAAGTCGCTTTTATGGCTCCAACAGAAGTTCTTGCTGAACAACACTTTCAAAGCATTAATAAATATGCTAATAAATTAAACCTATCGATTGGTTTGTTGACTGGATCCACAAAACAAAAAGAAAGAAAATCACTTCATGAGCTTTTGATTACAGGAAAAATAAACATTTTAGTTGGAACACACGCTTTAATCGAAAAATCTGTTGTTTTTAAACGATTGGGTTTAGTTATTATTGATGAGCAACATAAATTTGGAGTTGCGCAAAGAGCAAAATTATGGAAAAAGAAAGAGCTTGTTTATCCACATGTTTTGGTTATGACAGCTACGCCTATTCCAAGAACACTCGCTTTAACGCTATATGGCGATTTAGATGTTTCTACTATAGACGAAATGCCATTAGGAAGAAAACCTATAATAACAAGTCATCGTTTTGACAATTCTAGGTTAAAAGTATTTGGTTTTATTAAAAAAACAATAGAAGCTGGTCAACAAACCTATATTGTATACCCACTAATTGAAGAGTCTAAAAGTAAAGACTATAAAGATTTAATGGATGGTTATAATAGCATAAAAAAATATTTTCCAACTATACCAATAGGAATCTTACACGGCAGAATGAAGTCTGAAAATAAAGATTTTGAAATGAAAAGATTTATTGAAGGAAAAAGCAAAATTTTAGTCTCTACAACGGTTATCGAAGTTGGGGTAGATGTTTCAAATGCTTCTGTAATGATTATTGAAAGCGCAGAAAGGTTTGGTTTATCTCAACTACACCAACTTCGTGGTAGGGTTGGCCGAGGAAAAACACAATCTTATTGTATATTAATGACAAAGTACCAATTAAGTGAAAACGCAAAAATTAGAATTAAAGCACTAACAAATTCATCTGATGGTTTTGAAATTTCTAACATTGACCTTAAAATTCGAGGCCCTGGAAACATGATGGGAACACAACAAAGTGGTGTTTTAGATTTAAAATTTACAGATTTAGCAAAAGATACTGAGATGATTTCTAACACAAGGTTATTAGCAAAAAAAACCATAGCTAATGATCCTAATTTAAACAACCCTGAAAACAAACCTCTTTTTTTGTTTTTAAAAAACAACAAAAAAAATAATGTAAACTGGAGTAGAATTAGTTAGATGTTAAATAATCTATTGCTAATGTTGTCATTGTTTTTATTCCCAACAACAACCCTTTATCATCAACATAAAAATCTGGGGTATGATGGCTATAACCTTTATTTGGATGTTCCCCTATTGGCATTCCTCCTAGTCTATAAAAAAATCCAGGAACTTCATTTGCAAAATAAGAAAAATCTTCTGCTCCCGTACTAGCTCTTGCTAAAATAGTATTTTCTTTTCCAGCAACCCTTATTAAAGTATGTTTCATTTTTTCTGTTAGCTCTAAATTATTAAATGTTATAGGATAAGGATTTCCTAATATTAACTTTGCCTCTACCCCATTGCTTTTTGCTGTGTGAACAACAATTGTCTCTAATCTTTTATAAATTTTATCTCTCATTTCATAATCCAACGCCCTTATTGTTCCTTCTAAATAAGCTGTTTCTGGAATAATATTACTTCTAATTCCACTTTCAAAACGACCAATGGTTACAACAGCTGCTTCTTTAGTTAAATCTAAACTTCTACTAACTATTGTCTGTAGGTTATTAATAATTTGTGCCCCAGCAACAATAGGGTCTGCTCCAGCCCAAGGAGCGGATCCATGAGCTTGGCGTCCTTTTATTTTTATTTCAAATGAAGTTGCACTAGCTAATGCGCCTCCAGGTTTATATGCAACTTTGTTTATAGGAAGGTTAGAGGAAATGTGTAGTCCAAAAATCGCATCAACATTAGGGTTTTTTAAAACACCCTCTTTTACCATAAGTTCTGCTCCACCCTCTTCTCCTTCGGGTGGTCCCTCTTCTGCTGGCTGAAAAATAAATTTAACGGTTCCTTTAATTTCATTTTTTAATTCTGATAACACTGAGGCAACTCCCATCAAAATTGCCACATGTGTGTCGTGTCCACAAGCGTGCATTACACCAACTTCAATGTCTTTATAAATAGTTTTAACTTTGGAAGCAAAGGGTATATTTACCCTTTCTACAACAGGTAGAGCATCCATATCAGCACGAAGAGCAACTGTTTTTCCTGGTTTATTGCCGTATAAAACCGCCACCACACCTGTATGCGCAACGTTGTTTTTAACATCAAGACCCAACCCAACAAGATGTTTTGAAATGTATTCTGCTGTTTTATATTCTCTATTTGAAAGTTCTGGATTTTTATGAATATGGTGTCTCCATTTAATAACCTCTTTTTCAATCTCTATAGAAAGGGTTTCTATTTTTTTATATATATTATTGCTCATAGAAATATTAGGGAACAACAGGATTGTTAATATTAATAATGTTCTCATAATAATTATTTTAGATTAAAAATATAATTTAAATATATGTTAGGACTAATCCTTCCTTTGTTCTTAATTATTTTCTGTGGTTATGTTATATGGCGCGCTGGAGATAGCTTTATAGAGGGCTCTAATTATATTGGGAGAAACCTTCAAGATGGTGTTAAAGGGGCAACCATTAATGCTGTGGCGAGTTCTATGCCTGAGTTGTTTATTTCTTTGTTTTTTTTATTTTACCTAAAAGATCTTTCTGGTTTTTCTGGAAGCGTTGGGACTTCTTTTGGTAGTGTTTTATTTAATTCTTTAATTATTCCTTCTATTGCTGTTTTAGGAGTTTTATCTAATTCAAATAAAACACAAGTTAAAATTTCTAAAAAAATAATAATAAGAGATGGTGTATGGTTGGTCTTTATTGAGTTGTTGGTGTTATACTTTATTCTGCAAAAGGAAATTGGTTGGAAAGAAAGCTTAATTTTAATTCTTATTTATTGTTTATATGTTTTTTATTTATTTAAAACAATGAAAGGTGGGCATACAATTGATTATAAAACCCCCTTTTCAGAAAAAGAAAAACTTTCCCTTCTATCCGCCTTTATGATTTTAGATTTAAAAAGGTTATTGGTTGGAAATAAACAATTAAACGCAAAAAAAGCTTGGTTAATTTTTATAATTTCCTCTCTTATTATTGGTTTTGTTTGTTATTTTTTGGTTATTGCTTGTGAGTGGTTGGGGAGCGAAACTTATACTGTTCCTATTTTAGGTTCTTTAAATGGTTTAGGTGTTCCTTTATTGTTTGTTGCTTTAATATTTGCTGCTATTGGTAGTAGTTTTCCAGATTCTATTATTTCTTATAAAGATGCGCAAAAGGGGAATTATGACGACGCTGTTTCAAACGCATATGGAAGCAATATATTTAATCTGTGTATTGCCCTTGGCCTTCCTTTATTTATTTATACCCTTTACAACGGAAGTATTGTTTTAACCGAAGATTTAGTTTCTTTAATTTCCTCTATTTCGATTTGGTTTTTAGGGTTAAGTGTTGTTTCTATTTTAGTATATATTCATGGAGAAGGTATTAATAAAACCAAGTCCTATTTATTAATAATTTTATATTTTTTATTTGTTTTCTATATTTTTTATAGCGCTTCCCAAAGTGTTTAAATAGCTTTTCTTTAAGGATTTTTTCTTTTATTCATTTTTAGTTAATTTTCATAAAATATTCTTTTATGAAAACATTTTATTTAATTGTCTTTGTGTTATTTTTAGTCGCAACAAAAACACAAGCCAACAAAAAAGACAAAAACATACTAATAAAAAACATAGAAAAAAACCTCTCCACATATAATAAGATTGCTTTAAAAATATGGGAGTATGCTGAAGTTGGTTTTAAAGAAGAAAAAAGCTCAAAAGAATTAATAACACTTTTAAAAGAAAATGGATTTGTTATAACCGAAAGTGTTGCTGGAATGCCAACAGCTTTCATCGCAGAATACGGAAAGAGTGGGCCTATAATTGGTGTGCTTGGGGAATATGATGCCTTACCGGGATTATCTCAAACACATAATGCCGTCAAAGAAAAAAGAAATGGTGTTGTTTCTGGTCATGGTTGTGGACATAATTTATTTGGAGTTGCAAGTGCTGCTGCTGCTATCGCCACAAAAAATTGGTTAGAAGAAACAAACACTGAAGGGGTAATTCGGTTTTATGGTTGTCCTGCAGAAGAGGGTGGTTCTGGAAAAGTTTATATGGTAAGAGAAGGATTATTTGATGATGTTGATGTTGTTTTACACTGGCACCCCTCTAACAAAAACAGAGCTTCTTCTGGGTCAACCCTAGCTAACAAAACTGGTAAATTTAGATTTTACGGGACTTCCGCACACGCTGCTAGTGCCCCAGAAAGAGGGCGATCCGCTCTTGATGGTTTAGAAGCTATGAATAATATGTTAAATATGATGAGAGAACATGTTGAAGAAGAAAGCAGAATTCATTATATAATAACAAAAGGGGGAGATGCCCCAAATGTTGTTCCAAATTTCGCTGAAGGTTACTATTATGTTAGAAATCCAAACCCAGAAGAGGTTAGAAAAATGTGGAAACGGGTTGAACTTTGTGCTGAAGGTGCGGCAATAGGAACTCAAACAAAATTTAGTGTTGAAGTAACAGGAGGAGTTTATAATATTTTACCCAACGAAACATTACAAAAAATCATACACAAAAATCTTAGTGAAATTGGTGGTGTTTCTTATACTGAAAAAGAAAAAGAATACGCAGAAAAATTAAGTTTTACTTTTGGTGAAAACAAAAAAGACATTTCTTTAGCCTCTGTTATTGAACCATATACGTTTAATTTATCTACTCGAGGTGGTGGGTCTACAGACGTTGGTGATGTTAGTTGGGTTGTTCCTACCGCTGGATTTGGAACCGCAACTTATGTCCCTGGCACACCTGGTCATTCTTGGCAAGCGGCGTCTTGTACAGGAACAAGTATTGGGCTTAAAGGAATGTTAAATGCAGCAAAAATATTAGCCTTAACCACACACACCTTATTTAAAAACACCAAACTTATTGAAGAGGCTAAAAAAGAATTTTACAAAAAAAGAGGTTTAAATTACAATTACGATCCTTTAATTGGTGATAGAAAACCTGCGTTGGATTACAGAAATTAAATTTATAAAAAATGAAAAACCATAAACTAAAATTAACCCTCAGCATAATATTGTTTTTTGGTTTTGTTTTTGGTTGCTCACAAACAAAACCGATCTTATCAACAGAAACCTTAAATATTATAAACATATTTTATGGAGACGCTTTAGAATATAAAGAAAGTTATGGTCTTCTCAAAGATCTCACTAAAAATGTAGGACAGAGATTAAGTGGTTCTATAGGGGCAAAAAAAGCTGTTTTATGGTCAAAAGCTATTATGGAAAATTATGGGTTTGATAATGTTTATTTGCAAGAAGTTATGGTTCCTCATTGGGAAAGGGGTGATGTAGAAGAATGTTTTTTTTATTCTAATGGTAATAAGGTTAATTTAAAAATTTTAGGAGCTGGCGGCACTATTTCAACTCCTAAAGAAGGGGTTACGGCTGAAGTTGTTGAAGTTGGTTCTTTAGAAGATGTAGAAAAATTAGGAAAAAAGACTGTTAGTGGGAAAATTGTTTTTTATAATAAAGGTTTTAATCCTAGACACATAAACCAAGGAGCCTCGTATGGTCAAACTGGATTTCAAAGACGATTAGGCGCAATTAAAGCTTCTGAATATGGTGCTGTTGCTTCTGTTTTTAGGTCTTTGTCTTCTATTGAAGATGATGTTCCACACACTGGAGGAATGTCTTACTCTGATGAATTTGATAGTATTCCCCATGGTGCCTTAGGGGTGCTTTCTTCAATAAAGCTTTCTGAAGAGTTGAAAAAAAATCCTAAAACAAAAATAACGGTTAAATTAAGTGGTAAATGGTTTCCAGATGCCTTATCACACAATGTGATTGGAGAAATTACCGGTAGTGTTAACCCAAAAAACATAATAACTGTTGGTGGTCATTTAGATTCGTGGGATGTTGGTGAGGGAGCGCATGATGATGGTGCTGGTTGTGTTCATGCTATTGGCGCATTACGCCTGTTTCAACAACAAAAAATAAAACCCAAAAACACCTTACGTGCCGTAATGTTTATGAATGAAGAAAATGGCTTAAGGGGTGGAGTAAAATACGCTGCTGTTGCCAAAAACCTAAACGAGATACACGTTGCGGCCATTGAAAGTGATGCGAGCGCATATGTTCCTCGTGGGTTTGGTTTTTCTGGTAACGAAACCCAGCTTAATAAAATTCAAGAATGGTTAGGTTATTTTAACAAAAACACAATTTCATACTTTTCAAAAGGTGGTGGTGGTGCTGACATCGGACCCTTACACCGATCTTTGGGAACCCCTGTGTTTGGACTTAGTGTTGATAGTCAAAAATATTTCGAAATGCACCACACACAAAAAGATGTTTTTGAATTAGTGAATGCTAGAGAGCTTGAACTTGGAACCGCATCCGTTGCATCATTAATTTATCTTATTGACACCTATGGTTTATAAGATTGTATTGTTCTTTTTTTGTTTTTTAACACTAAAAACAACAGCAGAAAAACACACAGTATATGTTAGTGTTTGTGAGGTGTATAACATAAAAAATAGGTTGGTTTTTTCTTTTCGTATATTTAAAAATGATCTTTATGATGCTTTGAAATTAAAAAACACAAAAAGCGAAGAAGAAAAGACACTAGAAATAACAAAATACATTAAAAATTCTTTTCTTGTTCAACTAGACGGAAAAGACAAAGTTCTTACTCTTGAAAAGTTTGTTTATGAGGGTGATGATTACACCGAAACAATTAACATTAAACTCAGTGCTCCCTTTAGCTTAAAAACAAAAGAAATATATATTAAAAACACAATTTTATTTGATTTTCTCGACGAACAAATGAATGTTGTTAGCTTTAATGTTAACGAAACAAAAGAAACTTTAACATACAAAAAAAATCTAACAGAAAGATGGTTAAAAATATAATTTCCGTCTTTATTGGATCAAAAAACCCAACAAAAATAAACGCAGTAAAAAAAGCCTTTGCGTGTGTCTTCAAAAAAGAACACTTTTCTTTTGTAGGTGTTTCTTCTCCTTCTGGAGTTGGGGATCAACCTATGTCAGAAAAAGAAACAAAAAAGGGAGCTAAAAATAGATTGTTTTATTTAAAAGAGAATTTTGATGGGGCTTTTTATGTAAGCATAGAGGGTGGTGTTGATTATGATGATGGTGATATGGTTGCTTTTGCTTGGGTTTATGTTTTTTCTAAAAACAAACTAGGAAAAGGGAAAACGTCTTTGTTTCAAATCCCAAAAGAAATTCAAGCTTTAATTGAAAATGGTGTTGAATTAGGGGAAGCTGATAATTTGATTTTTAATAGAAAAAACTCAAAAAAAAAAGATGGTGCTGTTGGTATTTTAACAAAAGGAAATATAAACAGAACAAATTATTATAAAAATGCTATTATCATGTCTTTAGTTCCTTTTGTTAATCCTAAACTTTCTTTTTAAAATCATTGTGTTTTTTTTAAAAAAGATTTTGTTAAATCAATTTTATTAATTGTTGGTGTTTCATTAAAATGATAATATCTGTTTTGGCTAATGGTATTCTCTAAAACCAATATAGTTTGTTTCTTATAGCCTTCTCCTTTTAATTCTTTTATGTTATATATATTTTTTAATGCCTTTGTTGTTCCTGTCAAAAACTTAATTATATAATTAATTCCGTTAGAAAAATAAAATCTATAGTCTTCTTTTTCTTCTACCTCTATTATGTTTGTGTTGAAGAGAGAAAGAATTTGTTTTTTTGTTTTTTCTGTTTCTTTTTTAAAAACAATTCCTAATTCTTGTTTTTTAAATTTCGGTGGGTTTTTAATTATTGTTCTTTTTTTTACATTAATATCATAAATTATTTCAGGACTAGGAGAAAACAAAAAGGTTGTTGGTTTTGTGTTTGTTGATAAAAGATGTTTTTTTATTTCATAAAAAATATTTTCTCCAAAAAAAGAATACCCACCTTTTGTATCATCAACTAAAGTTGTTTTGTGGTTATAATTACAAAATCTTATTTTTATATCTTTTTCTTTTTGATAAAAAACCAAAACTTCAACTCCTCTTAAATTAAAATATTCCACTAACTGTCTTTGAACTTCCTGAGAAATATAAAAATCAACAATATTCACATAATTGATCACATCGAAACCCAAATCCGTTAAGTTTTTATGTGTTTTATTGATTATTTTTGTTTGATTATTTTTTTCATCAAAAGAAAAAAAAACGATTGTTTTCTTTCCTAAATTTTCTTTAAAAAACTTTTTGTTTTCTTTATTGTTTTTAAAAAAAACGAAACTCAAATCACTGTTTTGAGCACCCATCTTAAAAGTGCTAAACAAAAAAATTATTATTAAATTTTTAAACATTATTACTTTTGAATCTATATAAAACTTAAATAAAAACAACTTAAGTTCAAATATATTGTGTGAAAAAGCTTATTTAGTTTATTTTCTTGGTTTAAGGGTTTTATCTTAGTAAAGTAATAATCTGTCTTTAAAAATGATTGATAAACTTAAGGAAATTAAAAAAAGATATCTTGATGTAGAGGGAAGTTTATCAAAACCCGAGACCATTTTAAATATGAAACTTTATACCTCTCTAAACAAAGAATATAAAAATTTAGGAAAAATTGTTTCTGCATATAACAACTACCTTTTGATTTTAGGTGGAATTAAAGAAGCAAAAGAAATAATAGGTTCTGAAAAAGATGAAGAGTTTAGAGAAATAGCAAAAGTTGAATTAGAAACCCTACAACAAAAAAAAAAAAAAATAGAAAAAAAATTAAAAACACTACTTATTCCCAAGGACCCAAATGATGAAAAAAACGTTATTTTTGAAATCAGAGCTGGTGCTGGTGGTGATGAAGCTGCAATTTTTGTTGGAGACTTATTAAGAATGTATCAGTTATATTCTGAGAAAAACAAATGGTCTTTTAATGTTTTAAATTATAATGAGGGCTCTTCTGGTGGATACAAAGAAATTATATGTTCTGTTGAAGGAGAAGATGTATATGGAAAATTAAAATTTGAAGCAGGAACGCATCGTGTTCAAAGGGTTCCTGAGACAGAAACACAAGGAAGGATTCACACTTCCGCTGCAACAATTGCTGTTTTGCTTGAAGCTGAAGAGGTTGAGCTTAAAATAAATTCTTCAGAAATTAGAAAAGATACTTACAGGGCTTCTGGTGCCGGTGGTCAACATGTTAATAAAACAGAATCTGCAGTGAGATTAACCCATATTCCTTCAGGTGTTGTTGTTGAATGTCAAGACGGTCGCTCACAACACGCAAACTACGATAAAGCTTTAAAAGTTTTAAGGTCTCGTTTATATGATATAGAGCTCCAAAAACAAGAAAAAGAAATTGCGAGTAAAAGAAAATTAATGATTGGCTCTGGAGACAGGTCAGATAAAATCAGAACCTATAATTATCCACAAGGAAGGGTTACAGACCACAGAATAAACCACACTGTTTATAGCTTATCCGAAGTAATTTCTGGGGATTTGTTTTCTTTTACAGAAAATTTAAGAATTGCCGAAAACGCTGAACGTATGAAAATTGGGAATTAATGATTTTTCAAAAAGAGCTTGTTTTATCACCAAAAAAAAGAGGGTTTCATATAATAACACAAGAGGTGTTGGGTGTTATTCCAAAAAAAACAGGTTTGATTCATATTTTTATTAAACACACTTCCGCAAGCCTAACAATTAACGAAAACGCTGATCCTTCTGTTCGTTTTGATTTTGAAAACCATTTTAACTTGCTGGTTTCAGAAAAAGAGAAACATTACACACACACCCATGAGGGTCCTGATGATATGACTTCTCATATAAAAAGTAGCCTTTTGGGTTCTTCTGTTTCTTTTCCTGTTAAAGGAGGTTTACCTTGTTTAGGCACTTGGCAGGGTGTTTATTTATGCGAACACAGAAACAATGCAAAACCTAGAAAAATCGTCGTTACTTTTATGGGAATTTAAGATATCTTTATGGTCATGAAAATGTGTTTTTTATTTTCTTTTTTTGTTTTTTTTATCTCCTTTGGTGGTTGTGAAAATATCATTAAACCCAACAAAAAAGAACAAAAAAAAGAAATTTTAGATCTTTATGATTATGATGTTGAACAAAAAATAATCACCCTTAACATTGTTCTTCCAAAACCAAGCTCCCCTGTCGCAAATTATGTTCCAGCTGTTTCTTTTTTAGAAGACAAGTTACTTTACCTTTCTGGAACAGGGCCTAAAAAACCCGATGGTTCTTATATCGTTGGTACTGTAGGTTTAGACCTTTCAAAAGAAGAGGGTTATAAGGCCGCTAAATTAGCTGGAATAAATCTTTTGGCTAGATTAAAAAAAGAACTAGGAGATTTAAATAGAGTAAAAAGAATAGTTAAAGTAACAGGAATGGTAAACTCAACGAAAGACTTTAATGAGCAACCAGCCGTAATAAATGGGTTTTCTGATTTAATGGTTGAGGTTTTTGGAGAAAGGGGTCGACATTCTCGTTCTGCTGTAGGAATGGTTTCTCTTCCTATGAACATTGCTGTAGAAATAGAAATGCTTGTTGAAATTAATTAAGTCTTTCAAAAATTCCACAAACGCCTTGTCCCCCTCCAACACAAGCTGTCACCATTCCATACTTTTGTTTTCTTCTCCTCATTTCATTAATAAGTTGTATGGAAAGTTTAGCCCCAGTCATTCCAAGTGGATGACCTAAAGCAACAGCTCCTCCGTTTACATTTACTATTTTCTTATCTAAACCAACAGCTTTTATGACTGAAAGAGCTTGTGCGGCAAAAGCTTCGTTTAATTCTATTTGTTCAATTTGATTTAATTTCATTCCTGCTTGAGCTAGCGCCTTAGGAATTGCTTTTGCTGGTCCTATTCCCATAATTCTTGGCTCTACTCCCGCTGTTGCATAAGAAACCATTCTGGCAATTGGTTGTAATTTTAATTTTTTAATCATTTTTTCAGACATCACCAAAACAAATGCTGCTCCATCTGACATTTGTGAAGAGTTTCCTGCTGTAACCTGGCCCATTACCTTAAATGCTGGTTTAAGTTTAGAGAGAACCTTTAAAGATGTTTCTTTTCGTGGTCCTTCATCTGTCTTTATTGTTTGTTTTGTTGATTCTTTTTTTCCTTCTTTGTTAATATATGTTTCTTCAACTTCTATTGATACTATTTCATCTTTAAAAAAACCTTTTTCAATTGCGTTTATTGCTTTTTGATGTGAGTTTAAAGAAAACTCATCTGACATTTCTCTGGTAATATTATATTCTTTCGCCAATTCTTCTGCGGTAAGTCCCATGTTTAAGTAATAATCGGGGTGTTCTTTTGAAATAGTATAATTTAAAGCAGATTTATATCCCATCATAGGAACCATACTCATTGATTCAGTGCCCCCCGCAACGATGCAGTTTGCTGTTCCAGCATGTATTCTAGCACAAGCTAAGTGTATAGCTTCAAGGCCCGAACCACAATAGCGATTTATTATCATTCCTGGTACTTCTTTTGAAAGAGCTAAAAGAGAGATATATCTACCCATTTGCATGCCTTGTTCTGCTTCAGGAACGGCGTTTCCAACGATAAGGTCGTCAACCATTTTGTTTTCAAAATTTTTTATAGAACCAACAAGGTGTTTTATTACTTTTGCTGCAAGATCATCTGATCTCGTAAACCTAAATCCTCCTTTATTTGCTTTTCCAACCGCTGACCTAAATCCAGCTACTATATATGCTTTCATAATTTTAATTTCTAATTGTTTTTCTTTTAAATAAGATTCCATGCATTCTTTCAAGTGTTTTGGGCTCTCCACACAAACTAACAACAGCTTCTCTTTCTAGTTCCAACAAATATCTTTCTGAAACAAAAGAGGGTTGAGAAAGATCCCCCCCACACATAACATATGCTGTTTTTTGGGCTATTTTTTTATCGTGCTCAGAAATATAGTTTCCAAAACGCATACTAGTAATACCCGCTTCAAACATTGCAAGACCTGATTTTCCTTGAACTTTTATATCGTCTCTTTCTTTTTTTTGTGTGTATCCTGCTTCAAACAAACTGATAACGTCTTTTTTAGCATCAGAAAGAAGTCTTGATCTACTTAGTGTGTGTTTGTCTGTGTTTCTTAACAAATTCATTAAAACAGCCTCTTTTGATGAAGTTGCAACTTTAGCTGTAGCTATTGTCATAAAATTTTCCATTAAGATATTTAGTTCTGGATCTCCTTTCCTATACATATCAGAGGTCCTTAACGTCATTTCTTTTGTCCCTCCTCCACTTGGTATTATTCCTACTCCCGCCTCAACAAGCCCTATATATGTTTCCGTGTGAGCTCGAACAACATCAGCGTGCATAGAAATTTCACACCCTCCCCCTAGTGTTAAACCAGAAGTTGCAACAACTACAGGAACAGAAGAAAACCTTACCCTCATTATGGTGTTCTGAAAAGCAGCAATCGAAAGGTTAATTTCTTGAAATTCTCTGTTTCCAGCCAACATAAATAACATTCCAAGGTTTGCTCCTGCAGAAAAATTTTCTCCTTCATTCCCTATAACGACTCCCTTAAAATTTTTTTCTGCAATTGTGATTGCCTTATTTATTCCCTCAATAACCTCTGCTCCCATTGTATTCATTTTTGTATGAAACTCTAGATTTAAAACGCCGTCTCCAATATCATATAAGGTTGTTCCGGTATTATTCCATACAATGTTTTTTTCTTTAAAAGCATCTAAAATTATAAGTCCTTCGCTTCCTAGAATTTTTTTATATTTTTTTGTTGGTATATCATAATAAAGTTTGTTTCCTTTTTCGTATTTATAAAAACTTTTTAATCCTAATTTTAACATTTCTTCTACCCATTTTGCTGGAAGTAAGTTATTTTTCTTCATTTTCTTTACCGTTTCTTCAACCCCCAACATGTCCCACATTTCAAAGGGTCCTGTTTTCCATGCAAAACCCGCTTTAATTGCTTGATCAATTTTATAAAGATCATCTGTAATCTCTGGTATTCTAAAAGAACAATACCTAAAAGAATCATAAAAGGTTTTTCTATAAAACTCCCCTGCTTTATCATCATAATTAACAAGTATTTTTAATCTTTCTTTTAAGTTTTTAGCGTTTTTTGCCGCATTAAAAGCATTAAATTTTACTTTTGTTCTTGGGCCATATTCGTAAGTTTTTAAGTTAAGTTCTAAAATTTCTTTTTTTCCTTCTTTGTTAATTGTTTTTTTATAATATCCTTGTTTTGTTTTATCTCCCCACCATTTTCTTTTATATAATTCTTTGACTGATTTAGGTAATTTAAATTTTCCTTTTGATTCATCTTTTGGAAGATCTTTTAAAATATTATTTGATACATTTACTGTTGTATCTAAACCAACAATATCCATTGTTCTAAAGGTTGCTGATTTTGCTCTTCCAATTTTTGTTCCTGTTAAAAAATCAACTTCTCCAACAGAAAGCCCCATTTCATCTATTGTATGTATTGCTGACATAATAGAATAAATACCCACCCTATTTGCAATAAAAGCAGGAGTGTCTTTACATAAAACGGTTTCTTTTCCTAAAAAAAGTGAACCATAATACATTAAAAAATCTATAATTTCTTTTTTTGTTTTTTCTCCTGGAATAATTTCTAATAATTTCATGTATCGTGGTGGATTAAAAAAATGAGTTACACAGAAGTTTTCAACAAAATCACGACTTCTTCCTTCTGTCATTTGTTTTACCAGTATTCCAGAAGTATTAGACGTTATTAGTGTTCCTTTTTTTCTATATTTTTCTATTTGTTCAAAAACAAGTTTTTTTATTTTCAATTTTTCTACGACAACTTCTATTACCCAATCTACTTTACTAATTTTGTTTATATCATCTTCAATATTTCCTAATGATATATTTTTTTTGTTTTCATCAAGGTAAAAAGATTTTGGTTTTGTTTTTAATGTATTAAAGAAAGAATTGTTGACAATTCTGTTTTTAACAATTTTATCTTTCAAATTCAATCCTTTCTTTTTTTCTTCTTCAGAAAGTTCTTTAGGACAGATATCAAGAAGTAAAACTTTAACTCCGATGTTAGCAAAATGACAAGCTATTCTTGAACCCATAATTCCAGATCCTATTATAGCAACTTTTTTAATAGTTATTTTGTTCATTTGTGTTTATGTTTTTGTTTTCGTAGCAAGAATAATTAAAAAAAAGTATTTTTTAATTAGATAAAATAAATTTTAAAAAACAAAAATACTTATTGTATTTAATTAGTTTAAATAAAACATTAATCATTAAAGTGTTAATATGTTTATATTTTTTTTTAACAAAAAAC
>Ga0207991_1000859_pt1 | contig 19717 bp, 19 predicted proteins | sample ETN07SmetaG_FD_185786 | JGI IMG/M metagenome (GOLD analysis project Ga0207991, IMG submission 185786) | Marine microbial and viral communities from oxygen minimum zone, Eastern Pacific Ocean - ETNP2014F14-07SV275 (SPAdes) (version 2) | ecosystem: Environmental > Aquatic > Marine > Oceanic ... | reverse complement strand
AGAATAATTAACATGTCTGACCAAAAAATTGAAAGTTCCATGAATGTATAGGCGAGAACCTTTAAGATTACTATAAATATAGCAATCTTGGGTAATGTGCTAAGTAATAATGTGGTTGAAATAAGAGAGCCATGATACACATCTGGTATCCACATATGAAATGGTGCAGCTCCAAACTTGAAAGCTAAACTGATTAATATAAAAGTCAAAGCAAAAACAAAACCTATAGTATTAATATTATTCTCATTAATATCAATTTGTGATGAACTTATAAAATTATGAATTTCATGAAAATAAAGACTTCCGGTCAGACCATATATTAAAGAGATGCCAAATAATAAAAATCCAGATGATATAGCTCCTAATATATAATATTTCACAGCTGCTTCAGATGAAAATAGAGATTTTTTATTAAAGGCAATAACTGAATATAATGATAAGGAGAGTAACTCAATACCTAAATATAATAATAATAAATGTTCTGCGGAAACCATAATCATCATTCCTAATAAGCCAAATAAGGATATTAAAAAATATTCAGACTTATAAAGTCTAAAATATGTTAGAAAACTATATGTGTAATGAAAAATTATAATAAGACTAAATAAAATAAATATTTTAAATATAGAAGGAAATGCTCCCGTGCTATATATATTGGATGACTGATGTGCAAAATAATTATAATTGTATAGTAAGTAGATAGAGCAAATTAATAAAGATAGTTGGATTAGATAATAAGAAATTTTATTTTTATAATTTGGTAAAAATAAATCTAAAATAAGTATCCCACATAATGCTATCACTATAATTATTTCAGGTATTATATATAAATAATTAATCATTTTATCTTTTATCTACAATTGAGTAGATTATATGATTTGTACTCTCATTAATAATGTTTAAAATTAATTCTGGTTTAATTCCTATAATTAATACTAGAATAAGCAAAGTTAGCAAAGGCCATAATTCATCATTTCTTAAAGCTTTCATTGATAAAACTATTTTATTTGTAGCTACACCAAATAAAACACGCTTACCAAGCCATAAAGAATATGAGGCAGCTAAAACTAATGTCATCGAGGCCAAAATAGCATAGAAAATATTTGATTGAACACTCGATATCAAGACCATAAATTCCCCGACAAATCCAGAGGTACCAGGTAACCCAGAATTAGCTAATAAGAAAAATATCATTATGGCTGAAAAAACTGGCATTACTTGACTTATTCCTGATTGATCATCTATCATTCGGGTTTTTGTTCTTGAATATATTATTCCAATACAAATAAAGAGAGCTGCTGATATTAAACCATGAGATATCATTTGAACTATAGCTCCTTGTAAACCTATATCAGCAATATCATTGTTAAACTGGTTATTGCCTACTAAATTAAAAACTAAAAATATTCCTAGAGTTACAAATCCCATATGAGCTACAGAAGAATATGCTATGAGTTTTTTCATATCTTGTTGTGCAATAGCCACCAAACTAATATAAATAATAGCAATCAAAGATAAAGGTATTAGGAAATCATGAAGATAAATACCTGCATCTGTAGTGATAGGTAATAGAAATCTTATCATTGCATAGCCTCCAACTTTAAGAAGAACTGCGGCTAATATTACAGACCCACTTGATGGGGCTTCGACATGAGCATCAGGCAACCATGTATGAACTGGCCACATTGGAATCTTAATACCAAATGCAATTAAAAAAGCTAAGAATAGGAATATTTGTGTATTCAAATCAATATTTAGATTATAAAAATCAAAAATTAAAAAACTATTTGCTTTGAATGCTAAGTATAAGATAGCAACCAGCATTAATACAGAACCAAATAATGTATAAATAAAAAATTTAATTGTTGCATAAACTCTATTAGGTCCGCCCCAAATACCTATTATTAAAAATAGCGGAATTAACATCGATTCAAAGAAAATATAAAATAAAATACTGTCTAATGCGCAAAATACACCCAATAAGAGACCCTCTATAAATAAAAATAATGATATAAATTTATTATTTTGACTTCTTTCTTCAGAAAAACTAAAAAATATTATTACTGAGCTAATAATAGTAGTTAATGGTATAAATAATATAGAAATACCATCAATTGCTAAAAAATAATTTATATTAAGATTTTCAATCCATTTTCTATTCTCTATAAATTGAAGTGAATAAGATGAGCTATCAAAAATATAAATAATAAATAATGACAATAACAATGGTATAGATGTGAATATAATTCCAACAGTCTTAATGATAGATGTTTTTTTCTCATTAATAAAAAGTAATAGGAAACCGCCTAGGATAGGTGTCCATATTAATAAACTCAGTAATGGAAAATAATTAGTATTCATATCGAGAAATCATAAAAAAGAAATAAGAATAAAACTAACCCCAAAATCATTGTAAATGCATAGTGATATAAATAACCAGACTGTATAACTCTAACAGTAGATGAAATTAAAAAAATAATTTTAGCTGTACCATTAATGAAGAAATTATCAATAACTTTTATATCTGATTTTACCCAAAGAATATTTGCAAATTTTCTAGAGTACTTTGGTATTAAAACATTTGATAGATAAGTAAATCCATATTCATTTAATAAAATATTACTAATTGGTTTTAAAGAATCTTTTATCTTCTTGGTTAGGGCAGTATTTTTTGCATACATTAGGTAAGAAAATATTGCGCCTAGAAGTAACATTAAAAAACTTAATGTAAAAAAAGAATGACCAATAAAATTAGTGGGGCTCAAAATATATTCAGAATAGAATGTTTCAGTACGTATCACATCAGTTATTGATGATGCGAAGAATCCTGAAAATAATATAGGATTAAATAAAATCCAACCGATAAACGCACTTGGTACAGCAAGAATGATAAGTGGGTAAACTATTACATCTTCATGTTCTCGTTCATGTTCTTCTGGCTTTTTGATATCTAGCTTATTTGGCCCAAAGAATACTTTAAAGAATATCTTTGATGTGTATAATGTTGTAAAAAATACACCCAAAACAAGCATATAATATAATCCCGTATGCCCTTCGTAATTAAACATCTCAATAATAATATCTTTTGAAAAAAATCCAGATGTCATAGGTAGTCCTATTAAAGAAAGCCCTGCTATAGTGAATGTTATAAAAGTTATTGGCATTACTTTTCTTAATCCACCCATTTTACTGATATCTTGTTCGTGGTGGCATTTTAAAATAATTGAGCCTGCACAAAGAAATAATAAAGCTTTGAAAAAAGCATGAGTCATTAAATGAAATATAGCAAAAGAATAATATGAAGCGCCCAAAGCAGCAGTCATATATCCTAACTGTGAAATTGTTGAGTACGCTATAATTCTCTTAATATCATTTTGGACTAATGCTACTAATCCCATAGAGAAAGCTGTAAAGCAACCGATGACAAGTATAATATCTAAAACATAAAATGAATGATCATATAATGGAGAGAGTCGAGCAACCATAAATATGCCGGCTGTTACCATGGTTGCAGCATGAATTAATGCGGATATTGGAGTAGGGCCTTCCATCGAATCAGGTAACCAAAAATGCAGAGGTATTTGTGCAGATTTAGCAGCTGCACCAATAAATAGTAATAGAGCTATTAACGGTAAAAGTTGAAAATTAAAGTTTAAAATATTTATAGATTTACTGCTTAAATAAGAAAGAGAATTAAAGAAATTAATATAATCTAGGCTTTGAGATGAAACAAACACAAGACAAACTCCTAAGATGAGTCCAATATCTCCTACTCGATTAACTATAAAAGCTTTGAGGTTAGCTTTGATGGCGCTTTCTTTTTTATGCCAAAAACCAATCAGAAGATATGACGATAATCCAACTAATTCCCAACCTATAAATAATTGAAGAAAATTATTCGAAAATACAATTAGCAACATTGAAAAGGTGAAAAAATTAGTATAAATAAAAAAACGATTATAACTTTCATCTTTATCCATGTAACCAATAGAATATATATGTACAAAAAAAGATATGACGGTTACAACAAAAGACATAAATACCGATAAACTGTCAATCATAATACCTAGTTCGAATGTATATCTACTAGATTCTAGCCATGTATATACTGTGAATGTGTTTACAGGTTCCGGATTATAAAGAAAAGTAATCAAAAAGAATAATGATAAAAACATTGAAATTGCAATTGAAATACTTCCAATTATGCTGGTACTAATTTTAGTTTTGAAAGGCTTAAAAAGAAGTAATAACGAACCAACTAATGGAGAGATAATTATAATAAGTGCTGACCAATACATATTATCCTTTCAGCCTAGCAATATCTTCAACATTAATACTGTTTTTATTTCTATATAACACAACAATTATTGCAAGTCCAATAGCTGATTCTGCCGCAACAACAGTTAAAATAAAAAAAACAAATATCTGGCCTGTAAGATCATTTAAAAGATTTCCAAACACTATAAAATTAAAATTTATTGATAGGAACATAAGTTCCAATGACATCAACATAATAATGATATTTTTTCTATTAAGAAATATACCTGCAAGCGAAATACTAAATAAAACAGAGCTTAATATAAGATAATATGACATAGGAATCATAAATCACCTTCATTGTCTTTAATTATTTTTATTCTATCTTCTTTTTTAATATTCACTTGCTCTGAAGGTATCTGATATTTATTAGCAGGATTTTTTTGATGAGTAAGTGTAATTGCTGATACTATGCCAAGTAGAAGTATCATAGCTGAAATTTCAAACGCAAGAATATATTCTGTATAAAGAAGATAGCCTAGATTTTTTGTATTATCATCACCGATAATTTTTATTTCATTAATTATATTTTTATCAACATCTACAAATTGTGTTTGAAAAAAAGTTATTAACAGACCTGTTGTTATTAGAAATACTATAAATCCTATAGGGAGGTAATTTACAAAACCTTCCTTTAACTCTGATATGTTTATATCAAGCATCATAACAACAAACAAGAACAGAACCATGACTGCTCCAACATAAACAAGAATTAAAATAATTGCGAGAAATTCAGCATTTAAAAGGAACCAGAGTACTGCTGAATTAAAAAAAGCAAAAACTAAATATATAGCAGATTTAACTGGATTATTAACAGTGACAACTCCTATAGCGCTAATAATTAATAGTGAAGAAAAAACAAAAAATATAATTAATTCAATTGACATAGATACCTTTAGTTAATTTTTGCTCTATCTTTTATTTCTTCTATCTCATATAAGTCACCAATTTCTAAAAGCTTGTCTTTAGAAATTATTTTTTCATTTCTATTTTCAAAATGAAACTCAAATATTTTTGTTTCAACTATTGCGTCAACTGGACAAGCTTCTTCACAAAATCCACAATATACACATTTAAATAAATCAATATCAAATTTTGTAGTTCTCCTTGTTCCATCTTTTCTCATTTCAGTATCAATGGTAATCGCTAATGCGGGGCATACGGCCTCACATAATTTACATCCAATGCATCTCTCTTCTCCATTTGGATAGCGTCTCAGAGCATGCAAGCCTCTAAATCTAGCTGATTGAGGTGTTTTTTCCTCTGGATATTGAACAGTTATAGGTTTATTAAATAACTTTTTTCCTGTCACAGATAACCCTTTTAGTATTTCAAGTAGAAATAAACTTTTGAAGATTTTATAAAATTTTTTTATCATGAAATAAACCAGCTTCCTAATTTAAAATATATCATAGTACCTTCTATAAAAATCCATATTAATGTTATAGGTAAAAATATTTTCCATCCTAATCTCATAATTTGATCATATCTGTATCTTGGTAAGGTAGCTCTCAACCAAAGGAATAGAAAAATAAAAACAAGGGTCTTAATTGCTAGCCAAATGAACCCTGGGACAAAAGAAAAAATGTTTTCAAACCATGTTGATTCAAATGGTGATAACCAACCACCAAAAAACATTATGCTGACTAAAGTACTTATTAATATTAAATTCATATATTCAGCTAGAAAAAACATTGCAAAAGCTGCTCCTGAATACTCAACATGGAATCCAGCAACAATTTCTGATTCTCCCTCTGAAACATCAAATGGAGCTCTATTTGTCTCAGCTATACCTGCAATTAAATAAATAATAAATAATGGGAAAAGAGGTAACCAATACCAATTTAATATTCCCCCTTTCTGTGAAATAATTATTTCTTGTAAATTTAAACTTCCCGCTGCCATTAAAACTCCTACTAATGCAAAACCCATTGCTATTTCATAAGCAATAATTTGCGCTGCTGATCTCATTGACCCTAAAAAAGCATATTTTGAATTTGATGCCCATCCAGCTAAAATTACTCCATACACGCTAAGTGATGTTAAAGCTAGTATGAAAAGTAGGCCTGCATTTATATTTGCAATTACAAAAAATTCAGAAAGCGGGATAACCGACCAAACTAATAATGAGGGCACTAGCATAATCATTGGCGCAGAAAGGAATAATCCTTTGTTAGCATTAGATGGGATAATTATTTCTTTAGTTAAAAGTTTTACTACATCAGCGATAGGCTGGAGAATGCCTGATGGTCCTACACGATTTGGGCCTAATCTTTCCTGCATAAAAGCAATAATTTTTCTTTCAGAATATGTTGTGTAAGCAACTATAAGAAAGAGTGGAATTACAACTATAAGTATTTCAGTTAAAATGTTGAGGAATGTATAAAAAATATTCATGATTTAATATTTATATAACCAGATTTAGGGCCAATCAACTTACCATGATATTTACTAGATGGATGTACAATTGTATTAATAGGCAAAGATGATTTTATTTCAAAACTATTAATTTTATATTTTATTGAATCATTAATAATTTCAATATTATTATCAGTCCCAATATTTTTTACAATATCTGGTGATATAGAAATATGACTAGATTTTGCTTGTACAGTTGCTTGTAATGACGGTGATCTTCTGACGATAGGATCAGAATAATATGTCTCACGTTTAGTTAACTTAAATATTTTTGATAAATTTTCTTTAGTTTTTTTATTATTATCCTTCAAAGTGAAATTTGATTTAAAATTAATACCAATTATATTTTTTTGTATCTCCTTTCTTAAAGAATCCATTGAATAATCTCCAAGATTATTAATTTTCAAAAGCTCATTTAGAATACTCCAGCCAGTAAAAATATTCTTACTTGGCTTAACAATTTTTTTATAAGACTGAAAAACACCTTCAATATTAATGAAACTACCATCTGTTTCTGCGAATGTTGTAATAGGTATTAAAATATCAGCATATTTTTCAATAGCTGGTGTAAGAAATGATGAAAAAAAGATATTAGATTTAGATGATTTTAATGATTCTATAACAGATATATTATTCCAAAAATCATTTTCAGGCTCAAGGTTAAAAAAAATGTATGATGATAGACGTTTTTCAATCATATTATATGCATCTAAACCTGGTGTTTTATTCTTCTTGCCTACAACATTCCTATGAGGTAATGCTCCAAGCAACCAAGCTGAGGTGGAATTACAATAGTCGGTTAAGAAACCAAATTTAGCATTAACTGAATCTGAATATTTTTTAATGGAAAAAAGTATTTCTGATTGATTATTAAATTGCGATATGCTTGGTCCCAATATAATAAGAGTTTTATCATGTTTGTCTATATTTAATTTAGATTTATTATTTTTTATATTTAAAAATTTTATAAGTTCATCTGGACTAAGAACAATTTTTTTATGTAATGGGAAGTTTTCATTCAAAGAATCAAAATTTAATGAAAATATTTTTGTTTTTATTTTGGTTGCAGCGTTTAATCTTATTGATAGTATTGGGAACTCACTTTTAATATTCACGCCCACCAAGATTATATTATCATAGTTATCTATGTTTTTTAAATCGCAGCCTAGTGAAGGCATGATTGGAAAATTATCTTGATATCCAAAATCACATTCATTTGTTCTATGGTCAATATTATTAATATCAAGACCTTTGAATAATTTTTGAAATAAATATAATTCTTCACTTGTTGACTGTGGTGTAATTAAGCATCCAATTTCTTTAGTTCCTTTATTATTAATACTAGAGTGTATATTTTTATTTATAGATTCAACTATAGTTTGAATTTCGCATTCTACGAGTTTTCCATTTTCTCTTATCATTGGCATGAGAACCCTATCATTAGAATAAATACCCTCATAACCAAATCTATCTCTATCAGAAATCCATGTTTGATTAATATTAGAATTTTCCATAGGCACAGCTCTAATAATCTTATTATTGTAAGTATGATAATAAATATTAGAACCAATACAGTCATGCGGTGAGATTGCCTCATATTGAGATAAATCCCATGTTCTAGCTTTATATCTATAAGGTTTGTTATTGAGAGCACCCACAGGACAAAGATCAATCATATTGCCAGATAATTCACAAGAAACACCACTTTCTATAAATGTATCAATCACCATGTGTTCCCCACGATCCAATAATCCAAATTCTTTATTTGCACTAACTTCTTCTCCAAATCTTACACATCTAGAGCAATGTATACACCTAGTCATATCTGTAGATATAAGTGGACTTATATCCTTGTCAACAACTACTCTTTTAAATTGCATGTATTGGGAATGATCTTTACCATATTCTAATGAAATATCTTGAAGCTCACATTCTCCGCCTTGATCACAAATTGGACAATCTAAAGGATGATTTATTAATAAGAATTCCATGGTTGATTTTTGAGCTGATTTTGTTTTCTTTGATGTAGTGAAGATTTTCATGTTCTTAGTAAGTACTGTAGAACAGGCTGGCTGTGCATGATTTATTCCTTCAATATCCACTAAACACATTCTACAGTTAGCTACAACAGATAAGTGTTTATGATAACAAAATCTAGGAACATGAATGCCTAGTCTATCTGTTAGCTCAATAATAGTTTCGTTTTGAACAGCTTCATATTCTTTATTATTAATAAATACTTTCATAATTAAGAAACCATTGATTCTTTTCTGTCTATATAATATTCAAATTCCGACCAAAAATTCTTTATAAAGCTTCTTACAGGCATTGCAGCAGCATCACCAAGCGCACAAATACAATGTCCCTCAATTTGAGATGCAATACGGTCTAATTGTTCAAGATCATTATTGGTTGCTTTCCCATTTATTATATTGGTTAATATTTTATATAACCAACCTGTTCCTTCTCTACATGGAGTACATTGTCCACATGACTCAGAATAATAAAATCTTGATATGCGATGAAGAATGGAAACCATGCATGTTGACTCATCCATAACAATAACTCCCCCAGATCCAAGCATAGAGCCCACTTTCAGTATTGAATCATAATCCATATTTGTTTCCATCATAACTTCTCCTTTAACAACAGGTACAGAAGAGCCGCCAGGAATAACTGCTTTGATTTTATTTGAATTTAACATTCCACCAGATAATTCTAGTAATTTTGAAAAAGGTGTGCCTAGAGGAATTTCATAATTTCCTGGTTTACTTATATGCCCACTCATAGAAAACATTTTTACTCCTTCAGAGGAATCAATGCCAATATTTTTATACCAATCATCTCCATTAAGAATAATTTTTGGAACTGTGGAAAGAGTTTCAGTATTATTTATAATTGTTGGCTGGCCAAATAGTCCCTTTATTGCAGGGAAAGGCGGCTTGATTCTAGGCATACCTCTTTTACCTTCAATAGATTCTAACATCGCTGTTTCTTCACCAACAATATATGCGCCTGCACCAATTAATGAAAAAATATTAACAGATATATTTGTAGAGAGTATATTGTTTCCAACTAAATTATTTTCATATGCATCCTTGAGTGCTTGATTAAAAATAATCCACTGTTCATTGATAAATTCTCCACGTAGATAGTTATAGCCAACTGTAGCTCCAATTGCGTAACATGCTATTAGCATACCCTCTATAACTGAATGTGGGTTATATCTTAAAATATCTCGATCTTTACAAGTGCCAGGCTCACTCTCATCAGAATTACATACAAGATATTTTTGCTTGTTAGGTGAGTTTGGAATTTTTATGATTGAAGTAGGTGGAATAAATGACCATTTTAATCCAGTTAAAAATCCAGCACCACCTTTACCTCTCAGGCCAGAATTTTTTATTTTTGAGATAATATCTAATTTTGATGTTCTATTTTTTAAAATATTCTTCCAGGCTTGATAACCACCTAATTTAATATAGGTTTCTATATTTGATGGATTTTTAGAACTAAAGGTTTCTGTACAAATTTTTACATTCATTTTAAATCCTCTAAAATTTTATCAACTTTCTCAATTGTTAAGTTTTCATAATTATTATAATTAACTTGCATCATAGGTGCGCCATCGCATGCAGCCAAACATTCAGCTTCATCTTTAAGAAAAAATAAATTATCCTTTGTTGATTCTCCAACTTTTATTTCAAGCTTTTGCTCTATATATTTTAAAATTTCATCAGAACCTCTCAACATACATGAAACATTGTTGCATACTGCAATTATATTTTTACCAACTGACTTAGTATTAAACATTGTATAAAATGTTGCTATCTCATAAACATCAATCTCCTCTACAGATAAATATTTAGATAAAGCTTGCATCATATCTTTTGTAATGTGACCTTCATTTTCATGCTGGAGCAATAACAAGCTTTCAATGATTGCTGATTTTTTTTCACCTATAGGAAATTTTTCTTTTATTTTATCAATCAATATTGATGTCTTTTCATTAATACTATAATTATCCATTACCTATCAATTTCTCCAAAAACAATATCTAGTGTTCCAATGATTGTTACAACATCTGAAAGCATATGTCCTTTTGACATCTCGTTCAATGCGGCAAGATGTGCAAATCCTGGAGCTCTGATTTTTACCCTATAAGGTTTATTTGCTCCATCAGAAATCATAAAAATTCCAAACTCACCTTTTGGGGCTTCTACAGCTGCATATATTTCGCCTTTGGGCACACAATATCCTTCAGTAAAAATTTTAAAATGATGTATTAATGCTTCCATATCTCCTTTCATTTTTTCACGATCTGGAGGAGTTACTTTTGCGTCATCTATTATAACTGGTCCTTTATTTTTTTTAAGCCAATCTATACATTGCTTAACAATCTTATTTGATTGACGAAGTTCTTCGATTCTAACAAGATATCTGTCATATGAATCACCGGTTTTTCCAATTGGTATATCAAATTTTATTTTGTCATATATTTCATATGGTTGTTTTTTCCTTAAATCCCATGCAATTCCAGAACCACGTAACATAGGTCCTGTGAAACCTAGTTCTATTGCTCTATCTGGACTGACGACTCCAATACCAACAGTTCTTTGTTTCCAAATCCTGTTATCTGTTAATAGGTTTTCATATTCATCTATACATTTTGGAAATCTCAAAGTAAAATCTTCTAAGAAATCCAATAGACTACCCTGTCTATTATGATTGGCTAATTCTAAATCTCTTTCTCCTTTAACTGATGATTTCTCATATTTTGGCATTTCCGATGGAAGATCTCTAAACACTCCCCCTGGTCTATAATATGTTGCATGCATTCTTGTTCCTGATACAGCTTCATAGCAATCCATTAAATCTTCTCTTTCTCTAAATGCATATAGAAAAACAGACATTGCTCCAATATCAAGCGCATGCGCCCCAAGCCACAATAAATGATTAAGGATGCGGGTAATCTCATCAAACATAACTCTTATATATTTTGCTCTTTCAGGTACATCGATTTCTAAAAGCTTTTCAATTGCTAATACATATGCATGCTCATTACACATCATTGAAACATAATCTAGTCGATCCATATATCCTATGCTTTGATTATATGGTTTTGATTCTGCTAATTTTTCTGTAGCACGATGCAACAAACCAATATGAGGGTCAGCATTTTTAATTACTTCTCCATCCATTTGCAGAATTAATCTTAAGACTCCATGAGCAGCGGGATGTTGTGGTCCAAAATTCATCGTAAAATTTTTGAATTCTTTCATATTTTATTTTTCCCTAATTACCTTAGGCACTAGAACTCTTGGTTCAATATCAACAGGTTCATAAATTACTCTTTTTAAATCTGGGTCATATCTTACTTGAGTATTTCCTATTAAAGGAAAATCCTTCCTAAATGGATGTCCAATAAACCCATAATCTGTAAGTATTCTTCTCAAATCTGGATGACCATCAAATAAAATACCAAATAAATCAAACGCTTCTCTCTCATACCAATCAGCAGAAGCCCAAATATTTGTAACTGATGGAATGACAATAGGATCGTTATTAAGAAATACTTTAATTCTAATTCTTGAATTATGTTTTAAAGACAATAAGTGATAAATAACACAAAATCTATTATTCATCTTTTCGTCTAAAATATTATCTCCGAATCTTATTCTTCCATGTGATAAAGGATTAATGCCTCTACTATATCCAGTTGATGCAGCTTCTGAAGTTTTCCATTCAGTTTTGCCAAATAAACTATAATCAACTGCACATAAATCTGACAATTGTTTAAAATCTAATTCTTTATTATTTTTTAATATAGCCATGGCTTCCATAAGCAAGTCTTTATCTATTCTTAAAGTGAGCATATTACGTTCACTATCTAGTTCATAAAGACCGTCTAGGTGCCTAGATATTTTATCTTTCATTTACACACCTATATTAGGACTATCAGCTATAATTACATCTTTTCTTCTAATTTTATTTTGTAGTTGGAGAATTCCATATAACAATGCCTCTGCAGTTGGCGGGCAGCCAGGAACATATATGTCTACCGGAACTATTCTGTCACATCCTCTAACTACGGCATATGAATAATGATAATACCCTCCACCATTAGCACAAGAGCCCATAGAGATAACCCATTTTGGGTCAGCCATTTGATCATAAACCTTTCTTAGCGCAGGGGCCATTTTATTGACAAGGGTTCCAGCTACAATCATTACATCCGATTGACGAGGACTTGGCCTAAATAACATCCCAAATCTATCAAGGTCATATCTTGACGCTCCCGCATGCATCATTTCAACTGCACAACAAGCTAATCCAAAAGTCATAGGCCACATAGAACCAGTTCTAGCCCAATCAAGAAGATTGCTAGACTTAGTTAGTACAAATCCATCTTTATGAATATTTTCTAATCCCACTCCAATGCACCCTTTTTCCATTCATAAATAAAACCAACTATTAAAATTAATAAAAATATTGCCATTGAAATTAAACCAGTAAGACCAATTTCATGAATCACTACTGCCCAAGGAAAAAGAAATGCTATTTCAAGGTCAAATATAATAAATAAAATTGCCACCAAATAATATCTTATGTCAAACTTCATTCGCGAATCCTCAAATGCTTCAAAGCCACATTCATAAGGTGAATTTTTATCAACATCAGGATTATTGGGACCAAAAGTGAAGCCAATTCCCAACATTATTGTGGAAAGAATAAGTGCAAAGACTAAAAAGATTAATATTGGTAAATACTCTAAAAGCATAGTAATTCCTATAATAATTATATCCTATTACTAGATTACATACTATATTTTCAACATTATGCCAATTTTATTGTATTATTTTTATCATGAGTAAACTGGTAAAATAATAATAATAATGAAAGACAAAGATTACCCTGATTACATTGATGAAATTAACAAAATATATGAAAATTTATGGAGCAATATATTAGATGGCTCAAAAAATAGCCTATCGGATTACCATACTTTCTCTTTAGCAACATGTTCTCAAAATCAAGTCTCAAATCGGACAGTTGTTCTTAGAGATTGTAGCGAAAAAGACCGGGCAGTGTCCTTCCATACCAATAATTTATCCAAAAAAATAAATGATATAAACCTAAATCCAAATGTTGAATGCCTCTTTTATAGCAAAATTAATAAAACACAAATTAGAATTTCTGGTATTGCTGAAATATTTGCTATGAATAATATTTGTGAAAAAAAATGGACTGAAATGAGTTCGCAATCAAAACAGTGCTATTTTCAAAATATTGCTCCTGGAGAAATAATTGACAGCCCTAATCAAGTACAAATAGAAAATCTTGGTGATTTAAATATAATTAGTGAAAATTTTGTAATTGTTAAAATAAATATATCGATAATAGATTGGCTCTATTTATCATCCGAAGGCCACAGAAGAGTAAAATTTAAAAAAAACAGAGATTTTGAGGGTAGTTGGGTGGCTCCTTAAGTTTGCCGATGGCCGGACTCGAACCGGCACGACTCGCGCCACAGCCTTCTTAGGACTGCGTGTCTACCAATTCCACCACATCGGCTGATTACGGAAGATCCTTTGTCTCATCAAACTTAGGAGATGTTATAGGCTCTGTTTGAATTTCCTTATCAATTAAACTTATATCTTGTGGAGTTTTGTTCGCTGCAAAATAAGCCAAAGATAAGCTAGTTAAAAAAAATACCAATGCAATTGTAGTTGTAATTTTAGTTAAGAATGTAGCGCTACCTCGAGCACCAAAGACAGTAGATGAAGCCCCACTACCAAATGCGGCTCCAGCATCAGCACCTTTACCATGCTGGACTAGTATAAGGATTATTAGTGAGACTGCTAAAATTATATGTATACTTAGTATTATTGTTTGCATGATGTTATTTATCTCAAATTGACGAACAAATTTCAATAAATTTTTTCGTATTTAGGGAAGCTCCTCCTACAAGAGCTCCATCCACATTTTCTAACTTTAATATTGATGAAGCATTTGCCTCATTAACGCTACCCCCATATAGTATTTTTATTGATTCACTTTTATTACCTAAAATAATTGATAATGTTTTTCGAATAAAAATATGCACATCTTGTATATCTCTAGGTTTAGCGGTTTTCCCTGTACCAATTGCCCAAACTGGCTCATAGGCAACAACCAATCTAGCTGTATTTTTTTTAATTAAATTAACAGCAGATGATAAACCTATTTTGAGTTGTTGAGCTATAGTACGCTTAGTTTGTTTTTTATTACGTTCAGTAATAGTTTCGCCGACACAAAAAATAACAGAAAGTTTGCTGCCAATGGCCAGTTTAACTTTAGCAGCTATCTCTTTGTTTTTTTCCAGAAATATATGACGCCTTTCAGAATGTCCAATTAAAACATATTTACAATTATAATCTTTGAGCATATTTGCTGATATTTCGCCAGTAAAAGCTCCATCCATATATGGCGAAATATTCTGAGCTCCCAATGATATCTTTTTATTTTGCAATGTTTTTTGTTTTAATAAAGTTGATATATTTTCAATATAAACGGAAGGAGGTAACAATATAATACTATTCGTAATTTTTTTGTTTTTTGCATTTTTTATTATGCCGTTAGCTAGTCTGTTTAATGACTTTTTTGTACCATTTTGTTTCCAATTTGCTGCTATTAAATAATTATTTTTCATAGTAAATGTTTTTTGTTGATATTATCATAGAAATAATTTAAAAGCCGTTCTATTTCTTCTGTATTTTCATGTTGAATAAATAACCTGATTAAATCTTCAGTACCAGATTCTCTGACTAAAATCTTTCCATTACCCTTGATCATATTCTTCATATTTTCAATAATCTCTATATTTTCAGTATCATTAACAAATTTTAATTTATCAGCCACCTTAAGATTAATTAATCTGCTTGGTGTTTTATTTATTATTTGTTTTAAATCAGTCAATGTACTTTTTTGATCATCAAGAGCGCTGACTATATTAATTAATGTAATTAAACCATCTCCAACTAAAAAATTATCATTGTTAGATAAAATAATATGACCAGATGATTCTCCGCCTATGTCTGCGTCAACTTCTATCATTTTCTTGATAATGTGTTTATCACCGACCATCGTTTCATGAAATTCTATACTATTCTTTTTAAAATCATTCTTAATTCCATAATTAGTCATAACAGTTCCAACTACAGCTCTATTGTAAGATTGGAAGTCTTTTTTATGTTTGGTTAAAATAAATAATATTTCATCTCCATCTAATATTGACCCATCAGGTAAAACAAATATCGCTCTATCTCCATCGCCATCTAATGCAACACCAAAGTCAACTAACAATGAACTATTGGAAATATTAGACTTCTGGTGTCTACATATTTCCTTACTCAAGTTTTTTGGATATGCGGCACCACAATCTTTATTAATATTTTTTCCATTAGGCTTATCCCATATTGGTAAAACAGAAAAACCATCTGTATTTTTTTTATCATCTAAAAATACCTTATTTACAATTTCAGAAGCTGCTCCATTAGCGCAATCTAATAATATTTTATAATTATGTTTATTTTTTAATTTTTTCTTATTAATGAGTTTTATTAATTCATTAATATATATCATATGGAAATTTTCAAGACTTTTATTATGACCTGATATTATCGTGCTCTTTAAACTTGATATGCTTTTAAATGGAACTGGAATGTTATCAATTGAATTAAAAATTTTTTCAATCTCTTTTTCCAAATTATCATCTAGTTTCATACCTAGTGAATTAAAAATTTTCATTCCATTATCTTGATAGAGATTGTGTGATCCTGTTATTTGTATACCTGCAATTAGTTTTTCACTTTGTTTGTTTAAAGAAATACTTAAACCTGGCGTTGTCATTAATCCAATAGATACTGCGTCACAACCTTGGTGTTTTATTCCCTCATATAAATATTGTTGTATGTCTCCACATGATTCTCTTCCATCATTACTTATTAAAAACAGCCCATTCTTATTTTTAAATAGAGTCTCGGCAAGACTAAAGCCAATCTTCCTTAAAGAGTCTTTGTTAATTGGCTCTAGACCCACTTCTCCACGGATACCATCTGTTCCAAATAGTTTCATTTATTTGCACTCTTTATAATATTAATCATTGATGTCGCTAATCTAGTTTCATAAACATCATGTGTCCTAATAATTTTCGCACTATTAATAATTGATATCACAGATGCAGCAATTGATCCATTCAAGCAATTTTCTACATCTTTTTGAAGAAGATTGCCAATCATGCTCTTTCTTGAAATGCCTACGAGAATATGTTCGTGTATTTCTGAAAATTTATCAATATTGTTCAATAACTCATAATTATGATCAATAGTTTTCCCAAATCCAAACCCTGGATCTAAAATTATGTTTTCTTTTTCAAGACCATTCTTAATACAATAATTCATTTTGTCTTTCAAATAATCAGTTACATTTTTGGTTACATTGGGATATGTTGGGTTATCTTGCATAGTCTCTGGAGTATTTTGCATATGCATAAGACATAATATTAAATTATTATCCTTTATAATTTCTAAAGACTTGGGGTCACTTAATGATGATATATCATTAATTATTTGAATATTATATTTAACAACTTCCTTTATAACTTTGGATTTCATCGTGTCAATAGAAATAGGGATATTTGTATTTGATCTTATTATCTCAATTATAGGGACTATTCTATCAATCTCTTCTTGGGCGCTAATCCTCTTTGATCCAGGTCTAGATGATTCTGCTCCAATATCAAGGATATCTGCTCCATCGTTAATCATGTTATTAACTTTAGGTATTATATCTTCAACATTACAATACTCCCCTCCATCATAAAAAGAATCTGGGGTAATATTTAAAATCCCCATAATATAGATTTTATTATTATTTATTGAGAAACTCATTAATTTTTTATCCACATCTATTAAATTATAAGATGGTATTATTATATTCTTCTACTTTCTTAAGAAACCTTTCTTGATATGTTAAAAAATTATCACCATTAATAATAAATTCTTGGAACTCTATATTAGGTAAGGGTGTGCATATTAATATGACGCCTTGAGTAATATTTGTATTATAAACTTTATTGTGAGCCATAGCATAAGCGGCAACTTGAAAAAAATAATCTTCGCACCATTCTCTTTTTTTTGACTTATTTGATTGTTTGAAATCCAATATGCTTTCATTGCCATTATATATTCCACATGCATCTGCAGTTCCAGCATAAGAATTTGGAAAATGAACAGTAACTTCTGCACCCCAGAGTTCATTTAAGTTTTTTAATCCTTTGTTAATTATATTTTGTGACATTAGTTTAGCTTCTTCATTAGATTCTAATAATTCTAAGTTGGCCTGCCCAATCAGATACTCTTCAAGATATTTGTGCATATCGGTCCCACGTTTTGATGACTCCATAAGAATCCTCTGTGCTTCTTTTTCTCCTACTTTATTTCTCCATTTTTTTAATGAATCACGTTTATCTTGAGACTGCGTAGCTTCTAAAATTGTTGTTACAGAAGGTAGTTGACTATTATTTATTTCATAGTTCCTTTTACCAGAAACAATTGAGTGTTTGCTTTTGGGATATTTAAATTGTTTATTCCATTTCATCTTGTTTATTTATTTTAGTTGTTATTATATAAAAATAAAGTAGTAGATTTATCATCATACTAATTAATGAAAAATAAACTTGATTAATAGAGAATAATTTATGAAGCTGGATTTTCTGCTGGGCTTGCTTTAGGTGATTTAGATTCACCTCCGCTAGAATCAGAGCTGTCATCATCTGACCAACTTTCAGGAGGTGATGGTTTTTTACCATTCATAATTTGATCAATTTGCTTACTATCTATTGTCTCATACTTCATTAGAGCATCAGACATTGCATGTAATTTATTTAAGTTATCCCTAATAAGTTTAGTTGCTATATTGTATTGCACATCAATAATTTTTTTTATTTCTGAATCAATAGTATGGGCAGTTTCATCTGAAACATGTTTAGTTTGTGTAACTGATTTCCCTAAAAATACTTCGTTTTCTTCTTCAGCATATGTAAGCGGGCCCATTTTGTTTGATAGCCCCCATTTTGTAACCATATTCCTTGCTAGTGAGGTTGCTCTTTCAATATCATTTGATGCACCAGTCGTTACTGAATCTGCGCCAAAAATTAATTCTTCAGCAACTCTCCCTCCAAAAAGTGCGGCTATCATACTGTTAATTCTTTGCTTGCTGTTGCTATAACGATCTTCCTCGGGTAGAAACATTGTTACACCTAATGCTCTTCCTCTTGGGATAATGCTCACTTTATAAACAGGGTCATGCTCAGGTACAAGTCTTCCAACAACTGCATGCCCAGCTTCATGGTAAGCAGTCAGTTTACGCTCATCATCATTCATGACCATAGATTTTCTCTCTCCTCCCATCAATATCTTGTCTTTTGCTTTTTCAAAATCTTCCATCTCAACAGTTTTCTTATTAGCTTTCGCAGCAAATAGAGCTGCTTCATTAACTAAATTTGCTAAATCTGCACCTGAGAACCCCGGAGTTCCTCTTGCTAGTATTTTTGGCTTCACATCGTTTGCGAGAGGAGTTTTTTTCATATGAATTTTTAATATTTGCCCCCTACCTCTTATATCTGGTAATGGCACTGTAACTTGTCTATCAAATCTTCCAGGTCTTAATAAAGCTGGGTCTAGTACATCAGGTCTATTAGTGGCAGCAATTACTATTACTCCTTCATTTCCTTCAAATCCATCCATTTCAACAAGTAGTTGATTTAATGTTTGCTCACGTTCATCATGACCACCTCCAACGCCAGCACCTCTATGCCTGCCAACCGCATCAATCTCATCAATAAAGATGATGCATGGAGCATGTTTTTTTGCTTGCTCAAACATATCTCTTACACGTGATGCGCCAACACCAACGAACATCTCAACAAAATCCGATCCCG